>Ga0123342_1008331_pt1 | contig 13115 bp, 10 predicted proteins | sample Turbeawhitnodule_FD_89960 | JGI IMG/M metagenome (GOLD analysis project Ga0123342, IMG submission 89960) | Root nodule microbial communities of legume samples collected from Mexico - Turtle bean Mexico white nodule | ecosystem: Host-associated > Plants > Roots > Nodule | place: Mexico: Nepantla...
ACTAAATAAAGAAAATCATTAACAATAAATGATGATTGATTTATACAATGTTTCATGAAAAGGAAAAGATTTTTGAAAGAATCAAACCATAAAATGGTCTAATACATACAGTAACGTTAACATTGTCATAAAATTCTTAACTTTTAGATCCTGGAAACAAAATTGCTTTTTCACTCCAAAGAACATCATTCTACTTTAAGCATTAACATTAATGAAAATGTTGTTTGACTTTAGAAAGAGAAAAATGCTGCGAAGAGACTTTCACAGACATCTATCTATAAAAAATGATGTTATACAATCTGACGTACATGCAATATATAAAAGAGATGAAAACCAAAGTTCAAAAATTGGTTAATTTACAAAAAGATGTTCCAAAAATATAAACTTGACATGCGTTTTTTTGCAAATTTGCAAAAGACCGTTTCTGTTTTACAAAAAAAAGGAACCCTTGCTTTGAAAACCTATCTATAAAACGCAGATTGAAAGCTTACAAACTTGATACTAAGAAGATTAAGGAATGTAAGTTTCATGAAAAAAGGTAAAATGTCATAAATCTATACATAATCGTACAAAAGAACGAAAAAATCATACCTGGGGATTCATATATCGTGCAATCAGTTTCACAAACATGGAAAAAAAGGGAAACCTATGAAAAGGTTTAACACAGTTTGGGAAAAAATCACTATGTTAAGCAAAACATTCACAGTCAAACTTCCAACAAAAGATAATGTGGGGGGAAATGTCGAAGTTCTTACCAATTTCATTTCATGATACAGTATTGCTTTCCCATGCATACAAAAGAACGAAAAAATCGTACCTTGGGGTTGATATACCGTGGATTCAAATTCACAGACGTGGAAAAAAAGGAAAACCTATGAAAGTAGCGGTGGCTGGGGCAGAGCAAATGTGTTGAACAAATAACACAAAATGGAAGAGAGGCGGTGAGTTTAGGTGTAAGTTTAGATAGAGTACAAATTGGCAGATGTGACAGAGTAAGGACTCTGCAACAATAGTCAAATCCCTAAGAAGGCAGGAAAGTAAATGCATCTTTTAAGAAAAGCCTTGTATCAGCTGGAATAAAAAAAATTTCTTTAATATTTAGGAAAGATTTTTTGAATTTTTTAAAATGTATAAAATGTAAGTTTACAAATTTGATAAATAATAATTTTTTTAAAATATTATAAAAGAATTTATTATAAAATAATTTAAAAATGAAAAAAACATGCCATTTGTGAAGAATGAAAAAAACCCTCCACCCTCTTCCCCATTCACTCCCCCACTCTCAAAACCATGGAAACAAACAGAAAAAACACTCCCTCCCTCCTCCCTCCTCCCTCCTCCCTCCTCAAACTTGATTGTTGATGGACTTTTAGACAAAATTGATTTGACATTAACTTTACAGGCCTAATCCTTCATTTGTTTAAATAGCATTACAATTACATTATAATTTTTTTGTATTTGAATTCATTTTCAAGTTTAATATTTTCATTAATTTAAAAAATGGAATCTTGTTATTTTTAATGTTGATAAATAATTATTTTATACTATTAAACATTTTTCAATTTGTCTTATTTTTCAATCTTTTCTATTTGAATTCATTTTCAAGTTTAATATTCTTTATGTTGATATTATTTGATATTATTATATTATTATACTTCAATTTTTACTATTTTAAATATTAAAAAAATGGAATCTTGCCATTTTTAAAATTGATAAATTATTATTTTATGCTTTTCAAATTTTGCAATTTGTATTTTTTTAAATAAAGTACAAAAAAAATCTTTTGTATTTGAATTCATTTTCAATATTAATATTAATATCTTAATATTCTTATACTTAATTTTACATTATTTCAAAATATGAATCCTTGCTATTTTCAAAGTTCTTAGAAAAAATATTTTCAATTTGTATTATTTTTAAGTAAAGAAATGATAAAATCTATACATATTTTAGAATGAAAAATATAAATCGTAGCTCTGAATTATTTGATTTAAACATGTAATTTATAATATTTGACTCTTACGCGTTCTGATGAAAAAATTTGGGAATATTGTACATTTGTTTTAAAGATGACATGTGTTTAAACTGTTTCAGATAATGAATGAATAATCTAAGACGTTATCTATGCATACTATAGGGAACGAAATACAACGAAAAATAAAGTAAATTAACAAAAATTAAGTAATAGTTAACAAATAACAACAAAAATTCAATATTTGTCTTTGTTTAAAAACAACGACGGGAAAGGATTAGCCTAAAAGCATAACAAAAAACTTAAAGACTTGTTAACATAAAAAAATTGTCCTCAAAACTTGTCATCAAAAGCAAAACCCTGATATGAGAATATGGGTTCCTGCTATCGCATTCAAAGATAATTTTCTGACCTGGACGAAAAGAATGACGACGACAAAAATTCTTCCAGCCGCTACCAATTTTGATGGTTCTATAAGGAAACCTTCCTTTTAAAACCTTGCATTCAACATCCTTCAATAGAAACGGTATAGAAACGGTATAAAAGTATAAAGTTAAGAAAATATACACAAAAAATACATACTTCACTGCGGATGTTCATTGAACAAAACAGACCTCATGTGTCAAGTTTAATAATTTCTTCAGCAGTGGACGCCATGGCAATGAATAATAGAACAACAGAAGTAAGGAAGTGGGAAAGAAAGTAGGACTCTGAATAATAAATGAATGTGTTTAAATCAGGGTTTAAAGAATAGAAAAAGGCTACAGTATATAATATAATATATAATGATTACTTGCTGCAATAAATTTGGAAAGAATAAATAATGATCTTGAAAGTAGTGTATAAAGCAGAGTACTGTCACAATATATGGGAAAAGCAAAACGGGCACAATATAAAATAATATATAAAAATTAAAAAATTCTCATAATCCCAATACTTTAATGTTCTCATACTGATTACTTGTTGCAACAAATATCTAAAAAATCAGCATTGAAAAAATAAATTAATATGCTGAAGGCAATGTATAAAGAAAAGAGAACCATCCACAATATAATTAATAATAATACTACTATATGATAATGATTATTTGACAAAGAATAAAGAATACAAAACAGGCTCAATAAAAAATAATATATAAAAATTTTAAATTTCTCATAATCTCAATTCTTTAATGTTCTCATAATGATTACTTACGGCAAGAAATATATAAAAAAACCGAATTGAAAAAATAAATTAATATGTTGAAGGCAGTGTATAAAGAGTACAGAACATCCACAATATAATTATTAATAATAATAATAATACATGATAATGATTACTTGCTGAAGTAAATATCTGAGAAATCTGGAAGAGAAGAAGAAATGAAGATGTTGTAAATGTCTAAGAAAAACTCCTATCTAAGAAACCTTCATATCAACAAAACTGAAAAAATAATAAGAAACAGATTACAAAGACTATGGAAGTAGTTGAATGCATCAAGTAAGCAAAAAAGAAATTCACATCCCATAAGCATATAACACTCTTACCATAATCAATATCAACATCAATATGAAAGAGAACAAAATCAGAATGAACATCAATATGAATTAAATGAACAATGGAATCAGAATAGCAGGAAACAAACCTAGAAAATTTGAACCGAGAAGCCTAGAAACAAATAAACAAAAAATGCCTTGGCATAAATATTAGAGATTACCAAAAAATGTTGATGAACATCAATATGAAAGAGGACAAAATCAAAATGAAAATAGCATGCAATAAACAATTAAATGGGATGAACATGAATATCAAATGCATCCAAAGAGGAGGTAAAAACTCAGTACCTTTTACGATTAAACCCTCGAAAACCCTAGAATGCAAAAAAGGACAAAAATCTTCAATCGGTGCTGAATATAACCGTAAAAAGGAGATATCTTTTAATGAACCATGGAATCAGAAGAGGACGCAACAAACAATTATCAAATGCATCCAAAGAAAAGGTAAAAACTCAGTACCTTTTACAATTAAACCCTCGAAAACCCTAGAATGCAAAAAAGGACAAAAATCTTCAATCGGTGACTGAATATAACCGTAAAAAGGAGATATTTTTTAATGAACCATGGAATAAGAAGAGGAAGCAACAAACAATTATCAAATGCATCCAAAAGAGGAGGTCAAAATCATTACCTTTTATGTGCTCTGTTAATCTTGACGTTTTCAACCATAAAACCATATATTGAAAAACAACAACGCCATTAACAATGAAACCCTCGAAAACCCTAGAATGCAAAAAAGAAAAAAATCTTCAATCGGTGAATGAATATACGGTGGATTTGCAGCAAAATAAAAATTGACCGTAAAAAGGAAATATCTTTTAATCAGAAAACCCTAAAAGCATAACATATATGTGATAATGAGACGAACAAAAAGATATAAAGCATTACCTGGTCCATGGAGAATGAACAGAAATGAAAAAGCGTTGGATACAACACAATAGATAGTGAAAAAAAATCGCCATTACCATTTCAAATTTCAAAAGAAGGCGCCATTTCTGAAGATGGGTAATGGTGTTTTTAGGCAAAACTACTTTCCAATAAAGCAGCTATGCAGTTGCCGAAATGGTGAAAAGAGTAAAGGAAAAAAGGAGAGTAAAGGGCAAAAGATTGAGAGGAGTTTAGGGTTTCAGAGAAAAATAGGATGAGAGAGAAAAAGAGTGTTAAAGAAAGAGAACATAGAAAGCAAAATGAGGGAGAATGGGGAAACCAAACGACAAAGTGAGTTTTAAAACGTGGCACGTGTCACGTTTTGGTTTGCCCAGGTGTGTTGTGTTGATTGGTGGAAGTTTTACTACTTTTAGTATTAAATCTTTTTGATTTTTTTTTCAAAATTTTCTGGAGAGGACACGTGTTTAAACTTACTCTGAGAGTCCTCTCCATTTGTATTATGTATAGATGCCTTGATTGATTGGTCAATGATACCAAGTGATGTGATTGTTGAGTGTGAAGCTAGGACCAATTAGATTGGGCTAACTAGACACCTTGTTTTAGTGAGTGGACTTAATTATTGTGTCCCCTCTATGATATCTATTTAAGAGATCTTTGTGCTTGTAATAAAATTGTAACAAACAGAATGAAAACCTAATTAGTTGTCTGTGAATGTAGGTTGCAGATTGGCGATCGAACCACGTTAAATCCTGTGTTGTTTATTTTCTACAGTTAATTTGTGATTGTGTGTGTTAGTTCCACGTGCGTTTTTCCCATCAAGTGGCATCAGAGCTTGGTTCGTTTACACACTAGAGATCCGATCAACAAAAATTAATCAACGAGACATGAAAATTGCGGCTTCAGCGGCGTCCCAAAGCTAGGGTTTCGCAGGGGCGACAACGACATCCCAAAGCTAGGGTTTCACAGGGGCGGTAGCGGCATCCCAAAGCTAGGTTTCGCAACGACGGCAGTGGCGTCCCAAAGCTAGGGTTTCGCAGCGGCATCCCAAAGCTAGGGTTTCGTAAGGAAGACAGTGGCATCCCAAAGCTAGGGTTTCGCAGGGGCGGCAGGGGCGTCCCAAAGTTAGGGTTATGTCCTGGTATGAGACGACACAAAGTGCAATGCGATGGCAGTGACCAGCGACGGTGGTGGTGCGAAGCGCGCCAGTGCGATGCGGAGCGCGAACAACGGCGGTGCGCATCTTAGCAGTTGCGGTCCAGTGCGATGGAGCGCTAGTGTAGTGGGGACTGCGACCAGGTCTGTTAGTGATGATTTTGGTTGGTGCAATTTTTGTGTTCTTGATTTTTTTTAAAAAGAAAATTGCCAAGATCAGAAATTAGTTGTACCGAGTATCTTGACTAGTCGTTTGAGATGGCAGAAGACGGGAAGTTCTAAATTGAAAAATTTGGTGGTACGAATTTCAATTGGTGGAAAATGCAAATTGAGGATTTGCTAGTTCAGTTACTGAGCACATCAATAAAATGAATTCGATCTTCGCCACACTTACGTCAGTGGGCATTAAGTTCGATGATGAAGTTCAAGCTTTACTACTAATATCGTCATTACCTGACAGTTGGTCCAGAACGGTTACAACAGTTACTAGTTCAGCGGGATCTAATGGATTCACTTTTTAGAAGATTCGTGATCTCGTTCTTGGCGAGGACGTTAGAAGAAGGAGTTTTGGGGAATTATCTAGTGAATCACTGAATGTCATCAGAGGTAAGAGAAATATCAGAGGTAGTGGGAGCAAGATCAGAAGAAGGAGTCAGTCAAAGACTCAAGATTGCTCAAGTGTAACATGTTGGAACTACAATGAGGCATTTCAGGAATCAATGTACAAATGATAAACAAGTCGACATTGCAGAAGATTTCGCAGACGAGGACCTTTTAGTCTGTTGCACGGATAGCAGTGTGGATTATATGCGAAAGATTATACCAATGCATGGATGAGAATTAATATGCACATACCTGAGCCCAGCCATGTAATGGTCGAGTTGACCTGCTTGTTGTAGGCGCCGATGTCCAATCTCCGAGAACTGAGCTCTACGCGCTTTGGTCCATTACACAAGCCCCCCAGTCTCAAGCTGAACATGTTCTAGTGAAGAGACTAAGGTTCTATGCACCTGTTCAATAGCTCAAACCACAACGGTGGCGAGCTGCGACTTGAGAGTTGCTATGTACTTGTTCGGGTGCTTGAGCCACAAAGGTGGCGAGCTGCGATCAGGGGTGCCCATGTCCAGATTGTCTCTTTGCCAAGGGTGGCGCACCTGAGTCACAATGTACCCGTTCAAAGGCTCGAACCACAACGGTTGCGAGCTGCAATCAAGGGTGCCCATGTCCAGATTGTCTATAAGCCAAGGGTCAACGCATCTGAGTCGCAATGTACCTGTTCAAGTGCTCGAGCCACAACAACAAAGCAAGAATATCTTAGCTGAAATACAACTTGAGGTTTGCCACATTCCACGCTCGAGGAATGACCTTAACTGGTCAGCCTTGGCTTCTTCGTTTACCTGTGAACGTAATTTTAGGAGTCACGAAGTTCGCTGGTACCATGGTCTCGATGATTGTCTGCAAGAAGGGCATTGTACGGGCCCTAGCTCCGGCAGGCTGGATCTGCTCTCCCATAGAGCGTTCTCCCAAACGTTGCAAATCCCTACGCAACTCCTCGTTGATTTTTGCGCAACTCATCATTGGTGACATGCGAAGCATCCAGCTCGATCCTGCACTGTTCTTCCCTCTGAGCCTTTTCAGCCCTAAATGTCGCCACCGACTCTTGGAGAGTGGTGAAGTTCTCCATGAGTTGTTGTATAGTGAGATCGTTGCCTCCTTCTGATCCTGTGGGACCTTGCCTAGCTGCCCTCATGCTGCTCAGTGGCTTCAATCACGAATGTGGATGGGACCTAGTTTTAACGGGCCCCACGGTGGGCGCCAAATGTTCCTGCCGGTTGACTCGCTTCATCGGTTGACTCCAACGGTAGCCCTTAGCCCTTCTATCTCCGCCTGAGAATCGTACTTCATCAAGAAACCTCTCACCTGTAAAGACAAAGGGGCGCCCTAGCGGCCGTTTGCACTCCGACGCTCAAGTCAGTATTAGGGCAAAGAAACACCAAGAGTGTATGTTAACTTCAGTCTTAGAAACTGCGAACCATAACCAGGGATCTTGAGTCCCTTTTATAGAGTGGCGCTAGGTTACCTCTTGCGGTAACAACTTATGTTACGAGAATCTTATCTCGAGTAAGGACATATTCAATGAGAGAAGATCACGCTTCAGTGTGTGTAATCTTAACAGCACAGCTGCACAGAATTTTATCTCCTTGGAGTGTATCAAATCTTAACAGAATAACCTCCTGGATACCCACTTGGGTACCATTCCCCCAGGATCAAATCTGTTTTCAAGTACATTCACATGCTTTGTGTATCACAGTACCATACATATGCCATTATGTATTAGCATGCAAATACTCTATCAAGCCCTATCACACTTTGGGCTTAAGCTGATAGAATACCTTTTACTTTTTATAGACCCAAATGCACTACATGCACCCCTAGGCCCGTTTAACACACTTTCACATACTTGAACCCAGCCACGTAACGGCCGAGTTGACCTGCTTGTTGTAGACGCCATGTCCGATCTCCGAGAACTGAGCTCTACGCGCTCTGGTTCATTACATTAATACTATAGTAAAACATACACTTCATATTTTAATAAATTAATATTTTATTTGTTTTTAATTTAAAAATTATTATATTATTATAAATCATGTTAAATATATATGTTCTTTTACTGTTTATAGTATTTTCTTTTTAGCATGTCAAAGAAATTTTTATCGTACATACATAAATAGGTGTATCATAGTGATCGATGAAAAAGGTAAGTGCTTGTGGAAAAGTCTTTGTTGGCTTCTTTTTAACATTCTCCATAGCCACCCCCATCAAATAAAGGCACTTGAACCTCAATAATTGAATGAAACAATTAATGTTTATTTGATACTTATATTCTATTCTACAATTCAATAAATATTATTATTATTTTAATTATTTTTACAAAACTCAAATGAAAAAGACAATTAAATGGCCCTTTAATAATTGAATGGAAAACATTATGTAAAAATATTTTTAATTTATAAGTGTTTTTATTTTTATAATTGTCTATAAAAAAGTTTATTTAAAATTATATTTAAATCCTTTTCCCTTTTATTTTTTTTTCTGGACCTTTTTCAAAGTTCTCCTTCTTTACACTATCTAAAACCGCTGCTTGATTTCTCATGGTCTACTATTATAACATTATGTACTCTAATTTTATCCATTTTTCTTCGACTAAAAATTTAATTTAAGTTTTGGTCACTTTCCTTTTTTTATATTTTCACTCTTTTTTTTCACAACACCAATATTGATGACTGCAACAGTAGTTTGATCTTACGTGGTCTTCTCTAATTATTCCTACTATTAATCCAACGCCATTTCCTTCCTTTCCCTTTCATTGCCGAAATTACAATGAAACTACGTTCTCTCTCAAATTGCAAAGATAAATACCTTAAAAAAATTCAATGATATGACCACAAGATCTTCTGTCGGGCCTATTGTTGTTGGGGCTTCCTGACCTTTCTCTAGGTATTCCTTTAGAAATATATCCCTCACCAACTCATTCAATTGGTGTCCGAGGGCCAAGCAGTTGCGCTAGTCGTGCCTAAAGGCCTGGTGGAACTCGCACCAAGTGTCCTTGCTTAGCCCCAATCTTCTTCCAGCCTTTGGGGGCGGTTTCAGTTTGCCAACAACGTCAAGGATGTCGATCAGCTTCTTAAGATTTATTATGAACTTGTGCCTAATGGGCACTCCTTCCCGCACCCTGGTCTGATGCCTTTTCGGCTCGTAGGGTGCCTGACTGGTCGGGGATTTCTTCCCTGTCGTTGCCTCATGCACCCTCATGGGTTGAGGTCGACCGTTTCCCCGAGGTCTTGTTAGTCCAATGCTTCTGCATTTTTTCGTTACCTCTTCCTCTGTGCTGATGTGGGTTACAACTCGGCGACAGATCTCGCCAAATGTTTTCGGACGAAACCTTATAAACGAATCACTAAAGGGTCCTCCGTCTGAAGGCGTGCACCATCATGGCTTCATCCTTGGTGTGCACTTTTACCACTAGTGCCCCGAACTGATTCAGGAAGTCTTTCAGGGGCTCTCCCTGGTATTGTTTCATATCAAAGAGGTCGAAAGAGTTGAGGGGTGGAGCTCGGTTGACAATGAACTGCTTCCTGAACAAAGTCGAGAACTGATCAAACAAGGTGATGTGTCCATCGAGAAGACTGATGAGCCAATCTAAGGTTGTGCCTGAGAATGTTCCCATGAAAAATTTGCAGTGCATGGCATCGGTTCCCCCCGAGATCATCATCTGGGTGTGGAAAGTCGTGATGTGGGCCTCTGAGTCTTCAGTACTTGTGAAAGTGATTTTCGGAGTCATGAAGTTGGTGGGTATTACGGTGCTTATGATCGCCTGGGAGAATGGCATGGGGCGTGTCCTAACTGGAATGGGCGGGGTTCGTTCCCTTGTTGCACGCTCCCTCATGCGTTGCAGGTCTCTGCGCAGTTCCTCATTGGCCTTGCGCAAGTCTTCGTTGTCTGTTCGTGACGCATCCAAATTGACCTGGAATTGGTCTTGACTGGCTGCCTGCTCAGCCCGAACCTCAACCATAATCCTATCCTGGTCTGTCTTGGTTGTCGCTACCGTTTCCTGAAGAGCGCAGATAGTCTCCATGAGTTGTTGCATGGTGACGATGTTGCCTTCTTCGATATGGATGAACCTTGTTTTGTATTTCTCATGCAACTGTGGGTGGGACCTAGTTTTATCGAGCCTCACGATGGACGCCAAATGTTCTTGCCAGTTGACCTTGTCGCCGATTGACTTTAAAGGCAAGCAGTGGCTCCTACTATTTCTGGTGGATTACGTGCTTCCTTTTGGATGTTGGAAGGCGGCTTCGATGAAACACAGGGGGCCCTACCTCTTGATTGCACTCTGACGACCAAGTTAGTTCAGAGCTTATAAAAACAATAAGTAAGTAAGCAGTTTCATTCTTAGAAACGGTGTACTTTACTAGGGGTCTCAATCCCCTTTTATAGTCTGCTTTAGGTACGAATGGATGGATAAAGGTATAAAGGTACGAATGGATGGATAAAGGTATTAAAATAAATATTGTTAATATAAAGTGACATAATTAAAATAAAGTTGTCTCTTAAATAAAAGATTATGAGTCTAAATTTGGACAAAATTTAATGTTTTTTTAACCATTACTAGATATAATAATAATGAAAATTAATATTATATAATTTTTTATACTATATACTCATTATTATTTTATAAACATTAAATAAATCTTTATTAATTATATTCTTATTAAAAGAAAAATAAATTTATCATATGATATTTTATATCAATGAATAATTATTTGTGACATGTATATTTTTTTATTTTTAATAAAAAATTTGTGACAAATTAAAAATAGTCACAACTAATATACAAATAGTAACAAATTAAAAAATTAGTTACAACTAATATATAAATAGTGTCAGATTAAAAATATGCACAACTAATATACAAATAGTGACAAATTAAAATATACTCACAACTAATATACAAATAGTGACAAATTTTATATATATCACTATTAATTACATTATCACAAAATAAAAATAATGTTTACTTATAAAAAGGAAGATCATAAATTTAAATATAAAATAATATAAATTTAATAATTTTTTTGTCACTTATATAAGTAGTGACAAATTTTATATTTATCACTCACTTTTTGTTACTAAAACTAATTTTTGTGTTACCCAAATATATCTGAATGTGATCGAATCATAGGAAAATTACCCTAATTTATAGGATTTTTTCTTACTTATCATTTATTTTAATTTATTCTTTAATGTAGTTAATGACCTAATTGATCGGTCAATGATATCAAATGACGTGACTCATTCAATCTTAACCTCACCAGTACATTCTTGTTTCTAAATACAAGTATATATGAAGTAGATTAAAATTACGAGATTAGACTCAAATAGAATAATAGTAATTATTTATTCTTAACTTAAAAAAATAATCCAAATATTCATACATAAAACATCATCTTTTACTCTCACTTTTTCTTATTTATCCATTTTCGTACAAAATTTCTCGGGCATGAAAGACTAAGTGTAAAATGAAATAAAAAAATTTAATTTTTATTTATACATTTATAAATAACTTAAAGTTAAACTTTTAAAAAGTAAGTTAAACTCACTATTAATTTTTGTTCTTTTTCTGTATATCAACTTATTTTGTTTTTATAAAATAATTATATTTTATTCTCTAAATCTGACCACAAGATTTAATTAAGTTAAATAAACAACATGTGTTAGTTTTGGTTTAAAAAATAGGAAGTTACATACTCTCTCACGACATCCAACGAGCCACTCAAGAAACCAGTAACCTTTCTCTCTGATTCTTCTTGTTTTTTGAGTTTACAGAGCGATGATATATTAATACTATAGTAAAAAATACACTTCATATTTTAATAAATTAATATTTTATTTGTTTTAATTTAAAAAATATTATATTATTATAAATCATGTTAAATATATATGTTTTTTTACTGTTTATAGTATTTTCTTTTTAGCATGTCAAAGAAATTTTTATCGTACATACATAAATAGGTGTAGCACATTGATCGATGAAAAAGGTAATTGCTGGAAAAGTCTTTTTGGCTTCTTTTTAACGTTCTCCATAGCCACCCCCATCAAATAAAGGCACTTCAATAATTGAATGAAAAAATTAATATTTATTTGATAGTTGTATTATTATTTTATTATTTTAAATAAATATTCTCCATAACCACCCCATCTAATAAATATTATTATTTTAATTATTTTTTAAAAACGCAAATGAAAAAGACAATCAAATAAAGGTACTTTAATAATTGAATAGAAAACATTATGTAAAAAAAATAGTTTTAATTTATAATTGTTTTTATTTTTATAATAGTCTATAAAGAAATTTATTTAAAATTATATTTAAATCCTTTTCCCTTTTTTTTTTTTTGGACCTTTTTCAAAGTTCTCCTTTTTTACTATCTAAAACCGCAGCTTAATCTCTCATGGTCTACTATTATAAAATTATGTACTCTAATTTTATCAATTTTTCTTCGACTAAAAATTCAATTTTATTTTTGTTCACTTTTCTTTTTTTATATTTTCACTTTTTTTTTTTTCCACAACACCAATATAGACGACTGCAAGAGTAGTTTGACCTTACGTGGTCTTCTTTAATTATTCCTTCCTTTCCCTTTCATTGCCGAAATTACAATGAAACTACGTTCTCACTAAAATTGCAAACACAAATACCTTAAAAATTTTCATTTGCAACCCATCTGAGCTTTCTTTTTCACTCTCACTATTTCTATTCTCAGTCAGCATGAAGAACATCACTCCCTCTCAATTTCTCTTCCTTTCACTCCTTCTGCTATGCTTCACATCCCTTGCCTTTGGACAAAATACCACTCACCCAGAAGAAGGTACTGTGTGTGTATATATATATATATATAGATATAGATATAAATATTAAGATGTGTGTAAGTTTGGAAGATAACTAAGAGGTCCTTTGAAAATTGCCTATGTACAGTGAAAGCTCTGAAAGATATAGGCAAGACCCT
>Ga0123342_1008332_pt1 | contig 13114 bp, 15 predicted proteins | sample Turbeawhitnodule_FD_89960 | JGI IMG/M metagenome (GOLD analysis project Ga0123342, IMG submission 89960) | Root nodule microbial communities of legume samples collected from Mexico - Turtle bean Mexico white nodule | ecosystem: Host-associated > Plants > Roots > Nodule | place: Mexico: Nepantla...
AAAATTTTTTTTTATTAAAATTTTTTAAAAAATTTATAATTTATAAAAAAAAAAAATATAATTTAATAAAAAATTTTTAACTTATTTTTTTTTTTTTTTTTTATTTTAAAAAAAAAAAAAAAAAAAAAATTTTAAAAAAAAGAATATTTTTATAAAAATAAATATATTTTAAAAAGAGGGTACTTTTTAAATGTGGGAATTTTTTTTTTTTTTTTTGCATTTTCGTATTTTCGTTCTACACCTCATCAAAATGAAAATTTCCACTTTATCTCTATAGTTTAAAGTTTTTTTTTTTGGATTTTACAATAAAAAAAAAATACATTGTGCAATTCTAAAAGCAAATTCTAAATTACACAATGCTGAAATTACTTTGACATAAAAAAAAATTAAAGATTGCATAATCCAGAATACTTCTAGAATACACAATTCATAAATATTTTTTTGCATAAAAAAACATCTAAATTACACATTCTAAAAATCCTTCTTTTAACTTCTTGATTGTACAGTACAAAAACTATTTTCGACTCCTGATTGTACAATCTGATTTTTTTTTTCACAAAAAAAATAACTTTCAAATTATAAAATCCATAAATCATTATTAAAGAGTGAAAAAAAATTCAACAAAATGTAATGTGATATATTAAGCTCTTCTAAATAGAAAAAACGTGAGAGTTACAAAATATAGGATCTCACGAACAAACACAAAAAGACGAGAAAAGTCTATCGATGACAAACAATGTACAAGAAAATGGTAGAGATTCAAGATATTTTTATCTTTTACATAGCGACGTGGAGGTGTACAAAAAGAAATACCTTATGCTTTCACATAATGGAAAGCCCTATTCTAATTTCTTTGACATAATGGGAAGGGTGTTTCTCCCTACACCCCAACAAATGGCTTCCTACACCCCATTATTTTCGAAAAATATCATTTTATCCTTTTTAAAAATGAGTACTAGATTACTTTTCTTGAATATTACCAGAACATACTTTCTGGAACACATTTTATGAACTCTGGATTTATGTAAAAGATGTGTTCCAAAAAGAATATTTCGAAATGGTTTTTTGCCTTTCAGATTTCCTATTTTGGAAACATACTTTGTTTATGGATCTCTTTTTCCAGAAACAGGTTTTACTTACGGTACCTCTAATCCAGAATCACCCAAAATTATCAAGAATAATTCTGGTATTTCAAAGAAATTAGGGGTAGAGAAAATAAATGTAGGGGTACAGGAAGAAATATCCATTAGGAAGTCCAAATGAACTTAAAGGACTTGAAGGCTGAGTTCATTTTGGGCAAGGTTATTTCATAATAGAAGATGTTCTGTAAACAAAAATATTTCTAAAATAGTAAATTTAGAAGATAAAAAAATAATTCTGAAATATCTTTTTTTTTAATATCTTTTTTTATTTAAGGTGTAATTGAGAAATAAATATGATTTAAGTAAATCTTTGAATTTATGAAATAAATTGAATTATATCTACATAGTTTTGTTTATGAAATTTTGTTGTTGTTGATGTATAATTTTAATTTAAGTGTGATATAATATTTTTGTAATTAAAACGACTATGTTTTGGTTCAATTTGAGTGGTTAATGTATGCAGGTATTTACAAATTTCCTCAACTAATTAATTATTTTGCTTAAATTTTCCTAGGAGAATTTTTTTTAATAAAAGTGAGTAATACGAAAATAAAAATATTATTATTTAATTTGGGGAAGGATATTCACTTGACTAAGAAAAGATGAAAAAAATAATGATAAGACATAGGAATCTTGATAATGACATGAATAATCCATCTTCTCTTTGTTTTTTTATCTTCTCATGTCCACGAAAGTTCAGTATTCTTAACTAAAAAACATGATAAAAAATTATAAAGAAAAGCCCAAAATGATAAATTACTTATCAGCATTTCTAAATTAAGATTAAAAGTGGGTACTTGATCTTAAATCACAAGTGGATGATTAATCTTAAATAAATAAAAAAATGAGTGATTGATCATAAATCACACATTGATGATTTGGATATTATAAAAAAGGGGAAATTGTGTTTGTTAATATAACGTAAATATTGATTTATTTTAAGCACAATGAGATGTTAGGTTCTAATGATAACAAAGATAAAGATTTTTAGGTGATGAGAAATTGATAAAAGTTTTTTTTGTGTAGATTTAAATAAACATGAATTCTCATAATGATTTTAAATAACTATCCTACGAGAATATGAATCTTCCATGAGGATTGAAGTTGAGATGATATGTGTTCTTCACTTATGTTAGTGCAAAGAAATTTTTAGAAAGTTATCTATCTAAAATTAAATAATATCAAATTAATGGAATGATTTTATTGAATATTAAATAAAATATTTTAAATGAATTTTATTATTGTATATTTATTTAAATTAATTTACCCTTTGTGTTTTTGTTATGTGGTGTTTTTATATATTATGATCATGCTTTTGAAATTAGAGTCAACTGTGATACTAGAGCATAAATATCACGAAGACTATAGAAGAATTTTTCAAATATTTGCATTTTCATGCATATATTTTGAGAAAAAAAATTATTTTTATTTTAAATATAATCTATTTAAAGTACTTATATAAATATTGTGGAATTTACCTTTTCAAAATTATTGAAATGACTAAAATTATAATTTTTAAAACAATATTTGTGTCTAAGAGTTGAACTTATGAAAAAAATAATATTAATATGGGTTTTTATTAATATTTTATTATTATTTAGCTAATTTAACAATTAACGTTATCTTACAATTTTATTAAATAAGTTAATTTATTAACTTTATACTATTTTTTCAGTTTTTAAGAAAAAACATATTTTACTATTTTCAATTGTTTTACTATATATTTGGTAGAGAGAAGAAATATAAAAAGAGAAAATAGGTAATCAAGAAAAGAAAAAGAAAAAAAAATGTAGGAAATATAGTGAATATATAGATATATATTAATTACATTATTTTATACAATTGATTAATGATTTTTTTCTATTATTTTGTAATTTTCTCTTTCAAACAATGGAAAATTTCTCTTCCTTTTCCTTCTGTAAATTGGATTCGTGTTTCAATGCATAAAAACACAGCAAAAGTCAAGCTAGCATTCAGAAATAGACCCTTTTACCCATCTCTCGTGCCACTACGTGATTATAAAGGAGTGATGATATATGATGTTTGCATTTATATATTATGAATTTTCTATAATTTAATATTAAATTTTGCACTCAAATTTATTTAAATACTTGAAGAGTAAATTTTCTTTTTTTAGATTATTTTTAATTTGTATTCAGATTATTTTACTTTAATTTAGATTTTTAACAACTATTTTTTACACAATCTTATTTTCATAAAAATAAGGACTTTCCAAATACTAAATAATTAAAAATTATTTTTTAAATGAATATCCAATTTATCAAATATTGTAGAAAAGATATTTATGTATATTCATTCAACGCATGTCTAATGTACAATCAAATTGGAAATATATGCTCTATATAATTCGATATTTCATATATTATGCATATTTATCAACAATTATATCAATTTATTGTCTTATTTTTTTCACGTATATTATACATTGATACACTTTTTATATACATTTATATGGAAAATATAATAATTTCAATACTCCACTCAAATTAGTCTCAACTTGTTTCGCAAAGTCACAAACTGATCTTTCGCGAAAGGCTTAGTAAATATATTTGTTAACTGACAATGTGAAGAGACATGTAATGGACTTATCATCCCAATTTGCGACTTTTCCCGTACTATGTGACAGTTTATCTCGATATGCTTCGTACGCTCATGAAATACAGGATTTGCTGCAATATGGAGTGTCGCTTGGTCATCACAATACAAAGGTGTAGGCATGCTTATTGGAACCTTGAGGTCTCGCAGGATATAACGTAACCATGTTAGCTTAAAACAAGTTCTTAAACATGATATTGTAGCAACTGTGCATCATTTTCAAAAAACGGGTAATATTCCGAAAGGCTGTAATGCATCCTTTATAGCTTTAGTACCTAAGTGTGTGACCTCACAAAACTCAACCAATATAGACCAATCTCCTTAGTGGGTGCCTTATATAAGATCATTTCGAAGGTGTTATCTTGCAGAATTAAGAATGTTCTCCCTTCGGTAATTGATGAAAGTCAATCGACATTCTTGAAGGATAAAGGGATGCTAGATAGTGTCCTAGTGGCCAATGAGGTTGTAGAGGAGCTCATGAGGTATGGAAGGAGTGGTATATGCATGAAGGTGGACTATGAAAAGGCACACGATTCGGTATAGTGGAACTTCTTATTTGATATGATGCATAGATTGGGCTTTTATAGTAAGTGGATTAGAGGATACATGGAATCTTCATCGATCTTAGTATTAGTTAATGGAAGCCCCACTGCGAATTTTAAACCAATGAGAGGGTTGAGGCATGGAGATCCTTTAGCTTTGTTCCTATTTATTGTTGTAGCTGAAGGCTTAGTTGGGTTAGTAAGACAAACATTAAAGGCCAATATGCTTAAAAGTGTGAAGGTTGGTAGGTATGAGGTAGAGTCATGTATGCTTCAATTTGCTGATGATACTCTATTTATGTGTGAAGCTACCTTTTATAATGTTATCACTATGAAAGTTATCCTTAGATGTTATGAGCTTGCTTTTGGGTTGAATATCGACTTCCATAAATCAAAGTTGACAGGCATAAATGTTGAAAAGAACACTCTTGTTTGTTATGCAATCTTTAAATTGAACACAAATGAAAGTACCTTTTAAATATTTGAGGTTAGAAGTGGGTGGTAACTCAACGAAGAAACAGTTATGGAAGCCAATTTTGAACAAAATAAGTGTTAGACTTAGTGTTTGGAAGGGGAGATTTTTGCCTTTGGTGGGAAGATTATGCTTAATCAAGTCGGTGTTCACAACGTTACCTCTCTTCTACTTCTACTTGTCCTTTTTTAAATCCCCATAATCAGTATGTAAAAACATCATTAGTATTCAAAAGAGTTTCCTCTGGGGTTGGGGGAAGGCTAGCAGATCTATATCACAGGTAAGCTAGGAGAACTTGTGTAGACTTAAGGATGAGGGAAGGCTGGGAATTAAATATATCTAAAAATTTAATGGTGCTCTTTTGACCAAATGAAAATGGTGACTTTTGAGTGATGAAAAAGGGAAGTTGAAAGAGTTATTGTTATCAAAATATGGCATGGAATTAGGTCAAAGTCAACCCTAAATGAAATTTCAATCTTGGTGGTGAGGGAGAAGGAGTGGGATGGTTTCAAGAAGCAATAAGATAGGATGGAAAATTGGAGCTAGGGACAAAGCTAGATTTTGGGAGGACAGCTGGGTTGGCAGTAATAACCTCAAAACAGTGTTTCCTAAATTGTATTCAATATCTTTGGATTTGAGGCAAGAGGTGGGAGAGGTAGGTGGAGGGAAGAATGAGAATGGCAGTGGAGTTTAAGGTGGAGACATGTCAGGTTCGAGTGAGAATCTATATAAGAAGAAGAAATGTTAAGGTATCTATCTAGGGTCAAATTGAATAAGGAGGTGAAGGAATTATAGGTGTGAGAGAGATGAAGGACTTATAGGTGTTGGGAGGTGACGAATCAGGGTTGTTCTCTATGAAATCAGCCTTGTTAAGGTTTGTGTAGTCTACACACATCCTCCATTTGTCGTTATCCTTGGTGACAATGACTAAGTTGGTCAATCATGTGGTGTATCGAACCTCTCGTATAAACCCGACCGATAGAAGTTTTTCGGCCTCCTCCTTAGCTACCAATCTCTTCTCTTCGCCAAGCTTACGCTTGTCTTGCGCGACCGAACGCGCTTCCTTGTAAATCGAAAGCTTGTGAGTGATGATATTTGGGCTTACTCCCGGCACATCAGATGTTGTCCAGACGAATAGATCAACATTCTTCTTCAACGCTTAATGTATCACCTCGGCTTCAAACGTTGCTATGGTCGTGCCTACGTAGGTACTGTGTTCCTCACCAAGAAGAGAACCCTAACACAATTCTTCCTTAGCTTCGAGTCGTGGCTCGACCTTTCGGTGATTCAGGTCTACTAAAGCGATCGTGTGCTCTCTGCGCACCAACTGAGCTTCTCTTCAAGGGGACCTCTGTCCTCGGGAGGTTTACACTTAGGGGATCGACTGTCATAAGCGTCCTGACGCGTAGGCTCTACCCTTAAGCTCTTTGCGTAACATTCTCATGCCAATTTCTGGTCTACGTGCACCGTGAGAATGTCTCTCGATGCCGGCGAAAACTTCATGCCTAGATGAGATGTGGAAACGATTGCTCTCAATCTATTGATGGACGGTCGTCTCAGTAAAATGTTGTAGGAGGTGTTGACGTTGATTACTAGATATCAGTTTTTAATGGTCTTGCTCACCTTTCCCTTGTCGAAGGTGGTATAAAGTTCGATATATCCTTGGGTACCCACTCTCTCACCCGAGAAGCCATGTGATCGTCATATGGCTTCATCTCTTCCTCGACTATCCTCATCTGCTTGAACGTCTTCCGGTAAAGGATATCCACCAAACTTCCTTGATCCACCAGCGTCTTCATGATGGTCAACTTGTTGATGTTGACCGATATCACCATGGGATCGTCCAATGAAGGGTCGACACCCTTGAAATCTTCATCGGTGAAAGTGATGTGTGGCATCCTTGGTCAGTGTTCACCTGATGTACTGCCTCAGGTGTTTCTTCATGGTGTTGTTGGACTTACCTTCCCCTTATTTCCACTCTGCCCGGGCCTAATTACTGAACTCTTTAAGCTCTTCCAACTACGTGAACTTAGCGGCCCTTCACCTAAGCTCGTCCAAGTTTGCGTCTGGTTGCATGCACAAGTTGTCAACAAAGGATCTTGGTCGCAAGGCCGTAAACATTTGATGCATGACCACGTCCGGACTCAAATTCCGGATACTCATGACTACCTTATCGAGTCTATCAACGAACTTCCTTAGCGATTCTCCTTTCTCCTAACGAATGTTGACCAAGGCGAAGGAGGTTAGATATGTGGTCGGCTAGTGGCGAACTATGTCTCAAACTTGGACACCAGTGTTCCAAAGTCGTTGATAGAGTTTGGAGGAAGCTTCGTAAACCGGCTCAAAGCTCCTCCTTTCAGCGATGTAGGAAACACTCGGCACAGAACTGCGTCGTCCGAAGTGTACAAACTCATGTGTGGTGTACACATCCATGTGCTTGTCAGGGTCGGTCATACTGTCATAACGGTCCTTATTAAAGCGTCATACTGTCATAACGGTCCCTGTTAAAGCATTTCCACTTATCTGGTAGCGACACTTCGATTATGGATTCAATGAATGGGTGTCGGTGGGTTGAGTCCAGACGTAAGGATCGACCTATTCAGTTAAAATTCACTGTCAACCTCTTGGGTGTGAATCTTATCCTTCGTCTCCTAGGACTAGTGGAAGTGATGAAGGATCTCCTGACAATGTTGGTTGGTCCGGCAGATGGACCCCTTCCACGAACTTCCTTTTCATCTCTTTATTCTCTTTTCAAAGAGTTAGGATCCCATCCTCATTCATCCGCTTGATCTCCTCGTTCTTTTTCTTCATCTTAGCCATCTTTATCTGTAGAGACATTAAGTGCGTCATTTGTTCAACATTGGACATCTTTTCATTCACCATACTTTTGGTTGATACCATCTACTTTGCACTAATTCTCTCAGCTCCACGGTAAACGTCAATTATTCTCGAACAGAACCAAAAGAACTGGAACTCCCTGTTCGGTCGGTGGCCTCCTCGCCTCCTCCTCCCTTCCTCTTGAAAGAAGCGCCCCTCGGTCGGAAGCTCCCCACTCTCCTTTCGCTGCTCTTTTGAAACAAGCATCGCTGCTAATCTATATAACTTATGTACCTTCTTTTACTACCAAATTAGGGAATTACATCATAATAATTTTTAATTGTTGTTACATCATAATTTTTAATTGTTGTTAGGATTATTAATCCTGTTTAAATGTTGAGTACAATACCTAATACTGATCACTAATTAATCTCATTACTTAATCTCATTAATCTATTTACGCATAATGATCGTGCGGACTTGACTCTACCAATAAGGGAAATATCATGATAAATAACATGTTTAAGAATAGAAGGCAAAACTTATCGACATAAAGAACCATGATGATGTATCTTTTGATTTCACAGTAGGTTCAAACTTCAAAATATGGAAAAGGAATAGTTGGTGACTTGGTATCTTTTGGAAATACTTCGATTTTGTTTACTCGTTAGATAAACAATTGGCAATTTATATATGCCTTCTATTTTCTTCATTTTTTACAAGTCACAAATTTATTCACAAGAGTATTATATAACTATAACTGTAACATTCTCGCATTTGTTAGTTTTTTTTTTTTGGTCGGCACTCTCGCATTTGTTAGTATATTATTCTCGTTTTTATTTTTTATTTTTTTTGATCGGCTAGTATATTATTCTCGTAATGTATGCATTTTAAACAAATAAGATATAAACAAACATTAACAGATTGTCATATCAAAATAAAAAGACAAAAGCTATTGAAAATCTCATGATAATAATCAAGGTAAATTTCGTAAAAAATATATAATAGAATATGTGTGATCTATTACCCAAACAAGATCTTATTTATTTATTGAAACAAAGTGATACATAACGATACAGTACAGTGAAAAACCTTTTTAACCAGTAACAACACCCATTCACTCTCCATGGCAAAAATGGAGAGAAAAAGAGAACAAGACTAAAGAAACCAACTACGCCATTTTTATAATAACCATTGATGATATAATCATCATTATTTAATTGTAAGTACCCCCAGTCCCATAGCCATAATCATTCGGGTTTCCACCTGCATGGGTATTATGGGCCGTAGTCGTCCCACCCGGGCCTCGATTGGTCCCAATGGGATGCGAGCCCACCACTCCCTCGGTCACGTGGCCCGTGGGCTGCCCAGTTCCATGACCTGGCATCGCCGACGTCTGGTGGAGCCCTGTGTGATGGCCATGCTCCCCGGTGGTGGAGTGGGTGGCCGACTGCTTGGCCGCCGCGTTATGCTCACGCACCGCCTGCTTGTCGAGCTCGGCCTGGTTGACCCTTGCTTCCTTCTTTTGGGTTGCCACTTCCTTTTGCAACGGATCACGTGCTGTCAACCTTTCTGCCTGGTTATAGCACGTGCAGATTTATTGGTTCCATAATTTATGTAGTATGATAGTAGTATTAATATAATGGTTCTATAGAATGATAGAAAAATAAATGGTTGGTACCTTCTCTTGGACAGTGGCCTTAGTCTTCTCCATGCCAGCTTTGGCAGAAGCACCCATGTTTGAAGCCGTTTCCTTCACAGATTCTGCTGCTTTCTTTCCTCCCTGCATTTTCAACGATGATTCTGTTTTTTTCTTTCTTCTTCTTTCTTTCTCAGATTACTTTTCTTCAGCTCAGTGTATCAGACCCTAACACCACACACCAAATAAATAGATTTAGGTGCTACGCTAACTTTTCCACACGTGTACATGTAGTACGCGTGGTAAGTTTTTGTCATTCCTCTTCTTACACGTAATTGCCGCGTGTCTGTTAGCTAGCACCTTCATCACAGGTGGGGTTCCAATGTTAGGGACACGTAGCAGACAACCACTCCTGTAGTAGTTATATTTTTGTGGGAATAACTGTTCAGCGGTGCTTTAGATTAGGTGTTTCTTTCTCTAGCCGATAAAGTTCTTTATCCCTTTTTAAATGATTTTTTAATTAGTTTTTCTGAAATTTTTCTCGACATCCATTTCGGGAATTTATAAATGTATTTTAAAAAATATTTTTTTTAAATGTTCCGGAATAAGATTTCTCCTAAAATGTGGCTTTTAGAATAAATTTTGTGGAATGTATTTCAGAATAACATCCCTTAGATTATTCAAAAAAAAAAATCTAAAATAGATTATGGGTGCACCTTATTTCAATGGTCTAATAAGAAAACATGATTTTCCTTGCTTTTATTTCGATATTTAAATGCTTTAAAGAAAAGGTACACATTTCAAAATATTAATTTAAGTTATATGTTATAAGGAAAAGGTAAACCTTTGAACTATTAATTGAAGTTATAATTTGTAAGATATTAATTTAACTTATAAATGTTTTATGCTAAAATTAATGTTTTTGGCTAAGTAGTTGAGTAATAACTGTTAAAATAAATTTTTAATAAGATTTTAGTATAATTATCTTATTTGTTAAAAAATCAATTTAATTCTATATTTTTATTAAATATATACAAATTGATCCTTTGAGTTAAGTCGCATCTTATGACGTCAAATGTTATTTATATAACATAAAGATGGAATTGAAAGATGTGATGTGTCACGATCAGGTGTTGACTTGACATTTAAGTCATTGTTATTGAGATTGGATATCGTTCACCACCACTTTTCTCCACCTTCCACCACCACCTTTTTTCCCTTTCTCCCTCTCTCCTCCACCTTCTAGGGAGAGAAACACCGGATAGGGTAACATCCAAAGAGAAATCAGTGAAGCGGCTCTGATATTTGCTCGATAAACACTTGCATCGATTCATGGTGAACGAGTCACACTCGTGCTACAACGAATCCACTAACGGTCCTCCCAGAATGTCTGGCGTGGTCGGCAACAAAGTCGTCGTCGGCATCCCTGACTTCGATTTCGACATCCTCTTTTTAAATTCATTTAATTTGCACTCATGATACATCTACGAGGATGTTACTCTAGTAGATCCTATTGTAAAATCGTATGAACATACGAATATATATTGGAAAACAGAAACAAAGTATGCAATAGGGTATGCGCAGAAAACCTAGCCGTTTCGATGCCGTTGGAGGAGATCTCAGAAGTGCAACCGAGAATGTTGCGCGACGTTGCCCACTCCACCCCGATTCGTAGACGCACGACTAGGAACGTTCATGCCTCCGCTCTGCTGGTCTTGCAGAACCTTGAGAACGTTGCAAGAATCGTGGGTAGTTGGCTCCTCCTTTCCCGTGGGTCTTCCTCCATCTCCGGCGGCGGTCACGACTCCATTAGGGATTGAAGATGCGGCAGTTTTGGGTTTCTTCATCTATAAATACCGCATTTCATCATCTTCCTTCATACAACTCTCACTCACAATTTTCATCTTATTTGAAACCCACCACTGTGCCTCTTCTCCTTCTTCTCCATTCTTTACTTTTTCTTTTTCTTTCTCATCATTTATTAGATTATTTTATTATAAATACTTTTCTGGGCTCATTAAATGTTACTATTTTAAGAGTAACTTGCTAGTTTTGATCCTCGAAAATCTCTGGGAAGTTCCTGTTGTATCCTAGGGGACTTGCGCAATACACCGCGGATTAGTCCTTACGGACAGTGATTACTCACGCCTCGGGAAACCAATTTTTGTTCGTTTTAAAGCCTCGTTTACTACAATCGTAAGGACTTATGACTGAAAATGCAAACAACAACAACAACGCTGATCTGGAAACGTCAAATGTTGTTTTCGCAACGCAATCCATTTTTGCGAAACCATTTTCGGAAGTCTTGAAAATTGAAGTCTTCGTTGGTCAGAATTTCTGACATTGGCAAGAACACGTGTCCACCCTATTGGACATGTACGAAGTTGCTCTTGCACTTACAACTTCCAAACCCGACTCAACCACGGTTGTGAAACAAGTTGATGATTAGATCCATGCAAATAAGGTATGTCGTCACACCTTACTCATTGTGTTATCTAACGATCTGTTCAATGTCTATGCTTCTTATAAGAATGCAAAATATATTTGGGATTCTCTTATCCTCAAATATATTGCCGAAGACATTGTCAGACAAAGGTTCGTAATCGCAAACTACTACCGCTGGGAGATGATTAAAGGAAAATACATCAAAATCCAGATAAATGAATATCACAAGCTTATTGAAGATATCAAAGTTGAAAGCATAACCTTGCTGGATGAATTCGTGTCCGAACTCTTGATCGAAAAACTTTCGCAATCTTGGACGGATTACAAACAACAACTGAAGCACATACACAAACAGATGTCACTATCAGATCTGATCACCCACATCATCATCGAAGACACAGACAGGAAGGAGTGCGTTGCTGCAAAGGCCAAAACTTTGTCTGCCAAAGCAAACGTGGTAGAAGACAAACTAGCTCCAAAACGTGACGAGAAAAAATTTGATCATAAAAAGAAATATAATAAATTCTCTCGTCCCAATGGAACTAACCTCACTTTCAAGAAAAAGGGTAATTGTTTTGTCTGTGGAAAGCCAAGTCATCATGCACCTCAATGCAAACATAGGGCCAAAAACGACTATCCTCCTAAGGCAAATCTAGTCGAAGGAGAAGATACTATTGTGGCAGTCGTTTCACAAGTAAATCTTGTGACAAATGTGAGCAAATGGGTGGTAGACTCTGGGGCTACTAGACACATTTGTGCAAACATAAATGTGTTTACCTCCTACACAAGTGTGGGGGATGGAGAATAACAAGTTTATCTCGGTGAGTCCAAGACAACTCCAGTCCTAGGAAAAGGAAAAGTTCTTCTGAAGCTCACATCTGGTAAAACTCTGGCTTTGAGTGATGTGCTACATATGCCATCAATTAGAGTTAATTTGATCTTTGTGGCATTGCTAAGCAAAGTTGGGGTTAAAGTGATTTGAATCTGACAAGATTGTTATGACAAAAAACAATGTTTTTGTGGGGAAGGGATATTGTGATCAATGTCTTTTTGTATTGAACATTTATGAAGTTATGAATGAATCTGAATCTTCTGCTTATATTGTTGACTCGTATCATATATGGCATGCTAGATTAGGACATGTGAATTCTTTGTATGTTATGAAATTGCAACGACTAGGATTAATCAACAAGCATGACAAACAAAATAGTAAATGTGATGTATGCGTAGAATCTAAAATAACGAAGAAAACATGTCACTTTGTAGAACGCCAAACTGAACTTCTTAGTTTAATTCATACCGACCTTGCTGATTTAAGACAAACCATGTCTAGAGGTGGTAAAAATTATTTTGTAACTTTTATAGATGATTTTTCTAGATACACCAAAGTGTATTTAATTAAACATAAGGATGAAGCTTTTGACATGTTCTTAACTTATAA
>Ga0123342_1008333_pt1 | contig 13113 bp, 7 predicted proteins | sample Turbeawhitnodule_FD_89960 | JGI IMG/M metagenome (GOLD analysis project Ga0123342, IMG submission 89960) | Root nodule microbial communities of legume samples collected from Mexico - Turtle bean Mexico white nodule | ecosystem: Host-associated > Plants > Roots > Nodule | place: Mexico: Nepantla...
GGGCCTCTCTTTATTTTATGTCTTCTTTTAATTTTGAGAAGACTAGAAGGAAGAACTTCAAGTGTGATGGTGAATGGCCTCTTCCTTCATTAATAAAATCCTCTTTTACTTGATTCTCATCAAGCTTGGCCCACAAAGAATAGAAAATGAGGCAACTAGTGGAAAGAATGCAAAGGCTAGAAGATACTCAAGAGAGGCTAGCTAAAGAGAGAGGCGGGAACCTAGACACACTACAAGGTATCATATGCACTATGGGAGTCAAGAGGAAGAAGAAGAAGAATGGAGAGTGCAGAATTATGAAGCTTGGCACCATCATCAACACCAACCAAAGAGTTCTTTTCCTTTTGTAAAGTTACCTAGTTTTAGTGGGGAAAGTGACCCTAATGTGTACTTAGGATGAGAACCTAAGGTAGAACAAATTTTTAATGTGTATGAGGTCAAAGAGGACTAAAAAGTTAAGTTAGCTTCCCTAAAATTTTTAGACTATGCCATGCAATGGTGGCATCAAACTATAATGGACATTGGGCTAAACAAGAGGTCAGTCGTGGTCTCTGGGAGTGATTTAAAGTTATGCATGCGTGTGCGATTTGTTCCTCCTCATTATAGGAAGGAACTCTTGATGAAGTCATTACTCTTGTTGAAGCTCCAACGACTTCATCAAGGACCTAGGAGTGTAGATGAATAATTCAAAGATTTAGAAGTAACTCTGAATAAGATTAATATGCATGAAAATTAAGAGTCAAAGATTGCTAGATTTGTGAGTGGATTAAGAAGATAAATTCAAAATGTTGTACAAATTTATGAGTATACATCTTTAGAAAAATTGGTTCACCTAGCCATCAAGGTTGAATCACAACTTTTAAGGAAAACATTCTTGAAATATACTCATAATGATGGCTTTTACACTCATCTTGGAAGGATAAAAATAAATTTCCAAAACAAGATAACCCTTCCACTTCCTCTAAAGAATCCACCCCCACAAACTTCTAAAGACAATCCTTCTCCTTCTAGGACTAAATCGCCAACCAAAAACTCAAATAAAAAATGTTTTAAATGTTTAGGTTTTGGTCATATAGCAGCAAATTGCCCTAACAAAATAACCATGATGGTAAAAGGGGGGATAGTAGTAAGTGACAATAGTGATCAATCTTCTAGGTCTAACTCCCCTACCCCTTCAAAAACCCCTAGTGAAAATGAATGTGAGATACCTTGTGAAGGTGACTTACTGGTGGTAAGGAGAATTTTGGGGACTATTCAAAAACCTTTTGATGAAACCCAAAGAGAAAATATTTTTCACACTTGCTGCCTTATCAACAACAAGTTATGTTCCATGATCATAGATGGGGATAGTTGTGCTAATGTAACAAGTACAAGAGTTGTGGAAAAGCTTAGATTACCCATTATCTCGCATACAAAGCCCTATAAACTACAATGGCTTAGTGAAAAGGGTGAAATTGTGGTTAATAAACAAGTCATCATAACTTTTGCCATAGGAAAAGATGAAGTTTTATGTGATGTTGTGCCAATGGAAGCAACACATATTCTATTTAGAAGGCCTTGGCAATATGATAAAAAAGATTTACATGATGGTCATACCAATAAGATTTCTTTCAACTTCCAAGGGCATAAGATTATATTAAAACCCTTCTTTTCCAAATAAGTTAATGAGGAAAGAAAAGATGACCATGAAAAAAGATGAAGAAAGAAAAGACAAAACGGGTATCATCATCTGACCTAACGCTACAAAAACAATCATGTTGACCCGTACAAAAATGCAAATTGCACCTCCAAGGTGTTCCTCTTCCTTATCTTTTTCATTACCTAATGATTCTAAATACTTTACATCTTTGATAGAGAAATTTAAGGATGATATTCAAGTACCTTCTAAAGGTTCTCACCTTCTAAGATGATTCTCAAAAAGACATTTCATCCCCAAATATTCTTCCCAAACATGGCCTGTATATAGAATTCATCCATATGAACTCCCAAAGCTTAATGAACATAAGTTTGCTTCACATCCCAACCCTAGCACTATTTTTATCTTCTCTGTGAACAAACTAACTATGTTATTTACAAGAGTTCTAAATTTGAGGTTGAATTCTTTACAACATGGGGTGCATCATACAACCCAATTAGACAAGCAGATGAACAAGGACACAAGAGACACTTCATAATTAGATTAGTCATCTAAGCCTGCAAGACAAGACCCCACCAAATATCAGAAGGACCTCAGTAGAAGAAAGACAGGACATATGCCACAACACAAATGTTCTTTCTTTTGGTATTTTTAAAGGACAAGTGTTTGTAAATAATTTGGGCTCACTTTAGGTGTCTAAAAAGAAGAATAAGCTAGATTAGAGTGCACTTAGTATATTTTGGGCTTCTGCCTAAGTCCACTTTTTATGACAAGGCACCTAGGATTAGGGTTTTTAACCTAGTTTCTAGAAACTAGGCCTAGGGGACGACATAGACCTAGAGTCAAACCCTAGGTCGCCCCTCTCCTCTCCCTTTTCTACCCCTCTCATCTTGCTCTCCTGGTCACTCCTTCCTATATAAAGGGTGTCCTCCCCCATGTATTCACACATTGAATTTGAATATAGTAAAGAAACTCTGCTTGAGAGATTAGTGAGCTTTACATATGGATATAATCTATAACTATTTTCTCTTTTTTACAATCTGTATGTAACACATTGTATACAAATATAATTCGTATGTAAATATTTCAATTTTTTCAATTAAATATGTAATACCTTATATACGTAGAGAATCTGTATGTAACTATTTCCGTTTGTTTAATTAAATATGTAATACGTTATATACGGATAAAATCGTATGTAACAATTTCCGCTTTTTTAAATTAAAAATGTAATGTTATATGTATAGATATGATCCGGGCGTAATTATTCCTGCTTCATGGCGCCAAAATTACATATGAATTATGTCTGTATGTAATTACTTTTGGTTTACATTTGGAAAAATCCGTATGTAATGTGTATTTACATACTGAATTAAATTCGTATATAAATATTCGTATGTAACGCTCAATTTACATACGAATTTGTATTCATATGTAATAATCAATATGTAAATAAATAATTTGTTATAGTGATTGTCAAGGTGAAATCATATATATAAACTAATTTCTAAATCTTAATTAACTAGAACAAAACATATTATTCAAATAACACAATATTTTAAATATAACAAATATTAATTTTCAATACTTGTCTTTTCATGATGAATTTCTTGAATTATATATTTGTTTAATCATTTTTCAACACTAAAATGTTGCAATTGGAAATGAATATTTTTTTATAATAGCATGTATGAAACTAAAATATGATTTTTTTTCATAATATTTGAAGTAGTTTATTAGATGTTTCCAAGAACAAAAACTACTGACACAGGTTATGATCTTCATTTAATATTTAATGCATGATGTAGTGGTCACACTCTCAAAGCTTAATTGTTGTCTATTGTCCAAATATATGAAATTTAACTAAATTAATTTATAAAAAAGTTAATAAGAATGATTATAATAGTTTCAATGCAAAACTAAAATACCTTAGAATAATCCAACGTATATTATATGAAAATGAAGTGGATTTATCATCTAAGACATTGCAAACATTAATAACATGAAGAGAAAAAAAAAGTTATTAGTGATTTATAATATATTAGATGAAAAAACACATTAATTTGTAATTAAAACATACCCTCATATTACAACTTTTAAGTCTACGCTTGACTTTCTATGTAATGGACAAAATCACACTATAATATTGTTTCTGGGACAAATAATCATCAATTGTCAACGAGACCTAAAATAAGCAAATTAATTAATGATGTTGAATTAATTATGTAAGCTCTAAAGTGAGTGAGTTGTACTTACGCATTAATAAAAGGGGTCATGTAATTTATTTTTTTGGATTCATCAATCCACCAATGAATGTATGTATGACATTCCATTTTTTTATTCCAAACTTTTTTTATGGATTGAGGTTCAAGAAAACCATAGATATAAACATTCTTCATGTTGACAAATAATTTATTTATATATCTACGTTGTTAATATAAATATTAGTGATAATGGTTGATTTCATCAAACAAAAGTTGAAAAAATAATAGACTTAAAGTGTACTCATATCACCCATAGTTAAATGATTGCAATGTTCAACATATGATTCCATGTACAATGGTTTATTACCATTGTTGATGCCAAAGATTCTTTCATCCCAAGGAATTACACAAGATGCTTGAAACAAATCATGTGAAACTCTAACGAACTCTTAAATTGGATTAACATTTTATGGGAGTTGGGGTTGGGGCTCGAGGTTAAAATGAGATGCAACTGAGGCCTTTTGCTCCTTTTAAGAGATTCTATAAAGCATAATAACTAATATTGTATAAATCTAAATAAAGAAAATATATATACATAATAACAAGCATTGTGTATCAATCTAAATAAAACAAAAATACTTATTATTTTTTAAAATTGCCTTAATTAGGTGTGTAGGTCATGTAATGAATGTTCTAAGTGTCTCTCCCACTAATTGAACCTCCATTGTTAGTATTGGAACTAGAGTTGTGACATCTCTAATTTCTTCAATCATCACTCTAGTCAAATAATCATGCATAGCCACGATGTGCATGGTTAAGCCTCTTGAATACCCTCTCCCATTGATCACTATCTCTAACAACAACTTAAACAATAGGAGATATCAATGTGTTTCCTCGTCTTTTAAGTCCTTCAATTACACAATTATTGTTTGTGCTAACATGTTAAGAAAAAGAAAAAAAACAAAATTAAAATTTTAAAGAATAGGGAGGTGAAGGATGAAAATTGTGGGGTACAGTAAGAAAAATCCTACAAATTGGATGAAAACCCATATGCCTAACCTTGTCGGGCCTAAGGCAGTTTCTTCCTGCACCCATGTGCTTTTCTTCCTACACCCCTACAATGTTATGCAAAGATAAATTTATACCTAATATTTTCTAAAAATCCTAAAATGCATACAACACTCACAATCTACTCTTTCTTCTTCCTTTGCACATACTGCACACAGACAGACTACATTGCTCTCTCAACAACGGTGGTGCTCCATCTCTTGGCATAGGAAGGCTTTTCTCTTAGTGGTGGTCGGTGGTGTCTCCGACGACTTGGCGGTGCTTCGGTAGTTTCTCTTGGTGGTTCTCTGTTCGGAGAAGAAGGTAAGTAATTTTTTTCAGTTTTTGGATCTATAGTTTTGTTTTTTTTGCATTTTTTTTTCGCAGTACATATGTTGTGATTTCATACATGCACTGGTTTACAAAACAAAGAATCCGCACTTTGGTTTTCGTCTTCTGAAATATTGAATCCGCAAAAATCATGGATTGGAGAATCTGGTAATTTTTCATATTTGTAAATCCACAATATGTTTCCAGATTTCAAAATCCGTAATGCAAAAAATCCATTCTGAATTCACAAATCCATAATTCAAAAAATGCATTTCAGATTCACAAATCCATAAGTCAAAATAACTTTTGGATCAACAAATCTGTAATTGAAATTAGGCTTTCGGGTTTAGCAATCCATAAGTCAACAATTTATTAAAAATTTGCTTCCAAAACACTCCCTCATCCGGAAAACAAAACGATTTACTTACGTATCAACGAATCTGAGAATCGCATTTTCACTTCTGGATTGATCAATCCGTAGCACAATCCCAGATCCTGATTTTTGGGAATCACAGAAACTCCATAACCAGTCAAGCTCTTAAAAAAAAAACTTAACTCTTATCTCTAAAAGTAAACTAACATTTCAGCAACGCAACCGACTCCTTCACTTGCTTCACAAGCTAAAATGACCCTCCACTAGCACCTCAAATGAATGAAGAACAAGAACAATGTCAAACCATCTCATTTCATGATGCCCTTTTTCAAATAAAAGGTCAAAGCTAGCTTTGGAATTTTAAAAATTGTGAGGTGAGGAAGAAAATCGTAGGGGTGCAGGAAGTAACTCCCCAAACTTAAATGTCAAAATGGTACCAAGCCCATGTTTAACAATACGTACGTTTCGGTCCCAACAATAATAATTTAAACGTTGTTTTCTTGTGGACTTTAAACAAAATTGTAAGTGTAAAATCAAATGTTCAAGAAATTGAGTAAGTTTCATTTTCTCAAATTTTATTTTGAATATTTAATAAATATTTTTCTTTTTTAAGTTGAGGACATAATAAGTTAAATATTTTTATATAAGCCTCTAAATAAAATATTTTATTTATTTATTTTGATTTAAAATTTTGAAAAGTTTTAAATTTTTTCTTTTATTCTTTAAATGTTTTATCATAACAATTTATATGTTTCTCGTCTGTTATACGGTTCATAATAATGTAAATAATAAAAATCAACTTAGTAATTAGTTAACACTCAAAATTATTTGAGATATGACACAACTTAAGAGACATGTGATGTGAGAAGTATAATTGATATAGAAAAGACATAAACTAAAATATTTAATTTTAAAAGTATATTAAGATAAAAAAAAATATTTAAAAAAAATATATATATATATATATATATATATATATATATTATCAGCTATTAGGTATTTGGGAAAAATAATAATTTCTTAAAGCAAAATGCAAATTAGTAATTTTCATATTATATAACGAAGGAAAACAAAAACAGTGAGGAAAAATTAAACAATTTTTTGTTGATTTCTTACACTTATTTTTTTTTTTTGCCTTTTTTTCCTCCAAGCATATGTGGCTTTCGTAAACTATGAAGGCTCAGATATTCCTCTCAAAAGGCGTATCCATATCGGACATCGTAATTTGTATGACACTCGTAGGATACGTATCGGTGAAGTGTTCAATTCAAAAAATATTTGTTAGATTTCTGACAATTCTAACGCAGTTCTAACACAATTTTAAAAAGAAGAAATACATTAATTTTTTTAAAAACTTAAACTTATTGCACAAATTTAGTATGAAAAACATCTTTATGCTAAAAAAAGCTAAAACATACTTGTGCACATAAATCTTTATTGTCAATTTATATAATTCATAATTATATAATATATAGATTCGTGTCTTTGTGTCCTACATTTTAGAAATTATACATATCTATGTATCCGTGTCCGTATCGTATAAGTGTCTCTGTTAATGTTTGTGCTACATAGTTCTTAAACGTTTTATACGAAGCAATAAATTACCTCTTTTTTAAACATAGCAGTTAAAGAAATTAATGTGTGTTAATCTGTGAACTAATAAAAAATTAAGAAGGTATTGTACATTATTAAAATTATATAACAGTGTTCTTGCTAATAAAAAAATAATTAAATAATAGTGTAATTTTTATAGTGTGAACATGCAATAATACATTGTCAAAAAAAACTTCTTAATTAATTATATAGTTATTAAGAAATGGATTTGAAATCTAACTAATCTTACCGGTTTATAAATTAAGGTTTGCACCCATATATTTTTTTTGCATCCATATATTTTTCTTCTTGCACCCCTACATTCATGTTAATTTACAAAATTAACTTGGAAGTTTTAAAAATCCCAAAGCCAAACCACCCTGCTTGTTTCTCCTCTGCATTTTCATGGGTACTGTTGAGAGCAAGCAACAACGGTGAGATTCCTTCTCTTTATTCATGATTTTGGTGCGTTTTTAGATAAGTAAATGCATATTGCATTATAGAAAGGGCATTCCATAACCTATTCTTAGAAAGTGTAACCATTTTGTAATACCCTTTTGGGAACATATATTTTGAATTTTGGAATACCCTTTTCGGAACATATATTTTGAATTTTGAATTTATCATTTTGGAAGTCAAAAAAATGTGTTCTGAAATGGGAATTCTAGAATTGTTTTTTTACTTTCTAGATTTCCTATTCCATAAACATTTTTGCTTATAGAACATCTCCTATTCCAAAACCACCCAAAATAGTTAAGGGTAATTTGGGTATTTCGGAAAATGTAGGGGTGCAGGAAGAAAAATGTAGGAACGCATAAAAAATGCCTTACCAATATATTATAAAATGTCTTTATCTTTAGTCGACTCACACGTCGAGATAGTGGTCCGATAACGAGTGACTTAATAAGCCCAACAAACTCTCGTTATGATAAATTTTAGGTTACTCTGATATCATATTAAAAAGTAAACTTTAAGTCTAACTCAATCTTACAAAACTAACTTATAAGATGAAGTTTGCACTCATTTATATATATTATGAAATGTTATTATCTCTAGTTAATGTGTGATATCTAATAATATTTTTTTTCCCAAAAATCAATTGTCGAAGATTATTTGAATCAATTGTTGAAGATTATGTGAATAGTGAATGAAAACTTTGGGGGAAACAATTTGTTTAAACATTAACATCACCTATGAGTTATAATACCTTATTCTTGTATAACTTTTGGAATTTTATGAAAAAAGTAAGAGAATCAAATTTCCAAACACGTACTAACTTGGTTATCACCTAAACGTATAGCATGAACTAGTTGATTTTTGGCATCTCCAACATATTTTTAAAAGAAAGATTCATTCCAAAAATAAAGGGGAATGCAATAATATTCGAATACATTTGTCAAGAAAAATTGTTCTTTTGATTTGTGATTGTGTACATACTCAGACAATGACTTTAAGAACGAAAGAAAAAGCGATGTATGCACTGATTGTTTTTATTACACGTTAATTTCAACATCAAAAAGACAAAGTGAAAGACAACCACATACTTGTGTTCCTTTTCCTAGTGTGAGGGAAAGGCAAATTTTGAGCAAACCATGATTTGCGAATTTTCCATTTTTTATTTTCCATTTTCCTTCATTTGAAAGCTAGCTGTGGGATTTTGACTTATTTTTCACTTTAGAAAGAATAAATGGTAATTATTTATCCATGCCTTGTGACCCTTGAAGTCACTATTTGAGGAATATGAGATTTCATGTTTTAGTTTTGGACATTAAATTCTCTTGAGAGTTTTTGGTATAATATTTACTTTTAAAACTTGTATTTAATGCATGCATAAACTAATGAAGCAGGAATAGTAAAACCAAATAAGTTGATAAGATGATAAAACTATGTCCATAAGTAATTAGGAGCAGTGTATAAATTGTAAAGTTACGTGGATGAAGTGATTGGTGTAAGAACATTGAATAGCATAAATGCATGTGGGATATGGACTCCACCAGCACATGAAAACTAAGGACCAAGCACCTTTAGTTTAGCCCTAGATGGCCTTTATGAGAAAGTCCTTGAACCATGTCCAATGAAAGTTGTGTTTGCAAGCATGCAACGCCTTAGGAATCATCACCACCACACAAACCCCACTCAACTAAAATTGGATCCTTATTTCCAATACAAATGGGACATCCACTTCATCTTCATCTCACATGTTCATACCTCTTCTTCAATATCAAACAAAATTAATCAAACTTAAACTAAACAAAACATGCTACCGTAATTCTTAACAATCCTACTACGATTAGAGAAAAAATCAAATCGATGATAGAATCAATTTTTATCTTGTATAAACTTATTTTTATAATATGAAATGTACACTACAAGAAAATCATGAAATAGAAACCAATTTTACAGACAAAAAATAATTAGTTGTTATAGTGACTAAATTAGAGACCATTTTAGAGACTACAACTATTTTTGGTTTCTAAATTAGTTTATATTATTGTTAAATGGTTTCTAATTAACAACCAAGTTTTTTGCTACAAAATTTAAAATCTAAATAATTGGTAGTTAAAACTTTGGTAGCTAATTAGATACCAATTTAGAAATTATTTAAAAATAATAAAAACTAATTTAGAAATCATTTTTTTTTTTTTTAAATGGTATCTAATTTAGTCACTATAACAACTAATTATTTTTTGTCTCTAAAATTGGTTTCTATTTCATGATTTTCTTGTAGTGATAATATCAAAATCTATCTTAATAATTTTGTTGAAATTATCGAATCACAAATAAATATTTAATTATATATTAATACATGGTGATAATAATTTTCATCTTATATATACTGATTATATAAAGATAAATCAAATTTAAATTTATTTTATAATATGATATAAAAAATTATTTTAATAAAATTTGTTCAATTATTTATAAATATCTAATTAATAATGTTAGAGCACGATGAATTAAGTAATGGGTGGTTTTTTTTGAACATTAATTAAGGTATGATGAATTAATTTTGTGGCATAGGGGCAAAAGGGATTGCATTGAATTATGGATTGAAATTGTGTAACGCGTGATTGTTGTCGTTTGGCGAGTGTGCAACTGCAAAGTGGCCTACCATTGGCAGAAAACTGAGAGGCAGAGGAAGGAACAGATTCGTTATCTTTGGTAAAGTTTTTCATCAAAAACAAACCAAACCAAACCAAATCAGTTTTTGGATCACTATGATTGCGTTCCATGTTTTTAACTTACACACCTTTGTCTTAAAAATGCATGTTTTGTGTTTGCTTAATTTAAAGACAACTTCAAATTACTTTAAATAATTTTATCTTTTTATGTTTCAAATGTACAACTAATGTAAAACATAGATTAGTGTATTTGTTAGATTTGTTTCCACCATTTTTCTCTTATTTTCTGATTTGTTTTAGGAATGAATTTAAGATGGATTTCGATTTTCAACCTTTTATAAAAAAATATTATATGCATTCATTATAATTTGCTGACTTTATTGCATGTTGAAAATTGTGTCAGGAGTTAGATTCATAATTGAGAATAAATTAGGCCTGAGATTTCTTTTATCAATGCATAAATTATATTAGAAAAATTGTTTCGGTATTATACTTCAAGATAATGGCAATAATAAATAGTAGTTTATTTAATATTACACTGCAACTTTAATCGTTATTTGTTAACATAACGAAAATATGACATATACTTAAGTGTATATTTATTTGTGAAAATATTTTAAGATATAATAAAATATCAATAGCAAAATACATTATATAAAAATAATATACATTTAAAAACCTTATTTATAAATAAAAATTGCAAGAATTTAAAATTAATAAAAAAAACCACAGTTATAAATACCTCCAAACATATATTTGTATCAATAAAATTTAAAATATTAAATAAATATATCTTAACTATTATTTTAGTTACTTTCCCAATGTAGCCTAATAGTTTTTCCTTTATTTGTAACTAAATTTTTCAAACTATTTTCCAAACATAGACTTGCAGGTAAATGAAAAAAAAATGAAGGAATAAATAAGATCAAAATGATTAATTAGTAATAGAAGTTGAAAAATGATCATATTCTCAATAAGGGAATAATATATAAAATACCATTTTGAATAAAACAAAATAAAAGTATGATAGATAAAAAAAAATGTACAAAATATTCCAAGAAAGTAAATAAAATAAAGTTTCTTTTTCCTAAATGTTTCTAAAGAAATCCATTTTTTTCTAAAATGAAATATAACTGCCAAAACATTTAATTTTGAACTTCCAATGGAATTATATATAAGAACAACAAGAACAATAAATTGCATCACCAACTAACAGAAATAAATAAAATAAAATAAAAAAGATCTAGACATTACATAGGTCTGTTTTGTGGGACATAGTAGAGATATAGGTGATTGAGAAAGCATCTCCTTCCAAGCCAAAAATGGTGGAGATGGAGGATACAATGTGGTGGTCCTTCCATCCATCAATGGAGCTCTCACTTCACACACAATGCACCTTAGTTAAACTTCATGAAGATGCTGCTAATTTTTAACATATTATACATGTAATTTTCTTTATTAACTTTCTTCATCACTGATTTTAGTTGCTCTTCTTTTGATGTAATTCTTCTTTCTAGTTATGCCCTTTTAAAATCTAAATCTTAAACACAAGATTTTTCTTCATAAAAATCTAAATCTAGCTACATCTCAACCATCGTAATGTTGGAACACATAGTTATACAAATAATTTAATTTGACAAAATATATTATTATTTTTAAGAATGTAATCATATAATTATTGCAATAAAATGTATGTTTTAAAATAAGTTTATTTCTTACGTATTGTGTTCATTTAATATTTTAAATAAAATAAATAAATACTTTTATAATGAATTTATGAAAACACTACTTTTATTTGCTTTAAATAAAATTGTTTATAGGTCATTAAAAGTAATTTTTCAGTTACATAAATATGTAGAAATTATTTTTAATATATCTTTAGTATGAAAATTTTCAGTTGGAATTTTTATTAATGAGAGAGAAAGAATTAAAAAAAGTATATGATGCACATAAAGATACACCTACAACCATTATGGATATTTTTATTTTTTTTATTATTATAATAATAATAATAATAAAATAAAAACAATAAATAATAATAAATAAAATCATTAATATCACATAAAATTAACAACTTTTCATTCATTTCCACTTTTTTTCACACAAAAATTTACTTCTCTTTTTTTTTTCACTCTCTCCCCTTTCCATAGTTGGATAAATATGTAATTTTTTTAAAATTAAATATTAAAATTAAATAAACTTTTTTCCTTCATAATGTTTCAAATTTCAAAAATTTTAAATAGTTTTTATCATGATCAAGATTGATTCAATTATTGACAAACAAATAACATGTTATCGATCCGTAATATTAATAATAGGATTTAATAATAAAGTTTAGTATATCATATTGCTCGCTGATGTGTTAAAACTATTATTAACAATTAGATTGAATTAAAAATTGAAAATAAAGATATAATTATTTTTTAATAAAAACTAAAATAGCATAGTCTCGAAAACTACAATAAATAAAATTAAAATTAGATGTCATCTACTTTTATCTATTGTGAACTTTCTTAAAAAAATTGTGAAAATTTTTATTTTTAAATATTTTTGCTTTTGTTTGGGGTAGAGATCGAATTTGAAGAGAAAGTTTAAGGAAAGTAAAATTGTTTGAATTAAGGTAAATAGGATGGAATGTAAGAAAAAATTATAAAAAATTGTGAGTGATTTATATATATATATATATATATATATATATATATATATATATATATATAATATATATATATTTTATATATTATAAAAAAATATATAAATATTTCTTAAACTCTATCACACACCTGATTATATATATATATATATATATAA
>Ga0123342_1008334_pt1 | contig 13112 bp, 4 predicted proteins | sample Turbeawhitnodule_FD_89960 | JGI IMG/M metagenome (GOLD analysis project Ga0123342, IMG submission 89960) | Root nodule microbial communities of legume samples collected from Mexico - Turtle bean Mexico white nodule | ecosystem: Host-associated > Plants > Roots > Nodule | place: Mexico: Nepantla...
TCACTTCACACTCTTTTTTATTGTTCTGTTGTTATATTTAGCGAATATTGTACTCGATGATTCACTGTTCTTTGTGGGATCGATATCCGTCCTTAGGGACAATTATTACTTCTGACAAACGCGTTGCACTTGCCGTAAAAAGTCATCACATGCAAAAACCTAGATTTGATACAAACCTAACAAGTTCAAAATTTGACTCAAAGAGAATAACAAAAATGAACTTACTCTATCAGAGATTCTGATCAGGCAATATTATAATCTTCGCTTCGCTGCCAGGAGTCTATTGGCGGACTCCAATCGTCGAACTGATGAGCGAGGATGTCACAATCTTTGAGAGAAGAGAGAAGAAAGGAAAAGGAAACTTCTAGAGAGATGGTCTTTTAAAATGAAACCTGAATAACTGAATTTTCTATTTATATGCTCTTTTCATTTTAATAAAATATTCATGTGTCATTTAAAATATATCACTTCTACTTTAAGGTTATTTTCTAGATCCTTACAATAAATATTTAATCCTCCTATTTAAAAATATGTAATTTTGAACCTAATCATTAGTGTTACATATGTTTTTATTTATTTTATTGAACTCTCCACCTAATATATTTAAAGCATTAAAATGTATTTATATCAATAAAATAAAATAAAAATGCAGACAAATTTAAATAATAAACCATAGTTACATATCGTTTAAGATATATAAATTAAATATCTATATTTTAAAATAAGAAGATCAATATTGCATATTTTAAAAAAAAATAGAATAATGAAAATTGTATTTATAACCCTAATAAATAAGAGTAAGAGTTCAGTCCAATTTATTTTATTAGCATTGCGTCCAATTATAATAATATTAAGAAACCAAAATGCTTTTCATTTACCTAAGTGTTGTAACAACGTTAAAAAAAAACACGCATAGAACCCTTCTCTCCACACCACATTACACCACATAGACTAAGATATCATGTGGTAAGAAGTTGATGGGGAAGTTCATGCACACTGTAACATATGAGATGCATGACTTAGGTTGTATTAAACTTATCCTGATCCTTTCACTTGGATTTGCTGGGAATATTTGGATTAGGTGTTAGTCTCTGGTAGGACTTACTTCATACGGGTCCTCTGGAAGACATCAATTGTTATTATGTTTGTTGAATATCCTGGATGTGTAGATCCATGTGAGCTTTATGTGATTGTTTATGTTGGGATTTGAAGAAGATTGAATAATTGAGAAATTGATCCATGTAATTTGGTTTTCTCTTTTAATTTAATTGTGTATATTATGAAATTTTATGTTCACTAACTTACCTTTGCTTTTCTTGTTGTGTTCTGAACTACGATGACTGTACACGAGTAGATGATCATACATGTGTCGGAAGATCTGGAGGGCTTTAGAATGTTTTTTTGAAACCTATATTTTGTAAATATTTGTATTTCTATAAACTCTAATCATGTAATATGAATGTTTAGAAAAACTCTAAACTTGTATAGAAATATGTGAAACATGTATTATAATAATTAAATGTATTTTTGGGGTGTTACATGTGTTTCTTTCCAATGTAATATTTCATTTGTCTATGTAATATTTCATTTGTCTGTTTGATTAATATCCAAGAAAATTATTGGGAAAAAAGTTAAATTAGAAAACTAAAACAACAACAAAATTAGAGATTATTTACTATGTAATAGAAGGATATTTATCTATTTCCCCGAAAGAATAATATTTATCTATTTCCGATTTTTAAATATTTATCTTAACTAGCTAGCTGCCTTTTCTTCTATTGGAATAAGTCTACGTGTTCCCATCCACTTTTTCTATTTTTCATTCTTCTAAAGGTTTGTTTAAACAATTTCTTTAAGAATTTCAAAAAAATATGAAGAAAAAAAATAAAACTTTTATACAAGTCGAAATTAATTTATATACAAGATAAAATTTTAGAAAAAGTAATTGTTATAAATTAGTTTATGAATAAACTAATTTAAATTTATGTATAAATTATTTTTAATTTGTGAAAAAGTTAAATGTATTTATTTTATATTTTGTGGTTTAAGGAAAATCTTGTCCATACATGTTTTACTTTTTCATAATTATTTTTCTTTCCTAACAAGTTAACCTAAAGCTACTAACAAGCCAACATAGCCATACATCGTGGCCTTCGTTGATTTGTATGGTTGGTGTTTCCCCTTACCTTTTAGGTTTCATAAACAAAATGGCAAGTTACAAGAAAACCTAGTCAAAGGTTTTGATGTAATTATTTTCAAAATATTCATACGTTTGAAGTTTGATCCAAGATCAAGTGGCTCCAAAACACTTAACGTGACTTGATTGAAACTTGTTTTTTTTATATCACGTGGGATCATACTTCAAGTGAAATCATAGCATCATCATCGTCGTCATCATTTCATACCCTCGTTGATTTATTAACAACCATACAAATTGTCATTTTTCTAAATTGGGTGTTCACAAATTTTAAATATTCAACATGGTGATAAGGACATTATGAGACATTTTATTCACTCTATCAACAATGTTTTCTTTTATGTGTAAAACATGTGCCAATTCTATCTTAAAAAAAAAATTCACATTAAAAAAAAAAATCTCTTCCAAGGTAATAAAATTTTTGTTTGAAAAAAATAGTTATACAATTTACTATGATAAAATGGAATAACATGTTATTTTTCTTGCAATACATTTTCTTTTAGATTTGTAAATATATATTACATCTTCTTGTTTTATTTTATTTCCTATTATCAAAATTATACAAAAATTTGTGATTTTTTTTCATGGTCTATACAAACTTAAGACATAAAATAAGAAGATAATTTCTCAAACCAAATGACACTTAACTATCTTTAATAAAAAAATACATTTATTAAAAGTGTTGGAAATTTATAATGTAGTTAGAAAATCATTTAATTTTATGAGTATTTAATTAACATACTAATAATTGAGTAATATATATGTTGTTAAGAAAACAATAATTGATTGATTTTTTAAAATAATATATATATTGGACAAAATTAAGCATACATGTATACTAAAGAAATATTTTGCATATTATGAAAGAAACATCTCATAAACTATCCCGTGATAATAAACCATACAACCATTAAGAATATTACTATGCATACATACACATTAGCTTTGTCACTAAAAATTAAAAAAAAAAGGTTTTACAAAATTAAATTCTTCAATAATATATATATATTAAATATGTACATTACATTACTATAGGGCTAACAATTCGTTTCCGGTTCCTAAATCCAACTTTATATGTTCATGTACAAATTATAGTTAAGTTTTTATATAATAAAAAGTAAAAGGAAATAGTTAATTTACCATTTTATATAAATAATTCATCATGTTTCAATGTTCTTCGACATATATGTTATTTATCAAATTGACTTTATTTGTACTATTTATCTTTAATTTGAGAATTTGAATATTTTTTTTTACATATTTTTGGATTACTAGATAAATAAAAACGATTTTTTCTCTTTATATTACTTTGAAGAATTTAAGAGAGATGAAACAAAATGATATATAATGAATAAATATGTCACCTACCCCAAATCCAATTAAGTTAAATAGAGGTATGAGACATAATCAAGATATCATTGGAAGGAACCAAAAGAAGAAAATCCTAAAAGAGATAAATTTTAGGCCGTTGTCAAGGAGAAACGCTCTAGAATTTCTTTTCTTGTTATCCATGTTTGTAATAGCTACCATGAGTGACTAACTATTTTTTTTGGGATTGAAAGTAATATGTTCAAACTCTTATGTAGTAAGGTGATATTTATTCATAATATTATGTTCTTGATTGATGATCGGTATTGTTATTTTATTCTCAAAGCTTGAATTATTCATGATTTTTATCCTTAGATTTGACTGAAAAATATTTTTAAACATCTGACCTAGATGATAATGCTTAATATATTTGAATGATATGAATAAATTTAAAAGGTTAATTGCTATTAACATATGTTTGTAATGATAAGAAGTTTTTATAAATATGCAAATAATCGATATTTATGAGACTCTTTTAATAATCTTGTATGCGGAGAATTGTAGTGAATGATTTTTATATGAACATCAATATCAATCAAAGATGGAATATTACATACTTTTCAAAATACAAAAGAGTGAGAAGGATAAACTCAATTCCAATTTTCTCAATTGACTCATACAAATCTTCTACTTTGCTTTTATTTAATTTTCATACAAACTAGTGTTGCTTGTAGGTTAAAGAGATTCATCATACAGTTAAAGTTATAACACATTATTTCATAACCAAATTCATCACAATAATGGTATACAAAATATATATATATATATATAATCATTTTCAGTTCAAACAATTAAATTAAAGATGTTGTTTAAGTAAAAGTTCAATGACTAAGTGAAATACAATATGCTAAGCGAATTAAATTAGGAAATTTCCCGAATTGTTCTTAAGGTTGAGATTCACTATTCGGATAATCTAAATTCGTTGAATGAATTTAAGCCTAAAACGAATCTAACTCTCAGGTTGAAATTTGCTAAGTGAATCCCAATTCACCACCACCTGAGTCAATTAGGTAAAACTATCATTTTTGCATGATTTTTTTAAAACCAGCCATAAAATTATTCTCCACAATCCAAGATATTTAAAATGTACAATTGCAGTCACTCACTGTAGAGTCTACATGTTCCAAGTATTTTAACTGAAATTGATTATTCAATACTCACTATCGAAGATTCAACAACAAATTTTTAATTAAATCCAAAACATACCTCCATTCAATATACAAAACTCTGACATCAAGTTTAAACCTTAATTTAGAATGATTATCTATTCCAACATGCAAAAATACTCAATCATGCAGAAAAATAATTTCCAATACTTGAATTAATACAAAGCTATATTGCAAATTACAAACATATACACCCATGAACATCCTTCAATCAATTTCACTTTCCTTGTCTAACTTAAAGTGCAATATTGCTTTGAATATAGTTTTCCTCATTTGACAATTACTTATAAGCCAAGTAATAACTAAAAAATGTTGAATGACACTACAATTTTAGGTACTTAATGAGACAGTATCAAACAATTCCAAACTTCAGTCAAAGAATAATTTAGTAGAGATAATTATTTCCCTCAACTATCAAAACTTGCAAAAAAAATTCAAACTCTTACAAAATGAAAAATCAAGAAATATTAGAGTAGAATTTACACTTAGACCAGATTAAAATTTGTTTAAATATAAACATGCTGATATATAATTTTGAAAAAGAAAAGGATTAAAATTTGAAATTGAGAGTGAAATAGAAAAACTTGAAACATGTTGGAAAAAAGGAGATAAGAAAGGAATAACAAAAAGAAAAAGAAAATAAAAGAAAGGAGAAACAGGCCAAGACCCCACATGGGTAGCATATAATAAATAAATGAGTAAAATATATTTTGTATCTATACTATTATATAAAAAAAATATTTATAAATGTTCTTCTGTCAATTTTAATTAAAAAAATTTATTCTTTATTAAATTAAAATAATTTTATTATTTGATAAAATACATAATTTACAATGTCTTTATCCCAAAGAAACTGTAAAATCCTTCTATTCTTAATCTTACAAAATTACCTATTTTTATATAACAGAAATATAAACACACGACATTTTCACTGGTATCTTCACATGTCCTTAAAAACTTTCTAAAATATTAAATAGTCTCTCACAAATTTTCCTTATTATCTTTATTTTTAAAATTTAATCATATATGTTTAGCTTCATTACAAATTTCAATAAATATTTTTGTCATCTTTAATAAGATAAACAAGGGTCTTAATATATGTTAATTATACATTTAACTAAACTCACCTTTAATAGTAGAATTTAGGTTAAAACTTTCATCCACGCTCTTCATCTATCTTTATTGTTAACAAGATATAACAATATTATAAACTTTAGAAAGATAAAAATAAAAATATTAAAAAAAATTATATTTAAAATTTTATAAACATGCAAAATACATTTTACCGTAAATTATGTCAGAAACATTATCTGTGAATTATATATATATATATATATATATATTACTTTTTCATTAATTGTTTTATTTAAAATCCATCTAAAACTCCATGTGTATTATTAGTGTAAAACATTAAACAAAAAATCTCAAATTATGACCATTGCATAATTATATAGAGTCTCTCTCTCTCTATATATATACTTTTTATAAATAAATTTATTTATTCAACAATATCAATGGAAATACTTATATTTTATTCATCCATGTTGGCATTGAAGACAATTGGATATAGAATAAGCTTTGGATGGATATAAAGAACTCATTGAATCAATCAAACATTGGTGGAAATTATTATTTTCTACACATTGCATTTATTATATTGTGACAATGATTATGAGGTTGATCATCCATCCTTCAATGGAAATATTTTGATTATTTTATATGTAAGCAATTTCCATAAAAGAATAAGTATCATTATTGGCTTACATTTCCAAGAAAGTGAGTGCCATTAGAACCATTTTTTTATGTTCATATATGCTTTTCATTTGCTTTTCTTCAAAGAAAGGGACGTGATGAATATAGTTTACTCTTTCATTTTTTATTAATATTTCATTAATGATTAATTTATTTCAATACTCTAATGGGTTATTCTAAACATGTTTTTATCTAGGTGATATACACAAACACTTCATTTTTTACTACACACTCATTATATGACATTTTTATTTTAAAATACAAAATAATTTAGGATGACTCAACTAAAAAAAGTAAAAATATTTTTTTACTATATAGGGTATAGGAAAATTGAAAGATGTACATGTAAAATTTTCCTTTTACCTATAAAAATTTATTTAAAATAATCAAATCCAACTTTACTTGATACCATGGAATCTGGATATCATATGCTAAAAACTTTTAATTTTGTTGTTAATGTACATAAAATACAATAATTTGTATCTTACTATTAAGTTTTATAACATTACATTTTGTTGATGAGTATGTGTTTTTCTATATAAGAATTAAATATCTTTCCATTTTTTCATCAGCTAAATTGATAACATTCCACATTATAAACCTATTTTGTCATATACCCATTGTAGATTAGTTCCTTTAAAGTAATAATAAAGAAATGTGGATCATATTATATAATATAATAAACATTCTTGATATAGAAAATTATGTGGCCATTGGGCATGTTCCTCCTATCTCTAGAAGATAATCCCATCATGTGATAGTGGGAAGATTTCTATGAACTCATGAACTCATCACATAGGCCAATTTATATAGTATATAGCAACAAAAGCACAATGCAGTGGTTAAAACAGTGGGATTATAAATCAAATTCTTGCTAATCAAGTCAATGCATGAAATGTTTGGTTGAGGATTAGCCAAACAAACTTCCTGTTTATGGTACTAATTAATTAAACAATCTATAGTTTTTTTAATTATTTTATGCTTAATGCTGATTGCTGTCGGTTTTTCATTGCTTGATCATTATGTTTCCTTTTTAATTTAATGCCAAAATGAACGATACATTGAATCAGGAACTTGGACATGCTTTCTCGTGAAGATCCAACACGCGTACATGGTTCTTGAATAAATCTATGATCAGATATTTGTTTTTCTATGAAGAGATCCACTGCAACAAAATTTTTAGATACGCCATTTCCACTTTTAATTTAAAATTATGTTATTGGCCTTTACTTTACTTTAGTCCTTTTTAACTATAAAATGACAATGATAGAAAAATAAAAAAATTAAGTCAATAAAATTTGTTATATATTATCCACTTTTTATCATGGTACAAGATTTTATTTCTGTCACTTCATCTCATCACTTCGAGAGTGTGAGCGTATATTTTTAGAGATTTAGTTTATACACGTAATAACTAATTGTCAATATTAAGTGTAGGATTTAAGAGTTTTCAAATATTTTTTTATCGATCGAGGTCATTTGATTTTGGTAACGGATCAACCGCTTAGTCAACCACATTAAAAATATAATTTTTGTTTATCATAATAAATGATAAGTAAGGAAATATTTTATAAATCAGGGTATATTCTATTAAATTCGGATGACATATGAGAAATTAATTAATATTAATTTATTAAAGATATGTTCTAAACATATCTCTCTATAATTAGAATTACATCCCGAGAAATCAGCTAACACTGAGTGAATCAGATAGTCCATTACTAAATGTTATAAATAAGTCTTCTACAATGGAGTAAGGTACAGTTTTATCAATTTTACAATATACACTCTCAATACAGAGTACTTACTTGATTGTTGGAGAATCTTCTGCAAGTTTACTCCCAACCGAGCATTGAGGAACTAAGGAGAAAAAGTGTTGAAGTTTGAAGTACAGAGACACAAGGGAGCACAACCGAGCGACTGACACCTACAACAACAAATATAATCAATCTCGCGTACTATATAGGTCCACTTTGTCTATACAACTACAATTGACACCCACCTTAGGGCCGATATAGAATCACAACAGACGACGATGGTTTCAAAATGAAAAATGGCAAATGACCAAATTCCATAATATCATATCGCTATGTTTCAGGCTTTGCAGAAAGAGATGGAAGAATTGCGCCAAAAGAACAAGGAGGAGGAAGCCACCCGACAGAAGAACGAAAAGGAGATGTGAATCCTCAAGGAACAAAATGAAGAGATGAGGCGACAACTAGCCGATCCTGTACACGGAACCGATTTTTCTCCTTAATTAAGCGAGCGCATGTAAAATCGGGAGAAGACGGCTGCAGCTAGAACTCAAACTTATCATTCGTTCAGACTACATACTAAGCGTACTCACATCATAGAAGACGACCTGAAAGGACACCCCTTCATAGATGAAATTATGGAAGCACAACTCCCTCCTAACTGGAAGGGGTTGGTTATCGATCGATACGACGAAACCACAGATCCGGACGAGCACAGTGAAGTATATATAAAACACAAATGAGTCTCTACACCTCGGATAAATCAGTATGGTGCAAGTTATTCCCGACCTCGCTGAAAGGAGGGGCGCTAAGTTGGTTCACACGACTTCCATCTGACTCGATGGATAGTTTCAAAACTCTATTGTCCAAAGTTGATCCTCAATTCGCAATAAGCCGACTACATCATCTAACATCCATAACGCTTGTTAATATACGAGAAGAGAGAGGAGAATCACTACAAGCATTCATGGAGATGTTCAAAAAAATTTCTTTGAACATCAGAAATCTTATCCTGGAAATAGCCATGCATCATTTAGTCACGACTCTTCAATCTGGATCGTTCGTTGATAGTATGTGCAAAAAATCAGTAAAAGACGTAGACGAACTAAGGCAACGAGCAACTAAGTTTATACAACTTGAAGAATTGTGAGATTATCACAATAATGTTTGAGCGGATACAGGTGGAGATAAAGAAAAAAGAAAAAAATCGTAGTGGTAGACATGTGCCCGGACGATCCTACAAGTACAGAGAAAATCGAGGCCCTCGGTTTCACACTTATACCTCATTGAACGCTGATAGAGGGAAATCATGGATGAAACATTGAATGTCAACCTCATCCAAACTTTAACCATACAATCGAAGACTATCAAACACTAATAAATAATATTGAAGAGCTCATCCAAACTGGTCATCTATGCAAATTCGTCCAAGGTACGAACAGGAGCTCACATAAATCCCCACAGAGGGAGAAAAACTCACGCTGGGATGAACAAAGGGAATCTTACCCTAAGTGTCATCATGATGATGACCGACGACGTCCGACAAAGCAATAATGAAGGAGCGAAACCCCTTAGTGGGTTGAGCCTTCAAGAAGAAGCGGTCGTGAGGTAATTAACACAATTGCCGGAGGATTTGCCCGAGGAGGATGTTCAAGCTCTACTCGAAAGAAACATCTAATAGTTATTCAATCGACACACTCAACCACAATCAGAGGCTGACCGAAAATACCTCCAATACTCTTCACGGATGATGACTTCACCGCTATCGATCCAGCCCAAGACGACCCAATGGTCATCACTATCGAAATTCACAAATTCGCCATCACCAAGACCTTGGTGGACCAAGGGAGTTTGATTGACATTCTATACTTGAAAACCTTCAAGAAAACAAGGATTCAAGAAAATGAGGATTCCAGAAAAGAGATTCAATCATATGATGACCAGATAGTAGGCTTTTCTGGTGAATGAGTAGATACACAATGGTATATTGATTTATATACCACCTTTGGCGAGGGTAGGTTTCAACTCCATATTTCGCCATGAAATTTCCATATGCTTTGGGCCACATAATCACTCTATATGTGGAACAAACAGTAGTACGAGAGTGTTATGTTGCAAGTTTGAAGGTCAAACCAACAAATTGAACCCGTCACAGAGATTCACCGCATGGACGATCCCCTCAACGTATAAAGGAACAATTGCAAAGGTCTCGAGGGCCAAACAAAGACCAGTCCCGCGAACAGAAAACTCCTATAAATGAGCATATGGTTGCTTTAGTAGATTTATATCCCTGACTTAATGATGCTCGTATCAAGCCAAGCAAAGATCTCCACCCATTACTCCTACATCATGATGCACATACAACATATATGGGGACACCATTGACACCGACTGACAGTATAACGGCAAGTCAAACACTTATCGAAAATGTTGACCTATTTGCTTGGACCGCTTGTGACATGCCAGGGGTAAGTCCGAAAATCATCACACATCGCTTCTTAGTCTATAATGGGGCACAACCAGTCGCAAGGCCATATTAAACACAAGAAGCCTGAGTAAGGTGAAGGAAGTCCAATGCCTACCTGGAAGGCTAATTGCATTATCAAGGTTTCTTCCCAAACATTTGGAAAAAGGAAAAATTTTCTTTAGCTCCTCAACTCCAACCATGAAAAATGCAAGGCCATATTAAACACAAGAAGCCTGAGTAAGGTGAAGGAAGTCCAATGCCTACCTAGAAGGCTAATTGCATTATCAAGGTTTCTTCCCAAACATTTGGAAAAAGGAAAAATTTTCTTTAGCTCCTCAAGGCAAGGAAGAAGTTTGAATGGGATGAAGAGTGTGAAAAAATGTTCCACAACATAAAGAGAGAAATATCATTTCTACTAGTGCTTGTAAGCCCACCGCCACATTCAACTCTCTTCTTAAATTTGTTAGTATCAACCTCGACTTCTGTTTGGTGATTATGCATGAAGAGAGAAAAAAAATAAATTGTACATTTCACTAGTCGAACCTTGTAACCAGTTGAGGAATGTTACCATATAATAAAAAAATGGATTTCAACCCTTGTATTTTCAGCTCAAAGGCTTAGGAATTATTTTCAAAGCATTAAAGTTCCATGAGAATCAACTACCCAATCAAACAAATCCTCAAAAAACCAGATTTCGTGGACTGAATGACAACTTGATCAATAAAGTTATATGAGTTCAGTTTAAAATTTGAAAGTGAGGACCAATGAAAACACAATTTTTGGCTTATTTCCTTGTTGAATTACCTCAGTTTGGTGAAAGTCATAATTGGGTGTTTGCTTAGTGTATATGACTCATCAAACAAGAAGGACATTGATAAGTGTCACAATTCAGTAATATTTCACACAAAAAGATAGGCAGACACCTATGGATTTTAATTGATAAATTATTATAATTCAACCCCTAATTTAGGAATTTGAACTTTTTTACATATTTTTGAATTAAAAGATGAATGAGAATGATTTATTCCCAAATTTGTGTTAATTTCATGATTATAAGGAAAATTGGAGATAAATGGGCAAAAGGAGAATGAACAAGTTAAAGACAAGATTACAAGACAAAGTAAGAACATTGAAAATTGGCCCAAACTCATTGAAGCATGATAACTCCAGAGGAACTTGCCCAAAACTCATTTAAGCTAGTTCACTCCAGTGAAGTTGGAATTTTTCTCGTGAAACTTGTTTAAGCAAGCAATATCTCGCTTGAGCAAAAAGTGGGATCATAGAAGGCGTGAGGCATAACCCTAAACATCATTGTGAGGATATTGAGAGATAAAAAAACCCTAGAGGAGGTAGCCATAAAGAAGAAACATCCTGGATCTTCTTTTCTTGCTTTCCATTCTTGTAATGGCCAACATGAGTGGCTAATTTTTCCCTTTGGGATTGAGAGTAATTATTTCAATCTCTTATGTATTCAGGTGATATTTATTTATAATATTCAATTCTTGATTAATGATTAGTATTATCATTTTATTTTCAAAGCTTGAAATTATTCATGATAATGCTTAACATATTTGAATGTTAGGAATATATTTGAAATGTTAAGTGCTTTATAATATTTGTTCATAATGATAAGGTGTTGTTATAAATATGCTAGGAATCGATATTTGGAAGACTCTTAATAATTTTGTATGCGAGGAATCGATATTTATGAGACTCTCTTAATAATTTTGTATGCAAGGAATTGATATGAATAGTTTTTATTTGTGCATCAATGTCAATAAAGAATGTTATATGTTTTTATTCATTGAAAATACAAACGAGTGAGAAAGATGAACCACAATCCCAATTTTCTCAGTTGACTCATTCAAATAATTTACTTTGCTTTTATTTAATTTCTTATAAATTCATGATACAAACAACCTTTCAAACAAACTTTTAGATATTGTCTTAGATTTAGTGAATGTTATACTTTAAATTTTATTGTTCCTTGTGTTGAACCAAGTGGTGTTCAAGCTTTGAAGAATCCAAAACCCTTTGAAGGATGTTGAAGGTTGTGCTTGCTGTTGCTGAGTTGTCTTAGAAAGGATCTGGGGTAGATTGAGTATTGTAATCCACTCTTGAATGAATCCAAAGCATAGACATTCTCAATCTTTTTAAAAGAAAAGTGTTTTTCAATCTAAGTGAAAAACAACTGATTGTTTTGTCGAAACAACCGATTGTTTTATACTTAGGTGTTTTTAGAAAAAGGTTGAAAACTGTTTTTCAAATGGTTGAGTTGTCAAAATCAAAACAACCGATTGATTCGTGGAAACAACCGATTGTTTGTTTTGGTACCATAACAGAAAAACTGTTTTGTGCTTTGACTGAGCATTAAATGATTTTCTAACTGTTTACGCTCCAGTTTTTAA
>Ga0123342_1008335_pt1 | contig 13112 bp, 5 predicted proteins | sample Turbeawhitnodule_FD_89960 | JGI IMG/M metagenome (GOLD analysis project Ga0123342, IMG submission 89960) | Root nodule microbial communities of legume samples collected from Mexico - Turtle bean Mexico white nodule | ecosystem: Host-associated > Plants > Roots > Nodule | place: Mexico: Nepantla...
AGAGGAAAAAGCACACCCGAAAATTGTTAACGGAGTTCGGCCTGTTTAGCCTAATCTCCGAGCACAGCAAAAACAGCTCACTTTTATTATTATGAGAGAAGATATTACAAATTGGGATATATACAGTGAAGGAGAAGAGTTTAATTTATAACCCTCAAACCTCCTTCCCAAACCATGAACCCACCTAAAACAATGGGACTTGGGATTAAGCCAAAATCAACACATGCTCCCATGTTTTTTATACCACTTTGGAATGGACATGACCAACATTAATCATTGTGTTTACTTTCCTCTCTTTGTGTGAAAAAAATTGTTTCACTTGGTCTATGTTGCAATGACAATGGAAAATATGGAAGATCCCTTATTTTTTTGGGACTCAATTAATAGATTTAGTTAAGTTAGTTGTCAAATGACCTCATAATTTGTCTTTGTCTTCATCGTATGAAAGTGTCCACTTATTTTTAGAAATAATTTGTTGCTTGTAATAGTAAGAGAATTAACTAAGTCCATGTTTGACATTCAAGTCAAAAGTGACACGGGAGCCATCACTTGAAGATTGTGGTATTAGACTTAGTTAACTTATTTATCGTGGTTTGAAAAAGATGATTATGTTCTTCTACATATCTTATTAAGTGACATTTAATTTGTGAAAAAAAGTACAATCTCAATGTTAAAAAAAAAAATCCAATTTCAAAGAGTCGTTCAACCTTTTCTTTTTTCTTTTTAAAAAAAGTCGTGAAAGATGTTGGTTATGGATTGTAATCACGGATATAAGCCGTTAACTCCACTCTCCATTGTAACACTTGTTTTGTTGTTATACCGAACAATTTTTTTACATCTTCATCTTTATGAATGATCCATTATTAAACTATTTAAAAATTATTTTCATCATACACGTAATTATTAAAATAAATATGACAATGACAAAAGGCAATACAAAAATAAATAATGGTATTTATTATTATAAACATAATTATCCAAAATAACTATTTGTAAAATAATTATCCTTCTAAATAATTATTTTTTAAAATAATTTATCACATTTATGAATATTAATTATTATATTTATTATTCAAAAACTATAATTTAAATTATATATAACACTTCTTACTTTTTATTTTATTTTTATTTTTTTTCTTCCCCCTTTTCTTAAAATATTTTGCAAAAAAAGTAAAATTAAATATTTAATTTTTTTAATTATTTATTTTTTCTACGAATTGATTTTTAATTTTTTTTTTCTAAATATATTTTTCTAAATAATTATTTCTTAAATGTATGTTTTTCTAAATAAACTTTTGAAATAATATTTTTCAAAGTAATTATATTTTTTTTTCTAAATTTTCTTCCCTTACTTTACAAAAACGAAAAAGAATTAAAACTTATTTAGAATTCTGGTAAATATTCTCCTCAAATTCGTGACAAAAAAAGACATTTAAAATTTAGTTTTCTGATAATTGAATTTGAATTACTACAATAAAATATTTAAGAATAACATTGCGGATCGATCTCTTTTAGATTGACCTTTGAAAAAGAAGTCGGGGCGATTGTCCCGTATAACATTTATGGGTTAATAGGTCTTACATAATATTGGGATTGTGGGTTACATAAATTTTAAATATTAAAAAGTAAAACCTAAAAAGTGTTTTTTTATAATTTTTTAATCTCAAATTTCAATATCTAGTAAAAACAAGGTTTAATGCAGTATAATAATTAAAAAAAACATTAAAGACTAATAAATTTATTGTTTACTACAAATAAACAAGAAAGTACAGAATGGAACAAAATTAAAACTAATGATGAAATGAAATCTAGATTTATAGTTGATACATGACATAAAAAATTAATGTAAGTTGATAGACTAATAATCCAGGGTTGAGAAACTTAAATCTTTGAGTCTATCTCACATTTTTTTACAAAAGGAGTCCTCTGCATAGCCGCACTCACATTCTCATCCTATAAACCGTGACATACGTGTAATGTAGTTGTGGAATAAAAAGGGGAAACAGTGCTACTTTACGAGAGAAAAAAGGTTTTTAATACTAAACATCGTGTGATTAAGTATTGAAACTAAGAATGAAAAAGGTTGTTTTGCGTGTTTTATGTTATCCTCTTGGTTCCAGGTTGAGAAGTTTTTATTGCATGGAAGTGTTGGAAGAGAGAATGCAGATTTCAAGAAAAGGGAAGGAGACATTGTGGTGTTGTGACGTCCAAGGCCCGCCAAACACACTCCTCCGTCTTTTGCGGAAGGATAACACTCTCAACTCCAGTTCAACACACAAGACAAACAAACCAAAGAAAAATATGATAGCAAAAAACTAGAAAAAGGAAAAGGAAAATAAAAGTACCACATTACTGACTACCACTGCTATTCATCCAATGCAAGAAACGATGTTGGAAAGTATTATAAAGAAGTGAAAGAAAACAAAAGGTCAAACATACACAACTTGGACCCAACTTGTGTTGGATCTCTATTTAGCCCCCCCCACACCATCCCCATCAACTCCTTAGCTTTTTATTTGCCACATCAATTTCCCTTTTCACACCACACCCCTCTCCAATTCATCACTCCATTCCTCCCTCTAATGTAATCAATTCATCCATTCATAAACCATTTTATTTTAGGCCTTCTGGGACACACACTCTCACACACACAACATTCATTATCCTACTTTTGCCTTTCTGCTTCATCTCTTCCTTCATGGAAAACCATTTCTTCCTCAATGCTGCTGTTCCCCCTCAGCTGCATTTTCACCCTTCACCACCTCCTTGTCCACCCTCCTGGCACTCACTCTCTTCTCCCATGGATGTTCAACTTTTGAATTCTTCAACCGACCGGACGCAGGATTGCTTTTATACACCATCATGGGACAAGTCAACGGATCATGCTGTTCAGTTTGATTCTGCCCTCAGTTCCATGGTGTCTTCTCCTGCAGCTTCCAATTCCAACATGTCAAGTGACAATTTTGTCATCAGGGAGTTGATTGGGAAACTGGGAAACATTGGTGGTGGTGGTGGCTCTGATGAGATCTCGCCTCATTCTCAGCCTTTGCTTGGTGCGTCTTCCTACATCAATGGCAATAACAGCACCAACACTTCATGTTACAGCACCCCTTTGAGTTCTCCTCCAAAGGTGAACATGAACAAGATCCCCTCAATGATGAATCACATGGTAAAAGAGGGCGTGCCCCCCAGTTTGGGGACGTCAATGTCCTTGAATTCCACTGTGGCAGAATTCTCAGCTGATCCCGGCTTTGCTGAGAGGGCTGCAAAATTTTCTTGCTTTGGAAGTAGGAGTTTCAATGGCAGGACCACCCAATTGGGCCCCAACAATCCTGAGTTGACTCACAGATCTTCTCCATTGGTGGAAAATGGGAAGCTCCCTAGAGTCTCAAGTAGTCCATCTCTCAAAGTGCTTGGATCTCAAATGAGTGCCCAGGAGAACAATAATTCTCCATTGCAAGACCAAATGGAAGTGGCCAATTCTCAAGAGGAATCAACAATCTCAGAACAAATTCCAAATGGGGACAATGGGGTGAAACCTTCCCCTTATGCGAATTCTAGAAAAAGAAAAGGTCCATCCAAAGGAAAAGCCAAGGAAACTTCAACCCCCACCAACCCCCCTACGGTAAGTACTTTTTATGCCAAAATTGTTTTGTTTTACACTTTTGATTCAAGGGGCACTTCATTTCCTAAATCCCAAAGGGTCTTTCACTTCAGGCTGCTGAAGCTAGTGAAGATTCAAATGCAAAGCGCAGCAAGGCTGAGGAGGGTGAAGGGAATGAAAATGGGCAAGTGAAGGCAGAGGAAGAGTCCAAAGGGGTAACTAGCAATGCAAATGATGACAAACAGAACAGGAGTAACTCAAAACCTCCAGAGGCACCAAAGGATTACATTCATGTCAGAGCAAGAAGAGGTCAAGCCACTGACAGTCATAGTCTTGCAGAAAGAGTAAGAGGCAGACATTTTGTCTCTCTGAAAGACACAAGCATGTGTAGCCTTTTATTTTGACATTGTGTGAACTGATTTTGAAATAGGTCCGGAGGGAGAAAATCAGCGAAAGAATGAAGCTTCTCCAAGATCTTGTCCCAGGTTGCAATAAGGTGCATGTGCTGATAAGCTAAATCAAAATGCAAACAATTAGGTTGGTTTTGAATTTATTCCTTAACTAATTTGGTTATGAACTATTTGTTACAGGTCACAGGTAAAGCACTTATGCTTGATGAAATTATAAACTATGTCCAGTCATTGCAGCGCCAAGTTGAGGTAAACCAGTCTTAGCCAATAAGCATATGAAATGATGGCCACAATAATGTTAAAGATTTCTTGGTCATTAAGAATGCCTTTTGCTGTTGCAGTTTCTGTCTATGAAGTTGGCTTCTGTTAACACCAGGCTGGATTTTAGTATTGAGAGTCTAATCTCGAAAGATGTAAGTTTCAGGGCTCTAGACAATGGGTTTGCTTTTTTAACTAAAAAAATTATTGCTTTTTTCCTGAATTGGGATTTGTTGGCTTTTTGGTGATTTCAGATATTTCAATCAAATAATTCTTTGGCACACCCAATATTCCCACTAGATTCCTCAGCACCAGCCTTTTATGGGCAACACCCTCAGCAAAACCCAGCAATCCACAGTAACATTCCTAATGGAACTGTGTCCCACACCTCAGTGGACCCATTAGATACTGGTTTGTGCCAAAACCTTGGCATGCAGTTACCTCACCTAAATGCCTTTAATGAAGGTGCCTCTCAGGTAATCAATTCCTTCAAGTTTCTCTTCAGAAAAAAAGTGTCATATTTTTTGTTAAAGTCTTGTTACACTTTTTCTAATTCTTCTTATCCAATTATTTCCAGTATCCAATAACATTCTCTGAAGATGACCTCCACACCATTGTTCAGATGGGATTTGGCCAAACTGCAAATAGGAAAACACCAATACAATCTCAGAGTTTCAATGGTAACTAATAAAGCAAAAGCAACAAATGTTAATATAACACATCGTTTTCATTAGGCCCCTCAAATTGATGTTTATGTTAATTGTTTTTGTCCAATGTAGGCTCAAATCAAGTACCCCTATGAAAGTTAAGCTCTGATCACCATTCATTACGCCTGAATTGAAGCTCGGAGGAATAGGAAGAGTGCTTCTGTACACAACAAGAAGAGATTTAATTTGAACGACCCCTTGAATTATTAAGCCATTATTATGATAAGTAGGTATAATAGAACCCTCTTTTGTCCTTATGTAGCCATTTATTTTCTTACCCTTTCCATGATTTTAATTTTTAATCCTCAGGGGCAGTTCTTTTCAATTTTTTTTACAACTATTCACTGTAAAATCTTTAGGATCGATTCTGTATTCTCTTGGTGCAAATTCTTATTATTACAGCACCAATTGTAAGATATAGTGCTAATTAAAGGAGTTTTTCTACTACCCGCTATTATGATTATTCCTTTTCACTTTCTCTATTATTGTACGCTTTATATAATTCACACATCACATCAACCCACAAAGAATTTTCGTGGGACTTTATTAAAATCTTATTATAGGTCATGTCAATTAACCTTCTCCTAAATGGCGTAATCTAGTCTTGTGTTGCTAACCAGCTGTGTTAGTGGGACCATTATTTTTATCTTAAAATCATAATTCTAATTTGAATGATGAAGACATTTGGTTAATTTGAGCTGTGGTCAACCATAGGTTCTGGCATTTTCTTTGTCTTTTTCTCTGTAACTTTCTTTGGTTCACCAAAAGTGGAAGCTTCTGTGCCGTTTTTTACTAAATGGGATAGAAAAATCCAAGGGAAAAAACATTATGAATTGTAGAGGTTCCAAGTTAGAAGTTATAACCACCCCTTTCAGAGCAAACATCATTTTTTTACTAATATATGTGAACATTAAAGGAATCCCAGGTTGGCATTGGTGAACTTCTGACTAGGCCCAATGAATCATTGAGCTTTATAATTTCATAGCTTTTATTATTAATTTTGTGAATAAGAAAAGGGGGGTTTTAGTGGAGTTCAGGTTTGGAAAAGATACTCTGGAGATATCACACTAATCTTTTTCTCAGAGGTTGTTAGCAAAAATCCAGTTTCAAAGCTTTAACAAAACATCTCTCCCTCTGCTCATACCATTTTAATATTCTGCTTCTATAATTGGTTTGCAGATTAGTGTGATTTAATTATTGCAAAGATGCTTTGAATGTGGTGCTGTATACAGCAGAGTTGCATGTATTTTATTATTATTATTATTGTATAATACATAGTTTTTCTTTCTTTACAAAAGAAAGATAAACAAATTGAAATAGAAAGTGTTAATCTGACAACCTTGTCCCAAAAACTTAGAAACTCCTAATCATATAGCGACGTGTCAAAGGATGGATTGGTTCATATTTTAAGTAGGATATTAAAGTGAACAATTATTAAAAAGACAAAACAATTAATTGATTCGGTATAAATTAATCTACAGAAGCAGTACTATATTGAAATCTTTAGCATTAATTATATAGTTTGGTCCTTCTGCATTTTTGCTTAAATATTCAACCTAATAAGTTACCTTCATTGGAGTTCTCAATATTTTATGATTCATGTCAACAATGATGTTAACTAATAAATGAAACATAACCTTGACAAGGAACATACAGCGTGTAGGGGTAGCTGGTACCTAAATTTAATCACTTAACAATTCAATTAATTTTCCCTACCATAACATTTCTTAATTTCTCATTTCATAGTTCTATATATATTCTCTTGCCACACGACACTCTTTTCCTAATCCATAAGGAAAGGCCTGTGAAGCAACAGCATATATAATTGCCTTTGGTTATGCTTAATTAATGTCCACTGTGCTTAATTATTGTTCCAGTTTATTTATGGGCTGCTTCATCCCATTTATTTATTAGTGCATAAAGTTATAACAAAATCAACCTGAAGACTAATTAATTAAGAGTTAGGGCAACAGAAAGTGTCAATTACGAGACAGTCTATTATGGAGAGTTTTATCTATTTCATAAAGCTGGCTTTCAGTACAGGAACCATTAAGCTTTTCTTCAGTGAATTGCTTGCATAAGCACTTTTAAAAGTTCTAAGCAGTTCCTGATATAAAAAAAAAATTCTATTGCCCTTTACAAGGCAAATAGGATATACCTAGCTGTTTTCTTCTTTTTCTTTCCAATCCATGTTGCTTGTAAAATAAATCTGCTTTACTGTTTATCATCTTCAACCACTGAAGAAAATTTAAGCTCAACTACATGGGGCTTCCATTTGCCTAATTTTTGGTTGAATTTTGCAGTTCAATTGTCATAATCAGATACTGAATTCCATGAGGCTAATGGAAAGAAAAAGAGAGAGAGATGTGCTTTCAAGGAAATAGCTTTAGATTGTCCTTCTAAAATGACAAGAAAATGAGGCCCTACCAAGCAAGAATGTTTTGAGAGATTTATAAGGCACCATAATGATCATTAGGGTAGGTGCCCTACTAAGTAAAGTTGTCACTGCTCTATCACCCACTTCCCACTTATATTTGGGACCCTCTTTCACCTTAGGATGAAGCAAATAACTTGTTTTTGGGGATTTTGGCAAATTTACTTCCTTTGTTTGGGGAGAAAATCAAACACCCTGTTTTAAAAACCCATCATTTGTTTTACCAACCATCCATTATTTCATGCTCTACAACTGTAACATTTTCTGTCACTATTTTCTGCATTTCAAACCCTCTCACCATCAATCACCAATTTCCCACCCTTTAATTTACCTTTCAGACTTTTAACAAAATTTATGTTATAATTTGAGTCAGCATCAGTGCCCATTTTCGTTTCTCACTTCAAATTTGGTTCAACACTTTTGTTAGCTAAATTTAGAGTAACACCCTTGAGGTATACAATTAAGTTTAGGGACAACACCTACCAGTGACAGTGAGTTTCCATTCAACATGAGACACGTTGCAGGGGTCCCCACCTACCAAGGGTACTACCATTTCTCAAGATCCTTCATGGCATTTTCCCTCATCAAAGAATAAACTTCTGGTCAATCATATCATGTAGGATCAATTATTTTTGCAATGGAAACATATATTAATTTCACTCAACAACAATTTTCTTCTACTTAATTTTATCATTTTTTCATAGTTTTACCCTTTATTTTTTTTAATCATGTTACAACATTCACTATAAAAAAATTAATTTTAAAAATAAGAAATAATTTATTATTATATTTATTAAGTTAAATACTATTTAATAAATAAAATCTAAAATACTTTCTATTATTAATAAAAAATTATAAACTAGTTTCTAAATATAACATTAACTATCAATATTCTAATTATTAGTTACTTTATATTTTAAATTAAAATATAAAATAATTAATAGTTAAAACATTAATGTTATATTAGAAACTAGTTTATAAATTTTGATTGTAATAAAAATTATTTTAAATATTAATACTTTTTTAGTTTATGAAATAATATTTAACTGAATTAATATACAATAATTAATTATTTTTTATTTTTAAAATTAATTATTATTTAATGATTTTTTTTATAGTGTCTTTATTTTATTTTATGATATTTTTTTTTCTTTTCAATTAATCATTACCCAAAGGACTGTAGTGTATATAGAATACTTTAGAAAAATATTCCCTACAAAGAGAACAAACACTTACCTATCAGAGGTTTTGTGATAAATTCTACATATTTTATTTGATGTTTAATCAATCTCTTTAATAAGAGAATGCAACGTTTTTAAATAAATAAATAAATAAGAAGCTTAATATAAGATTATATTTATACATAATCTTTCCAAATCTGTAAATTGTCAAGATAATTTAGTCCTAACAAATAATAAAAAAGTAATTTACTTTTGATTATTGGTTAAAATTGACTGAGAATCACCAAATTTTAGATTTGTGTTTATTTGAATGAGTTTGATGTTGTAGTTTAGATGAAATAAAACAATTTTGAATCTTAAGTATTGCTTGAATTTTTATTTTAGAGGGAAACGGGAGCGATTAATGCACGAGTGATGCTTAAATTATGTGGCATTGATGCATTTGTGTTGCATTGTAATGGCCCTCATGTGGGTATCATTAAATCGTAGATATTGAAAAAGAGATAAGAAAATAATTCATTAATATTTGAATTTGCATGAACAGATAAATACTATTATTTAGGTAATGTCACGTTTTGTTGAGTGCAAAAGAAGAAAATGACATTAGACCAAAAAGAGAAAGAGAGAGAGAAGGGAGGAAGCATACATGTGGCTATTATCTTTGCTTAAGAAACCTGATATTAATTTCAAATGCCAATCGATTCATTGTGAAAGATCATCATTCTTCAATCAGAAATGCAGCTTCAAGTCATGTCCAACCCAAGTGTGGGCATTTCAGGTTCACAAGATAGATGAGTGACTAGGTTAGAATTGAAACTTTGAAGAGAGGCAAACTGACAAATTGAAATTCCATCATAATAATTTGGATCCAATCACCAATCTATTATCTCCAACATCATCAAAACACATCCTGTTTAGTCACTGAATCATAATGAACCAATGTGTATTAAGCCAACAACAATCTCTCCTTTGTCATTATGTGTCCTTCTTCCTTTAACATTATCGCTTCAAAGATAAGCACGCCTTTCACTGTTAGACCAAAAGTTGTAATTATAAGAGATGTTAAGCCTCAAAATCATGAGGAACACGATCATCAAACTAATTAAGTCAACATTCAAATCATTGGCCAAATTTTGCTGCCTGCCAACACATTTTTAACAACACCGATCCATCAACTTACTGTGAAATTAATAGACAAAATCAAATCCCTTCACCCTTTTAGCACAGAGGTAAGATATATCAGCCTTGTTCATATAAACTCATTTTTTAGGGCATATATAATGTGTTTCTGTTGTATTAAGTTAATGATTTTCCTTTGATAGAATAGGAAAGGAAGAAAAATAGAAGAAAGAGACTAAAGTGTTGAGATTACAAAATTTTAGCCCTATTTTCTGCCATGCTTGTTCCCTTTGAGGCCACAGTTGTTGTGATGAACGACAGATTATTTATATGATCAACTAATGTTTTTTTCTATCAGAGTTATATGATTAACAAATATAATGCAATAATGTATGGATCTAAAGTTTGTAAGAAGATTGTTAGTAGCTGACAAACCACTCGAACAAATTCAATTATTAGTTCTATTGAATGAGTAACAATTAGTTCGTTAATGTTTGGCAACTATAATAATTAATACTTTTTCAATGATTCATATGTCAATATCAGCAAGGAATACGAAGTTCTGCATTTTGTGCTGTATTCAACAATATCATCATTACTTTCTCCTTCCTTTGCTGAACTTTTCAGTGTAAATAAACTATATATATATGCATGGAGAGAGACTCAAATTCTGTCAAAAAGAACTTACTGGGTTTACAACAACTTCTAATATGTTTTTACGAAATTATGACCAACTCATTATGATATTCTTGCTTTTGAAGATAATCCATTTATAAGAAAACGTGTTCAGTGAGGAACGATCATAACGAGAGAAAAACATTTTATGTATATATAACTCGTATACAAAAATAATTAAAATATTTTCATCATTTTCTGATATAGGATTTCCAGATTATGATTAATTTATGTGTAAGATATAAAATTTACTGAATAAATGTTAATCATTACAGAACAATATGTTGATGTATGAATTAAATTATATCAATGTAGCCACATGTATGTTAAATTTTATGAAATTTTTTAAAATATTATAATATATTTTTATTACAAATTACAATCTCATTTTTATGAATGTAAAGCTTTCACTATTGTTATAATCTTAATTAGACATTCTTAAACATAGATTTTATTTTTTTGTCTTTTCTTTATGTATGACTCTCTCCCTGTGTGATTAGCTAAACTTTTCTTTTTCAATTATTACTTTTTAGACTCTATAAAGTATTTGTAAATATTTAATTCTTTAATTATTTCTAATTGTGTTTTTTAGTTTTTATTATTAATTATAATTGATTTAATTTTAAAAATGTAAATATTAATTGACATAACTAAAGAAAAAAATTCAAATTAAAAGAATTGTATGTTTAAAGACACAAAGTTTAATTGAATATTAAATGTAATTATATATGTTGTTTTTAATATTTTTTTCACTTTTAATATTATTTTTTTATTCAAAGACATTATAAAATAATCATCTATTAACCAAAACTGGAATAACACTCAATTTCAAACATTCAAATTATGTTGAAAACAAAACATATACCCTACATATATAAATCAAGATAGTGTTACCAAGTCATTCACGTTCAAATCATTTATGCAAAGGTTCTTTAAAAAATATAAATAATTTTTTTACCTATAGTTCCTTAATCTAAAGTAACTTTTCAACTCAAACAAAATATTAGTCAAAATCTAGAAACATAAAGCACATTATTCAAACATAACAAAGTATAAGCTTAATTAAGTTGTGAGATCACTCTTCTCAACTAATCCAATTAATATTAATGATAAATCCAAATAAAAAAATAAAAAATCTTCAAAATAATCAATAATTAATCTTATTGAAAAAATTTGATCGATTGAAAATATTCTTAACTCTCGAGTTATGTCAGATATAACCAAATTCCAAAAGATGAGGATTGGATGAAATTTTTTTTGAGAAAAGGTAGAATACAATTTTTGAGTGAGTTGAGAGAGGGATATATGGAATAAGTGAAAAAAAAGATGGAGAGTTTACATAAGTTATAATTATTCTTTAATAAAAATATAATGTTATAAATAAATTATTGACTGGAAAAAAATACATAATTATCTTTTTACATTAAATAAGAAATATTTAATATAAATAAAATATAAAAATACATAATTATCTTATTTATGCAAAAGAAAAATCAGTTAATTAAGGGAGGTTTACAAAATCTCCTTTACATGTATTTATTTCTAAAGTTTTAACAGCTATGTAAAATAACCACATTAAAAACAAACAAAAAAAGTTTATATTGTGTTTGGTTTAAGGTGTCTATTATTGAAGAGGAAGGAAGACAGACCAACTCTACTTGAGTTAGGGTGTTTGCGGGAAAAGAAGAACACGGAAATGCAGGTCGGACTTTTCAGTTCCTCTCCCACATACGCAGAAGATTAAAGAAAGTCACATATACATTGGAGCTTTATGAGTTTGCCATTGTATTTGGAGAAAATGAAGGTAAAGGTTGTCGACAAAGGCTACATTTCCAAAAAAAGAAAAATACCTTATATTTTATTATTCAAATATTTTTAACGATAAGGGTGAAATTATAAACTTACATTTTACACCTTTTAAAAAAAAATTAAAATTTTACTTGTAACATCTATAATTTTATCCTATATAATGAAATAAAAGTAAAACAAGCAATATTTAATTACAAATAACATATACTACTTTCTCATATGTGTATCTCAAAAAAATATCCCTCTTCATAGGATTTAATATATACATCAAAAGTTTTAACAACAAAACAAAGCATTCAAATAAAACTATCTCATTCTCCAGCTGCTCACTAAGGAGCTCTTATTACCTGCAATCTCATCTGCTCCCGTGTAAAACACGATCACAGATAAAGAAACAAACACAAACAAATAACAGGGTAAACTATCTATATAAAAAGTTTTGATATAATTTAAATTTCAAATTAATAAGCATAATTCATCAATTCTCATATGATTTCTCCAACCATCAAGTGTCTATTACATTCATAAAATTCATCTTTCATATGTTAGACTTTTACAGACGACTCACAACACATAGACACTTGACTCTACTTCCGGAAGACTCGTGTATTGAAATTAGCATTCAGAGACCTGAACCTGTCATACTACTGTTGTGAACCCACACAGCCATGCACATAATTATCTCAATATTTCATCATCTCATCATCTTCATATGACATAGTATTTCCTTTCCTGAAAATACTACGTCTTGATCACACTTTAACCTCATTACATACATAATTTAACATATCGATGCACCACTCAATCACTTCATATTTAAACTTTCTAAACAATCCAAATATATCTCAAACTTTACTTAAACACATAATTAATTCCAAATATATGCTCTTTAAATCAATCATCATCTGAAATCAC
>Ga0123342_1008336_pt1 | contig 13110 bp, 7 predicted proteins | sample Turbeawhitnodule_FD_89960 | JGI IMG/M metagenome (GOLD analysis project Ga0123342, IMG submission 89960) | Root nodule microbial communities of legume samples collected from Mexico - Turtle bean Mexico white nodule | ecosystem: Host-associated > Plants > Roots > Nodule | place: Mexico: Nepantla...
TCCTCAAACTACTACCCATTACTTCTGCAATGCAAGTTGCTGACATATTCACCAAGCCCCTTGCTTCCGCACAATTCTCTACTCTCAAATCCAAGCTGGGCCTGACAAATATCTACTCCCCAGTTTGAGGGGTGTTAATATATTTAATTTTCTATTTTAAATTATTGGGCTTTGTTTGTTTGACCCAACTTTTCTTTTCTGTTTCAGCTAGGTCTTAATTTTTTTCTTATATATACACCATGTATTTTACTCTCTAATATACAAGTGAATAAAAGTTTCTTTTATATTTATTTTTCTCTACAATTAGGGTTCATCAAAACTTCTCTTTCTTCATTACAATTACGTGCGATTACGTACGCTACATTAAAGCATCACATCAGACAAGGAATATTCATCTTCATTTACGGTAATAAGTGTGTCAACCATATACTATACACAACCAATTTTACATTATTTATGAGTATCATTACATTCTTTATTGCTTTAAATTCACAATGTTTGCTCTTAATATAATGTCGTGTCTTTCTAATAGAGGTAAGCAAACAATAAATATGTGTTTTAATTTAAACCTAATTTGACCTTGCTTCACTAATAGAAACCTTATCATTCATGGACCAAAACATGACAAGTAACTTATAGGATATATATATATTAACATTATATATTCACCTAAAGGCTAAATCTTAAAAGGTTGAACATGCAAAATTTGAATGAAAATGAAGAAATTCAACACTCACATCTAAAAAAAGGATCTATTTGAATGCATAAGACTCTCTTATACTTAGACCTAACAAGTTCCTCCACAAAATTTTTGTAAACGAATATTGAGATTGCACTGCTTACTGAAAAGATTGTGGTTGGAGAAACTGTTGTCCAACAAGAAGTGACAGTCACAAACAATATCGAAGGATATTGGAGTCCTAGGCTTCAATTTGAAATGTTGGGGAATTTGAAGGATGAACAAATTTGGAAACGAAGCTATGTCAGAACACTAATTTAGGAATGAAGTATTACAATTTTTTTGTCGATGATGAGGTACTCATTGTCCCCTTTGTATTTTTTCTCTTTTAAGTTACAAATCGGGATAAATCCTAGTTGAGTCCTAAAATAAACATTTATTTTACTTATTTAAAAAATTTATATTTTTTAAAACAAAAATTAAAGAGGAATAATAAAAAAACTTAAACTATATATGTACATATTTAAACGTTGAATTTTACTTTTAAAGGAAATAATTAACAATTTTTTTTTAGTTTTAAATCTTTAAACACTTTTAATATCCAAAGATATCATTTTTCTAATGTTATCTTCTCTTCCTTTTTTTTAATTTTACTTATTATTTTATTATTATTATTATTATTATATTTTTTTAAAACGCTTTTTTTTATATTTTTTCCGAATTAATGCTACTTTATTTTTGCCATTTTTATTAATTGAACATTATCAATAATTAAAAAAAGGCATATCATAAAATTAAAATATTTAATATTTTATTTAAGCAATTAAAATAATTTCAAGATTATTTATACATTTTAATATACGTTTTTATCTTTCTTAATTATAAATCTAATTAATTTTTTTGTATTATTTTTTATTTATTTTTAATGTGTAAAAAATTATATAATTAAAAAATAAAAGTTAATAATTTTCTACTTTTAAATAAGAAACAAAAAAAGCTTTTAAAAAACGATTTAAATATAATGCTGTCATTATTCTTCAATATTTACGCTCACGTCCTAATAAATATATAAATATTTAATTTTTAGAAAGAGTAATGATATATAATACGATGAATCTATTTACGAATTTCTTGTGTGTCCATTTTAAAATAAATAGCAGAAAAATATTTCGTATTTCATAAAAATATAAGGGAAGGTGGATTTAAAACTAACAAACGGCCTTTTATTTATTTATTTCGAAAATAGACACAAATTAGTTAAAAATAGACATGTATTATTTGAAAAAAGTAACCAAAAATTGCACATTAATTATTTTACTCGTGTATTTTGAAAATGGACTAGTATTACTTTGCCTAATTGGTGTAACAGTGTAGTGCATTTAGAAGAGTTTATTTCAGCTTATTCAGATTTATTTTATGATATAAATATTTTTGTAAATTTGTTAAAAACTATACATAAAATAGTGTATAATATTTTTTTAATCAATAAAAAATAATAAATTAAAAAAAAACATAAAACATAAAACACTTAAAAAAATACTCCAACCCTTAAAAAAATAGTTAAACAACATAAACAAAGTAATACACTATTATCAACCGTTATAACATACTATTTACAAAGATATAACGTTCAAAAAGATTTCAGAGACAAAGTAAATATATAGTCATATAAAACTATAAACAAGCAATATAAAACTATTTACTCAGTCATATAAAACTATTTATTATTTATTCATATTCCACCATTTTATTTATAAGGTACTTTATTGAAATATAACAAATAAGTTTTTAAAATATTAAATAATTTATACTTATATATAAAGGGAATTTCTCATTATAACTGTTTGGTACACACAAATTTTTTCTTATTCTATCCTTATTTAATATATCTTATTTTATTAATACAATGAAGTATTTTGTCATTTCATATGAATTACTAATAAAAATTAATTTTTAATTTTTTAAATTAATATTAATGTACAGTTTTTATATGACTCTGTTTGGATTGAGAAGGGAATCTGGGAGGAGGGGAGGGAGTGAATTTGTGAGGATTAGAGACGATGTGTAAGGATATGTGATGTTGTTTAGATTGAGGAATAATAGAATGAATTTGTGATGATGATTTAGTGTAAGTTTACAAATTTATCATTGTTATTAAAAAATATTTGAATAATGAATTATAATTTTTTTTTGTAAGTTTGAATTAATTAAATGTCTTTAATATATAATATCCATAATATAAAATATTTTTGTGTTAAATTGAAATAAATTTATTAAATACATTAAAATTTATGAAAATAATATTTATTATTATATTCATTTATTACTTTATATAACTATATATATTGTTGATATTATAATTTAATTTTTTTATTTTCATTATTTATAATTATACGTTGTTATTAATAGTATAATTAAATATTTTTAAAATTATAAATAATAAAAAAAATTATGTAATATTTAATTTTGTATATTCTAATAAAATGTTTGCACAGGGATATTTAGGTAAAATACAATAATCCTACATAAGTCTCACAAATCTCTTCATTCTGTGAATAGTGAAAAATATCATGCACCTTCTCTCTCATCCAGTCCCCTCACTCTCAAAACCCTTGAAACAAACACAAAAAAATACTCCATCCTCCTCCCCCTCCCTCCTCCCTCATCGAAACAAACACACTTAACAAAGAGAACACACTCCCACACATTTTCACACAAAATCTCACATAAAATAAAATAACCCTCACTTTCAATCACTCTACTCCATTTTTTGTTTTTCAATTTGAACACATCTAAAATTATTTCTATATATAAATTACATTTCTATAGTTATGAAAATTGAGAAAAAAAAAGTGAATATAGACATTGTGTTCCCACTAATATAAATATATAAGCGAATTATGAGAATATGTAATTTAATATGCAAAAAAAAGTGAGTTCTTCTTACCTCATGCACCCAATTTAACTTAAACATATCATCATTCAACATTTGAAAATCATATATAAAAGGATTATCAACTAATTTCAAACATCAAACATGCATAAATATAACTATACTCATTCAGATTGATGTTCAACTAAATTCTTAAATTTATTTCATTTACAATAGTTTATCAAATGTACTTTCTTACTTAAAAATGACTTGCACTCCAAGCAAAAACTAGAGAAAATACTAAAATTAAACTTAAAACAACATAATAAAATCAAGCCTAAATTAAACTAGAGAATTATGTTTTCACTTGATCAAACCAATATTAAACTCAATACTAATAAAAAAATGAATTGAAATATTTAGAGAAAAAACACTTATTCTTAATTGAAGTTTGTTTGAGTATATTTGATCTTCAATACGGTAGTTTTGGTAAGATGGAATTTGATTTTGAAAAAAAAATAAGAATTGAATTAAAAGAAAATTAGATCAGAGAGGAGTTGAAGAAAGGAAGAAAGGAAAGAAAAAAGAAGAACGGAAAAAGAAGAAAAGGCAATTTCTTTATCTACTTCCATATTTTTTTCCTGCACCTCCATAAATCCTTCAATTTCAAAATCACCCTTGAACAAAAGGTACAAAAATTCATTTCTAAATTGCATAATTCCTAGACTTTTGAACTCTAAAATTCGAAATATAATTTCAAATTTCAAATTTTAGAATTTGAAACATACAATTTTGTATTTTGAATTTTAGAATTCGAAATGATGTCAACAATACAGATGAAAAAAATGATAAAACTGTCATTTCACTTCTATGGAGATGCTGAAAGAAAACACGGAGGTGCAGGAAGATATTGCCAGAAGAAAATAGATAAAAGAAAGTTTATAAAGCTAGGCCCAATGGGTCTTAGAATGACAAAATACTATTTGAAGTCCACCTAGAATGACAAAATTTTATTCTGACAACTCAATTCTAACAAGCTTCGCCTCAATTAAATCCATTGCGGTTATCCATTATTTTTATTCTAAAATTCGACTATACCATGATCTTGTCATCTCCTCCCGACAATTCCCACCACATAGGTTTGATGCCAAGGATAATTATAAAGAAAATAATATCTTTATCTCGTAATCAAAATCATTTTATAGATACGTATAAAATAAAAATATATAAATAATTTAAAATTGAAGTATATGTAGGTAATTTTGTTGTCTTATATCATTATGCAAAAATGGCACATAAACAAGATCCTACAACTCCCAACAAATAATGGAAGCAAAACTTCCATCGATATGATCTTTCATAAAAAGGAAAAAGAAAATATTAAAACTCTAAATTAGAACCATTTATCAAAGCATGGTTTATATTTTGTATTGTTGAGGTCATGAGAGAGTTAACAACCGTCTTTGATTCTGCTATCATAGTTGTTGGACCATTCATCATTATTTGGAAAGCCACAGTCAATAGAGTACTGTGTGTTCTTGTATCATCACTTCCACTGCTCCATGCAGAAGCATTTGTAATAGATTGCTCATCCTTTGAGATGACAATGCCTGATGGAAAAATTGCCAATGTTGTTGATTCTTCACCATTTATTGCCATCTTTATGTCAGATATATTGATGGGGGAATATACAACATATGATCCCAAAGGATCAATACAACTTTCTTGAATAATAGCCATGTTATTTGCATTTCGGTGGACGGGCTGTTTCATATCAATCATTAAAACAATTTTAATCAATAATACAATAAAGTAAAAGAAAACTAAATTACACACACATATATATATATATATATATATATATATATCATTGAAACATTCATTTATCTTCGTTTTGTTCTTGATTGATTCATAAGTTTTGCTGATAAAAAAAAGTACCTGAATAATTGATATATAGTTGCTAGGTTGAGTTCCAATGGATATACGTGCAACTTCATGTACTGGACTCTCATAACACATAACATCCCACTATAAAAACAAAAAGGTAACAAATAAATGAGTCCATGATGCAAAATTATAAATTGCTAACAAGAAATTAATTATATATTGACAAAAAATAAAAGAGTGGGTTGCTAAGTGTATGAACCTTAGCACGTTTTATTGGATCTCTGAAGAAGTCAAAAACATTTTCTGAGGGGAGTGGAAGCCGAAAAGAAGTGGTAGCAATGAATATAATCATGCCATTTGATAGACTTGAGTTGGTGTATTTCCGAGTAGTGATCCTAATATTAATATTCTCCTCAGCTAAATGTTCTGGAAAGTCTCTCTTAGTTGACACCATGTTTAAAATTCCATAGAAGTTTTTCACCATTTGATCAGAAAACCTCATCATATTTTTCCTTCCTCCAAGAGTAGTGATCACTAAAAATTCATGACAGATATGGTCTTAATTAGGTATGTATATATGTATTAACAGGTTTGGAATAAAGATAGAAATAATTAAGAACCTCCATAGGAGTCGTAATTAGGTATGCATTCAACTCCAACACTTGAAAATCTTGCACACATTCTTTGAAGTTCCAAAAGCCATCTTTCTGCTCCATATGCAATATTGTTATTAACGATATCTTTGTATAGTTGATGCGTTTCAATCTTCTCATCCACTTCCACATGTTCAACCCAAGAAATCTAGGAGAAAGAATATAGTGTTATAGCACAAATTTGTTTAAGTTATAATATAGAAGCATAGTAGGTGATGACTTAGTTCACCGCAGCATACTCACCCAGCATAACTCATTTGAAATTTCATGAATCATGCATCCAGAGGGAAACCTCCAATACTTAGGATTGTTGTTCCCGTTGGTGCAGTCAACCGAAACATCTACTATCACCCATGAATGTGCTTCAATTTGTTCACAATAGCGAAGGAAGCACAATTCTCGAGATGGAACTAAAGGTGAAAGAACATGCATCTCTTCATTCATCTGCATAAACAACACAAAAAAGAGGTATTCACTCTTGCTTTGTAAAACTGAAATGTAATAGAGAAACTTATCACACAAGGTTTATGAGAATACCAACAACAAAACTCCACTTCGATTTGAACCATTTTCAAGTACTTCGATTGTGCGTGCTTTTGTAACAATTGTTGAGAAAAGATTTTCCCAATTTTCCTTGTAGGTAAAAAAATCATGGATATGATTATATAAATGGAGACAGACAAATAGAGATTCTAATAAAGCCATAAGTACTAACCGAGTTCAAAAACATGTCAACTAATTCAGTTGCCTTGATTCTCACAACTCGTGAATCTTTTGAGGATTCTACACGGGCTTGGGAATTCTTGAAGTGATTAATCCTTGGAAAGAATTGTTCATAGCTTTCAAGATGAAGAACAAATCTTTGATCATTTGAAGATTTGACCCATATGGGCTCATTGGTGCACAAAAGCTTAACTAATTCTTCCTTAGCAGCCACTGCAGTTTGTGACATCATTGTTTTTTCCACTTGTGTTATTTTTCTCCCAAGGTTTGACATGGTATCTTCGTCTTGAAACGAACCACTCATTGAGCCACCTTGTGATGAAGATCCCCTCATAAGAGTGTAGTCCATGTTTAGGTCTAACATTGGTTTATCCATGTACTTTTCTAGAGCACTAGACACCTTCTCATGCTGAAAAAAAAAACATCATAAATAAACATGAATCATATACTGTAGTAATAAAAAAAGTTATTGAAATAAACAATTCATGTAAAAATCAATGAAACTAGTCAACAAACCTCTTCTCTAAGACGAGCATTTTCAAGACGAAGTTGTTCCAGAGAACGTTGACGTTTTTCATCGACATTAGATGGACCTCCACAAGATGGACAAATTATATTTTTGAATGCCTCTCTTAATAAGAGGTTATCGTTACGTATCCTTTCATTCTCAATACGAAAGATACTGTTATTTGTTCTTTCAGTTTGAGTCTAGAATCAAACAGATGTAAAATGGTTATTATCACTTAAAAGAATTTTTTTAATAAATATGAAAAGAAAAATAAATAAATAAATAAATAAATATATATAGATTACCTTTATTTGAGTTCTCTTATTCTGAAACCAAAACTTTACTTGTTTTGGATCAAGTCCAAGTTCTTCTGCTATTTGACATCTTGTGCTTTTAGTTGGATGTGGACACTTGCGAAACATTCTTTAATTCCAAAATAAATATCACAGTTAATAGATAGTATTGCAAGGTGATTTGAATCACGAATACCCCTAAAAAAATTACACAAGCTAGAGAGAGAGAATATACTATATATAGACATAAGACAAGACATCAACAACTATCTAAAATATAATTCATGTTCAAATTAACAAGAAAGTGAAGTGAAATTTAATAATACTTCTACAATTGAAAATGAGTGTTGAGATGTTTACAACCCAATAATAAATTGCTACAATTGTTAGAAGTAGAAGAATAAATAATCTTTTAGTAAATGTATGCGAGAAATGAAAAAATAAAATTTTAAAAAAAATTACAAACGATTATATTTATGTTGTTGTTAAAGTAATATTTTTATGAAAAATATAGAAAAGGTAGGGATTATAGATCGATAGTTGAAAAAAAAAATTATAACTAAATTATCAGTATTTAATTGGGGTATAAAATGAATTTATTAAAGGTAGGGAATATTTTGTTCACAATATTCATATTCAAAAAATGCATTTAAGTGGATACCTTTCAATGAAAGGCTTGTTTGGGACATCCAATTTTTTTACAATAAAAAAAAAATTATTTAAGGCTTGGAACATTTTAAGTGTTGATACCATAGCATATAAAAGGATATTTAATTCATATATAGATGGAAAAGATATGCAACATAGTGATGGTAATTAAATTTAAAGTTGTAAATATTCATTTATTATTGTAATTTAATTTTGATTAAGAAAACTCATTTTGACCAAATACTTTATAGTCATTAAGATTTTTCCCAACAACATTAATAACATTAGAATTAATTTTTATTTTTTTTTTAAAATAAGGTCCAATGAATCAATCAGTTTCGACTCAATTATAATCCGTTGAATTAAGTAAAATATGGTAAAGGGATTAACAACCTAATCCAACCCACATAAGTTAGACGTATAAATACAATGTATTCAACTATTTAATCCCTTTTTTTTCAAAATGTTTCTTAAACCTTACTAAATAAAAAGGAAATGAATTATATTTCAATTTTTTAAACTCATGCCATGCCCACTCTCATCTTTTACGAGATCAAAAACAAAAAAAAAGTCAAAATGATATCAACTCACCTCGTTGTGTTGTGTACCTACTACACAACAAAAAATCTGGAGACAATTACTCCCAAATTAAAATTAACAAAAATATGAAAAAGAAACAAAAAAAAAATCATGATCTTAATTAAACCCAAATGTCTCCTGAAAAAAGTTGATCCACAAAGCTTGTTCCTTTAAAACTACTAAACAAAGCAAAAGCAAGACCAAGCCGGCCACAAAAATTATTGATTTTCATCATGAACATAAACAATTGAAATAGATCAAAACTGCACAAATTTTAGGTAGATCTTGTGGTGTAGGCTGTAGATTGAGACAAGGTTAACCCTTTTTACATATCTTTCTTAATTCAAAACTTAAAAACAAATAAAATAAAGAAGTTGTTCATAAGTAAAACTCATCTTACTCTTCAAGCTTAGATGTTCTATCAGCGTTGTGACCATGGTAGGCCTTTTTCCCTTTGTTTGAGATCTTATTGTGGCTGTAATTGTGATTGTGATTATGGTGATCATCCCCAGATCCACCTGCACCTCCCATAGCAAAATCCATTTGTTTCACTTCACCTGCAAAAGAGACTAAACTTCTGAGTTTGGTTCTTCCTTAGCTTTACCCTTTTTTGTGGTGATTCTGTGAATTCTGAAGAAGGGACTTTATAGATGCCAATTTGCATGACCTCACACACTTTGCATTTCAATAACACAGAAGCAGTAAAATCCGCTGAAGAAAATAATGATGAGATTTTACCACCTTTTTCCTTAGATTAATGGTGAACGTAAATTAAAGGCTTAACCCCACATAACATATCATCATACAACCTAGTAACAGCTATATGGTGTAGAAAAAAACAAATCAGTACAGAATGATAAAAATTAAAAATGTATTATTGAATGAAAAACTCAAAACTGAGAATGTAACGGATGGTGCATTTGTGGCAAGCACATGACAACTCATCTGCATGCAAAAGGGGAGAGAACTGGGAAAATGTGAAACTAAAAAACAAACTCACTGAAACTGAATTTTGGACGTGGTGAATTGAAACGCTGGTTTGGTTTTGTGGTTTTAGAGAAAAATGGAGGTGGTGGGGTTGAGTTTGTGCTTGCACTTGTAATGAATAGAATCTTTTAATTTAATGTTATTGGCTTGACGGGAGTTATTGCTCAGAGCCAGTCAAATTGAAAGTTGTAAGCAATCAATATGTATTGCTTTTGAGGATTTCTTTTATTAATGTATTGCAAAAACTCATTAAATGAACCCTTTATTTATATTGGTTTTATTATATGATATTATCTACTCCGAGTAATTGTCTTCACAAACATTAATTGAATTAAATTTATGTTATTTTTATTAAAATAATAAAAAATTGAACTGGAAAGAAAGTAATCAATGTGGCTGATAAAATCAATTAATAAGTACTAACAGTTATGTGTATTACAAAGAAATTAAAGGTTATAAGAGTGTGAAACAGTTTTACATTTATTTAATGATTGCTAGTATGACTTTCAATATATTTATTATATGTTAAATGCTCATTAATGTTTTTAAAGGTGTGTTTGTTGTAGAAAAAAAATATTGAGAGTAAATAAAACAAGAAAAATAAAAGAAGAGAAATAAAATTAAAATGGAGATTTTTATAATTAAAAAAAATAGAATAGTGTGAAAGTTAAAGTTTTAAAATTATTTCATTTAAAATGACTATTATATTTTTTTTTGTTAGGTATATTTATTAAAAAAAGTTTGAAAAATGACAAAAACTCAAGCATGTACTAACCAATCATAGGAATCATATCATCCATTAATAGTGTTAACGCTTGCTTAAAAAGTGAACTTCAAGTTTAACTACATCTCATAAACTAGTTTATAAGATAAGGTTTGCACTAACTTATATACTATGAAATGTTCTTATATTTAGTTGATGTAGAATCTCCAACACATCCTTTCCACTGAGAGTGACAACTCGTACGTAAGAATATATATTTATGGGTGATCCAACAACAAATGGTTTGATAAGTGCAACAAATTCTCGTTAGGATAGGCATAAAATGACTCTAATACCATTGGAGATCCTATATCGACTATAGAAATGACGACATTTAATATATAAGTGAGTGCAAACTTTACCTTATAAACTGATTTATAAGGTTAAATTAAGTTTAAAGTTCACTTCTTAATATGGTATCAAAACCATTTAGAATCAAATCTACTGAGAGTTTGTTGGACTTACCATATCATATCATATTGAATCTCTATCGGACCACCCATAAATATATAGTTACAAATGATTTTAATAAAGTAATTTAGAAATAAGGTAATTGTATAATTACAATGTATTTTTAAATTATATAATTTAAAAAAATATTTTAAATTATATAATTTTAAATATATTTTTTAATCTAAAATCTATTTCAGATCTGAAAATGTAATATGTATTGTATATTTTAAAATATGTTTTTTTATTGTGAAATTCAAAATGTATTTTTTAGTTTCAAATTATATAATTCATGATAGATTTTTAGAGGATTTTTCTTTCCATATTCTAATAATTTCTAACTGCACCACTATAGTTTTTTAAAATAACCATTTTATCCTTAAAAAGGTGTCTTTCTCATTTTCTATCATGTAAATCTTTTGGAGAACCAGTTTTCCAGAATTTATGACACATGAATTTTATAATATAATTTCCTGAACAAAATTCTTAAGATTTTCGTGATAAAATTTCAATAATATAGAAAATGCATTATGAAAAAAGTTTTCCTAAACCAACTTTCCAAAACTCATGCTTTTTGGAATGAATTTTCCAAAACAAAGCTTTTGGGAAAAAGTTCTATGATATATGAGATGTATTTTGAAACAAAATTTCTCAAACAAAATTTTCAGAATATATATAATAATTTTTTAAACGAGATTTTTTGGAACATCTCTCTATTCTTTTTCCTCTCAAAGAGAGAGTTGGGCTCTATTTGCTTTCATAGATGTACTGTTCACAAGGAAAGAAATGAGAGGATATCATTGGTTTGGATCCAAGGTTTTGCAAGGAGGAGGAGGAGAGGATATACCTGTGAACAGTAAATATCCTCTCCCCTCAAAATGAAGAGATGTAGAGGGAAAACCACATCAGCATGTGCTATTTACAAATTTACCCTCATTCATCTACGAGAGTTTTTAATATTAAAAAACAATATTTTATTTATTTATATAAGATGTGATTTTTTTTCTAATTTTATAGTATATATTTAATATTTAAATAAATTATTTGAAGTTCTCTTTTTATTTAATTTGTTGTTGCATTTATATTAATATATTTTTTATAATTATTATATTTATGAGTTTGTAATTTATTTGATAATAGTTTTTTATGAAATTATTTTCTATTGTTAATTACGTTATATATTTTTATTATTTTATTATTTTTTATTATTACATGGTTTTTAATAAAAAAATATTATCTTTTATTTATATAAGATCTAATTTTTTTATTTTTTTTTCTAATTTTATAATGCATGTTTAATATTTTAAGAAATTATTTGAAGTTTTATTTATTTTTTAATTTTTTGAATACATTTTTTTTATTATAAATTTTAAATTATATATATTTATATTTAATATATATTTATTTTCTAATTTTAATTTTTAAATCTACGAAATATGTGAAAGTTGTTTATTTCTAAACAAAAATAACTCATTTCATTATTAAAAAAATTTAATACGCATGGATAAATTTGTAAAGTAACATTTAACAATTTAAAAAAATAAAATAAAACTCCCTCACAACCATCATATCACTCACAAACCCTCATAAACTTTTCTCACACATCCACTCTAACATACCTCAATCTAAACAACCTCACTTTCTTCCCACTTTCTTCTCACATCCTCACATATCCACTCCCTCAAATCCTCACACATCCACTCTCCAATCCAAACACACACTTTAGTGAAGAAGGAAGGCATAGTCCAAGACGCAGTGATAACGATTGTGTGGTACAGTAAAGGTGAGTATTTTAGTCTTTTTCTCTCAGTATAAGGGTGCAGTTAGTAATTTTGGGATGTATGAAATACAAATCATTTTTAAATTATACAGTTCAAAATGTTTCTATCTAGAAACAAGGCACATTCTCCCTGCACCCAACACATTCTAACTGACACCCAATCACTTAATAGTAAAAGACGAATATACCCTTAATGAAATTCTGAAAACTATAATTGTGATATGCACCCAATCACCTGCACCAACCCTATTCTTCTCTTCTTCCATTCCATTGTGCCTGCCGCAGCCA
>Ga0123342_1008337_pt1 | contig 13109 bp, 7 predicted proteins | sample Turbeawhitnodule_FD_89960 | JGI IMG/M metagenome (GOLD analysis project Ga0123342, IMG submission 89960) | Root nodule microbial communities of legume samples collected from Mexico - Turtle bean Mexico white nodule | ecosystem: Host-associated > Plants > Roots > Nodule | place: Mexico: Nepantla...
ATATATTTTTATTTTTATTTTATTTTTTATTTTTTATTTTTTATTTTTTTATTTTTTTATTTTTTTTTTAATCTACTGACATGTAATTACTTTCAAACAATATTAATTTTAAAATTACATTAAAATATATCCTGACTTTCAAATCTAATTCTTTCAACATCATATTCAACTGAAAAGATAAAACATGCGTGAAAAACTTTTAAAAGCAAATATTTTTATGAAAATGAGAATACAGTAATATTCCTTTGGAACCAGAAATTTTTAACAATTATTTTTCAAAAAAAAAAAAATTCAACTTTATACATACTTTAATACATAAAAGCTATTTTTTTAGCCTCAAACAACATTAATTCATTTAAAAACTAATTTTACTAAACTAAGCATTACAAAAAACTGATTTTGAATAATCTATTGTAATGATAGTAGATTATAGATGTAATTCATTATTGAGATAATCTATTTTCCACGACCCCACGATCACTTCAACCAACTCAAGGAGTTTAGAAATAACCAAAAATCATGGTTTACCAGTACAAACAGTTGTCTCTTTGATTGCATACAAGGTCTGTACTAACTTAATCATACAAAAGTATTACATGTCATGCAACAACTACAATGCATCTTAAGGGGAAAAACATTTATTCACCAACCAGACAAAAGGGTCTCACTCTCAACACGCTCCCTTTACTTCCCCCAAGATGATCCATCATCTTCCAAACGAAACTACTTTCCAAGCTTACGCTTCACGGAAAATCTGCCAAAACCACACAGCTGGCACACCAAAACCTACCTATTTGTTTGCTTATGCTGCCGAACCAGCTTGGTCACATAGGTCCAACAGATCCAAAGTCTGCAATATCCAATAACAAAATTCACCCATCAAAGAGAGAGAAACTAGCAGTGACAAATCAATGTCAAAGAATAATTCTTTTTTAATACAAAAAGAGCAATGCTCAAATTATACCTCTGGAACTGACAGCTCAAGACGAAACTTTGGACCATCATAATGATGCAATACTGGCCTGAACGAATCTTCTTCCAATGCCTTGCAGAGTTTCCTAACACGAATTCTTACCTACGAGATGAGGAAATATTATTTATTCCACAATTGATTGACAGCTAGTACATGGACTTCCTTATTTCAAAATTTAAATTCTACCTGAGCTGGAAACCTTGATTCGCCTTTGCATTTTTTATCCTCCCAGGCAGTTGGATCTATGTTAGAGCCACCAAAACTTGCGGCCTGCAACATAGGCCTTCAAAATTAGCGTTGTTATGAACAATTATACAAAAGGAGGCAAAAAACTATCTACATCTTTTCAAAAGATAGAACAAATAGAAGATTCCCAATCTCTAATCGGACAATCATACCCACGCAAAGGAAAAACCAAAAACAAAAGAGACCAAATTAAAACATAGCCATTTTTATCCTATGCATTTGGTAACCCCATTATTAGATATGCCTCAGCAGCTGAATACAAATTCTTGATCATTTAAACCCTCTAACATAATTTTTTTTTCTATTCATTAACATAACAACAAAAGCCTTACCGATTAGATAATAATATCTAAAAGTAATCTAATATAGAAGGTTTTGTATTTCTGAAACGAGACAATATTTCCATGCCTATAACATGTTTAGCACAGATACTAACATTGGGCAACACAAAAAGGTTTCATAGCTATTCTTGGGTGCAATGAGTCTCCTTGAGAAATTACAATTAGCCCCATTTCTCAGTATCATTTAAACTAGGGCCACAACTTCAATATTTCGTAACCCTAAAATAAGATACTGCGCAGTCTGAAGCACACCATAATAAGCTGTAGTTAGAAATTTAGAACAGCTTACCTCAAAAATACCATGCAGCTGATGAGTAGTATAGTTATACAGAAATAGAGGTAACCCTGGTGTTATTGCCCTAACAGAATCTCGATACCTTGGAGGCAAGCCTACCAAAAACGATTGAAAAAGTCAGTAAAGACGAAGTATTTGATTAATAATTTTCAAGAGAGAAGAATAGATTCCATTTAATAAGCACACACCAAATAGCTGACGTTTCAAGTCTTCCTGCATTGTGTCATTGTTACAGACAAAGATGTATCCTCCAAGCACCTCATTGCGTGGGAGAGTCTCTGCTGCAGGCAAGGTCTTGAACCTTTTGTCAGTTGCATTTGAGTTGTTGCTCTCACCGTTGTTGCTGTTGCCACTGTTATTGTTGGAGTCTTTGTTATGCTGAATATTACCACTATACTTGTTACTGTTCACATTACTCATCAAGTTTGCATTGTTTTTCTGATACACTGCATTCATACTGTAAACGCTATTCCGAAGTGAGCTTTTGCTCACATTTTCAGTAAATTTAGAGTCCAGGTTCAACATGCTCAAGTTGAGAGAATCAAATTTGTTCTCTTCCTGGAACCCAAATTTATCCCTTGACCTTGTTTCAATGGGGCCCTTTGAAAGGTCAAGGTTATTCACACGCTCCCCCTTCAATCTTGTCTGTTCAGCCAGCTTAGAAGCAACCATTAACCACTTGTGATCCTCTGACGCTTTTGAGTGTCCACGAAGTTCATCACCCAAATGCCAGAAGCTCTGCATGTTTTCCATCTGTTGAAACCCTAACAAGTTATAAACACATTATAGACCTTATTACGGAGTAAATCAACAGAAAAAATACAGCAAGAGACAGGACACAATTAGCAAACATGCAATTGGGGAAAACGAAAATGCTTCAACATCTTCTTTTGTGCTGACATAAGTCAAACGCCTGACTAGGCTTATAACACTTCATATCAGCATACAACAACATTTGCCATACATTTGGAGGAGAACCATTGCCAACTACAGGAAATAAATCATTCTTACTTCAAGTTTTTTAAATTACATCAAAATTGAGGACAAATAAGGGTAATTGATTATACAATTCCTTAGTAGTGGTTTTTGCAACTTCCGACAACCCCAAAAATAAAAAGGAAATAACATAACTAGTAATTTCTAATTCTAACCATCACTAACAACGCAAATAAAAGAGATTTCAAATCTCATAATTTATTTTCAAAAACACCGGTTTCCCCCCTTTCCTTTCATGCAACGAAATCCAAGTAACCATCACACAGCAGCAAGCCCCATTACATATCCAGTATCAAATTGTGAAAGTACCAACACAAGTTCAAACTCAACAAAAAAGAACATAGAAATGAAACAAAAACACACTCACATCTCGCACAAATATCCGCATACACAAGGAAAATTAAACAACACAGCCAAGATCACGGAAGTAAATCGAGTATCCGAAGCGAGCATTCACAGATACAATAAGAAATTACCAAAATAAGCACAGTGAAGAGAGCAAAACACGACTCCAACGAAAGGGAAAGTAAACAGAGACGGAGATTCCAAATTGAGAATTGATAACGAAAATTAGGACACTGATTAGACGAATTCCGCAGGAAGAGACGAAGCCCTAGATTTAGGGATCCGAAGACGAGAGGAGAGAGAAAAAGACAGTACCTTTTACGACTTCGCTGTGAAACTCGAAGACGCTGGTAAGAGAGGAAAAGAACGAAGGAGGAAAGAGATATTTTAATAAGGTTTGTTTTGTGTTTTACGTAAATGTCCATTAATGTTTCGGGGAACTACGCAGTTGCCACTATGGATTTTGACTTTCCTTTTTCTTAAATGTAAATCTTGTAAACTAACCATTTTATCATTAGATGGGTAAAACTTTATTAATTTAGTCCATAAGAAAAAACTTCAAATTGATTCTTATTATCATAAACTAATGAGTGATTGAAAATAAAATAGTTTTAAATGAGCAAATAGTTTTAACGAGAAAATAGTCATAAGAATGTTAATAATAAGACGTAATTGAACAATTTTATGTCATTGTTAAAAACAATTTGAGTAAATGAACAATTTGTTTTTAAATATAATTATAAGGATCGATATGACAGTATATTAAGGACTATTTTGTTATTAGTTTATAATATTACATATCAATTTGATTATTTTTATGTATATGAAGACTAGATCAATATTATTTTTTTTCCGTGTGTTTGATATCTTGATCTAGGTATAGTAAGTTTGATTTTAATTTTAAAAGTGGGTCATCGGTTCGATCCAGTTTTATTGGTAAGTCTAGTAAAGAATAATTAAAATAAAAAAAATAATAAGTTTGGTCATATATTAATATAAAGTAGTTAGTTAAATATACATGTTGATATATATTAAGCTATTAGAATAGAATATATGTGAATATACACAAGTTGTTAGTTAAATATATATATATATATATATATATGCATAAATCTGTTAGTTGAATATATAAAGTTGTTAAATAAGTGGAGAGTACAAGAAAATAAAGGTGCACGAGATTCTTTTTTGTAGTTAGAACCGTGAGTGAAGGTGCTCCGTGGGCAAAATATTTTCCTACTATTAGCACCCAAACATGAAAGGTGCGCATGAGCAGGTGGTTTTCTGTTATTATTTTATGCTTTTAGTAGAGATTATCTTATACTAAAGGGTGAATGAACCATTCTCAGTGCAAGGTAAGACGACCGAGCTCGAAAATGTGCGATTATCCGGGTAGGCGCTTTGCGAAGTAAAGCTTGACGACATCAAGATGTATGGCCTTTGGCCAAGTTGGTGAAATCGAGATTGAGCATAGGCTTGTTGTGGCTATGGATGTATAGTTCATCAAAAGGTTAGTTCCTTAATAAGTGAGATTTCCACTGTATATCATGCTTAGATTTTACTTAAGTTACATTCTTGTTATCTTTATTACTTCATGCTCAAGACGAGTTAGCTTAAGTAATAAGCTTAAGTAACCGTAGTTGTTACGCTTAAGCTAGTTGAAGTTTACTATGTTAAGTAACGAGACATGCGTTAGCAAAGATATTCGATAACAATTAGGCATAAGGAAAAGTAAACATGTTGATAAATATAAAGTGTTCAAGTGGTTAGAAAGTGTAGCATATTACAGGGCCTTAAGCATTCAAGTTAGTCACCCCTAAGTTGACCATCGATTTTACCCGGGCCAAGTTCTGAGTAGTCAATCTCAGGGTGAAGACCTGACCCTTGTTCAATGGCTGCCTCAAATCCCATAAGGTAGGATTGGGCAGCATCCAACTTGAATGCCTCAATTTCATTGGCAAAATCTTCATCTTTTTGGGCCAGAGCTCCTTTCAGTTTATCAACCTCAGCCGAGAGCTTGCCCCTTTCTTCAATTAAACGTGCAGCCTTTTGGGTTTGTTTTGTCACCTCCTTAGTCTTCTCGGTTAAAAGTTGCTCAGTTTCTTGTTGCAAGCCTTTGGAATGCTTGAGCTCATTTTGTAGGCGTTCCACTTCCTTGAGGAGCTTAGCATTCTTTTGAGCCTTCAAGTCCTCCGCCACCCTCTGATCTTTCATCCTTATTACAACCAAGCAACTTGTTGCGAGGGCTTGTCCAAATTGCTTTATGGCTTCACGAACCAAGTGGTTTTCGTCATAAGTCGTGAGCTTCTCTATCTTCGTTGGGCAGGAGGACCTTCTCCAGGTATGAGGGAACGCCAAGAATCGGGTCCCATAGGCTTTTCTCTTTGGAGCTTTTCGCTTCACCTTCTTGAATTACCGTCATATCACGGGGCGGAGCTTGGCCTTCTAAAGGAGCAGCATGATGGGAAGGAGCCCGCCCATCCGTGTGAGAATGCTCGGTAGGGGCAGCGGTAGCCTTCCTTTTTCTTGTAAAGACAAGCACCGAGGTGGTTTCCTCGTCTTCATTAGTAGGGGTTTGGGTAGCGACGGCAAGAGCTTTTTGTTTTTAAGTTAAGGAATCCTTGGGCATCTTGGCAGTTTCCCTCATCCTCTTAGCCATCTCTTCTAGCTCTTTCTTGATGATTTTGGACAACATCCTTCCTGCAAAGAAAACAAGAGATGGTTAATAACAATAGTTAAATAAGTCACACAAAGGGTAGGGAAAGAGGAGTACCAGTATAAGCCTTTAGAACATCAGGAGTGAACTCTTTGCTCAGAAGGAAGGCGGTGTCAAAGACAACCTTCAGGTTCGTCAAGAATTTGCAGACCTCCTGATTTGAAAGAGGCAGGTCTTCCAGGCGTCGAGCACTTTAGAATCGTGGTTATTTGATCCAATACAAGGGAAACCCGTCCAGAAGGGTTGGATATCCTTTGTAAGAAGACTAGAAGAGGGTGAACAAAGCTCTTATAGGCATAGTTGGTAGCCCAAGTGTTTGGCCTCGAAGAAATAAAGAAAGACTTCCACAGTCGGCGAAAAAGGCCGAGCTGGGAACAAAGAATGGTGAAAGCACAAATGAATGTCCAGCTATTCAAATGAATGTCCAGCTAACAACTTTTTTTCAAAATAGATAAAGGGAGGCACAAAAGAACCTTTTTGAAAACGGTGGCATGAAAATATTTGTTACGATAAGTGATTAAGAGGAAGGAGTTTCTTTGCTACAAAAGATCTCGAGTGCGCGGGAGTTTCTGGAGTGAGGAAGTGGAAGTGTGGAGAAGAAGTTGAGAAGTCTGAGAGGGTTTTAGAGGTTTAAGAGAAATGAAACGGTGAAGTGAGAATAAGTTTTCGAAGGTTGGCTTATATGAGTATGGGAATGCCAAGCGGTAACACTTTCCCACTGTTGATGAGGATGCCATGTGTACTCTTTGGAATAAGTGTGGTGAGATGTCACCTCAGAAATGCTTTGTGTACTGTGCCTCACCTCCCCACTAGGGAAATCGTCGCGTCAGCCACCAAAGCATTAGAAAGCCTCTTTGCTTAGCCAAACTCAGCTCGAGCCTGGGGGCTTGTGTACCGGACAAGAGTGCTCGTGTGCTCGGTACCTCGATCTGGGTATGGTTAGCTCGACTTTGGGCCCAAAAGCGGGTCATGGGCTCGACCCAGAAAATAATAAGTTTGGTCATATATTAATATAAAGTTGTTAGGTAAATATATATGTCGATATATATTAAGCTGTTAGAATAAAATATATGTGAATATACACATAGTTGTTAGTTAAATAAATATATGCATAAATTTGTTAGTTGAATATATAAAGCTGTTAAATAAGTGGAGAGCACCCGAAAATCAAGGTGCATGAGATTCTTTTCTGTTGTTAGCACCGTGAGTGAAGGTGTCTCGTGGATAGAATATTTTCCTACTATTAGCACCAGACGTGAAAGGTGCGCATGAGCGATGATTTTCTATTATTATTTTATACTTTCAGTAGAGATTATCTTCTCGTGAGTGAAAGCTGTTAGAGGAATAACTATATAAAAGGAGCTTGAGACTCCCGATAAAAGTATGTTGTTTTTTAGTACTAGAGACTAAAACTGATTATTATTTGTATGCTCTCACCGACTTGATCGTCGGAGTGTGATCAACAGGTAGAGCTCTCTCTGTTTCAGCGTTGCGTTGTTCCAGTACACTAGAAGGAGACAGACTGGAAGCAGAGCTTGCCCATCTAGTCAACCGAGATCAACCAAAAAGAACATTTTTATTCCCTCAAATTAACCTGGATTGTGTAATATTCGATTACGAAAATTTATCATTCATCTATGTAATTTTGATTTTTATATTTTGGAAACTTTTTAATTTTGGTCCTAACTTTTTTATAATTTTAGTCCTTTTAATTTATATTTAGTAACAAATACATACTACTATTCTCAATAAAGTAAAAAAAAATAAAAATCAATGCCATATACTTTTTAATCTCACTGTATAAACCAAAGATAAGGAAATTGAAATTAAATAAAGATATGTATAATTTAAAATTTCGGACTAAAATTATGTAAAATGAAATTTAAAATTTTAGATAATTAAAAATTAAGATTGTAAAACAAATCCAAAGATTAAAATTGTGAATTTCTTAAAATCTAGTATTTAAAATTATTATTATTTTAAGTTTTTTTATCATAACTTTTTGTGTTTGGGTCGGTGGAAATGAGAGGGTGTATTCATTGAACGTGGAGTGTACTAAAGAAGTTTCACGTGGCCCTCGCGATCAGAGGTTGCAGGAAATGATGTGCCATAAATTATGTCAGACCAGTGAATGCTTGAGGTGTGGATAAACTTGAACACTTTTCTTTTTACGAAAATGTAAATAAGAAAAGAGGTATATGAAATAAAAATAATAAATTTTTGTTTTTCATTGGTGAGGGAAAATGAAAAATATTCATTTTAGAATTTAGAAGAATAAATTTTTCGTACTAAAGTAGAATTAAATAAGTGAAAAGTATTCATTTTATACAATTTATTTCAGTATTTTACAGATTAAATTATTTTTATAACAAAAAATAGAAAATTAAACTGTTTTATCTTAATAAAAATAGTGGAGTAATTTTTTTACTAAGCATATTTTTTTATCAAAATTAAGATGTATGTAATACGATTTTTTGAAAATTAAACATATTAAAATTAATTAATTTATATTTTATCTGAATAGTTTTAAAAGAAAGTGAAATCAGGATACAAAATTTCTCCTAAAACTAAACTTATTTATTTGAATACATATAAATAAATAATAAAAGCATAAACATAAAAATGTTAAATTACAATAAAATTTTGAAATTAATAAATAATTAAAAACATAAGCTTAATATTCAAAAGTTAATAATTAATCTTTATCACACAAAAAAAATAAAAAGATAAATTTTAAATTACATTATACTATTTTTTTTAATATTATGGTAGATTTACAAAATAAAAATTACTCAATTATTATTCATTCATGTTAAAACAAAGTTTTAATTATAGACAACTAAAACTTGAAATTCGAAGTTGATTTAGCTAATAAATGTATTTATCAAGATTATTTAAAGTCCAAAGTCATGTTATTAATATATATGGTAATCATAAATATAGTAATTTTTCGCATTTTTTAATATGTAATATTAAAATAAAATAATAAATTGAAAAATATGTTGAATTTAATTAAATAAAATGTATAAACATAAAAAATTTAAAAACAAACAGTTCTGAATGTAATGAAGTATTTCATTCTTTTAAGTTAGTATGTATAAAAGTATATATAGTAAATAAAACTTCAGTTTTCTTATTATGTATCAAAGTTAAACTTGTTAACTATTAAAATTTGCTTTATGTTAATTTTTTTTCTACTTTTAACTATGTCTTATCATTTTTTCATATGTTTTTCTTAAGAAAATTATATTAGTGTATAACTGCTAGCTACTTTTAACAAAAAAACATTAATTATCATTTTTCGATTATGATATAAACTAAATTTAGCTCCAAATTGCATTCAACAATATAATATTATTAAATTCGTAAATTTTAAATTGAACTCTTGCCAAATGAAAATATACAAGAAGTTATACTAATAAAATATAAACGATATTAGGACAAGAAAGTATATTTTAGAAGGGGATTCAGTAAACTTTATAAATCTTATATTTTTTTACAAACTTTTTTGTAAAACGATGTAGGAAGGTTACATATCATTGCTGATTATGGGCTGATTATGGGTTGAGACGACGATCTCCTTTACAAACATCTCTTTTATCAATGATCTGATGTCATTTTTGGTTTTGAGTGTTTAGCTCTTGGTTATGAGGTATTGAGAATGTATCAATAAAAGGTTCTTTAACGTTTAGTATTCGGTAGTCGAAGGTAAAAAAATGTTGTCAAAATGCATATTTTATGTGGCTATGAATCAACCTATTTATAGGTTATATTAGGGTTTGGGACCACTAATTCTTAGCATTAGTATGTCGTTCGTACAACACAAAATACATTAGTCAAGATTTAGACTTACATTTAATTGTCTTTAGGTGGTTGGTCCTAGTTAATGGTGTAGCTTGAACCCCCTTATCCCCTAGTAGTACACTTGTCCCTCAGGTTCGAGGAAATCATTTTCGAAGAGTTTGAGTATGGTTGTACCATGAATCGGGGCTGTATCGAAAAATAGGCGTCTCGATAATCTGATCGAATTTATCCTTCTAGAAACATCTTTTGGCAAGGGTCTTGAACTGTATCTCATGGTTGGGAAGGATCAACGTTCGATTTTTTTCTATGTTTATGCATGTTTCTTTATTGACCTCTATGTGTGTTTTCTTTTTGATGAATTCATTATGGGGTCCTCCGAGTGCTTAACATTGCTCCCACACAACTTCATTTGAACTCGTGGGCTTCATTGCAGGTATTTCACTTTTTTGTGATATGTTTCGACCAAGGTCAACTCTTCAAACATTTCTTTACTATTATAGTGCTCGATCAGTCGAGCTTGTAGGGTGGTTGCCACTTATTACTCAACAGGGATACCTGTTTTTTGGCCCCTTTTACTTCGTCTTATAAAAACTTTTAAAGGTAGATTTTTCAAAAAAATTATTAAGTTGAAGGGTAAACCATTTTACTTTTTAGTGGACCCAATCACCCACTTGGTACCAATCTTGGTCGAGGTCATCCATGATTGTCGAGGACTTGTAATTTCTTTATGTTCTTGACCAACTGCTGAGGAGATTACCCACCCAAAAGATCCTTGCGATATACATATCGCCTCATCATTGGGTTGATTTTAATAGTATGTGCTCAATGTGTTTTAGCTTTTCTCGATTTCTAACTTTGTTTAATCTTTTTAAGCATTGCAGGCATGATGGATCAATCAACTCCAAATGTCAAGTTGGTTTTAAAGCAACTTAGGCAACAAGTAGACAAAGGATCGAAGGAGAATGTTGTCGGAGTTGTGGATGGGCTTTCGATTTTGGTGATAGACTTGGTCCCCCGCCCCAATGAGACTCGGAGAAAGAAGAAGAACAACCAAAATTCAAAGTCCTTGCACAAATCTCTGAAAAGATCTCGATCGTCATCTTTTGGTGCCAGGATGAGTTCAACCCTATTACTAGGTGGGACTTTGAAGTTTGTGAAGGGTGTGAGCATTGCTCTTAAGCCTATTGAAGAGGAGGTTGTGGGCTCGACCCCTCTAGAGGATCTTGTCTTGGCTTGTATAGAAATGCAAAGTTAAGCTATTGTTTTGGCCAAAGTCGTCGAGGTCGAGACGTCAAAGGCTTCTTCAATAGCTATGTGATGACTCTTTTTACGACAAGTGTACTAAGTCGAAAGTAATAATTGTTCCTAAGGATGGATATCAAACCCACAAGGAACAGTTATTTAAAATCCTAATAGTAGCATTCACTGAGTATAAGAATATGTACAATAATTTGATTTGGTTTGATATTGACAATAGTTTGCATAAAAATTAAATAAAAGCAAAGTAACTGAGTAAAAGATTTCAATTAAGAAAATTAGGGATAAGTTTAGGGAAAAAAGGTCAACGAAGTGGCTTTCCTGATAAGTACTCTAATTGATATGCTATGTTGGCTACCGTGTTGTGTGCCCGAAAAAGACCTCCCTAGTTGGCTGAGAACTTCCCTTTGGTCCTTTATGGAAACTCCTTGGCATTACCTTGGTGTTGTATCTTCATGTTGCCCTCATCTTACATGTCTCTTCTCTGATTCATACCTTGTCCCTTAGCTTATTTACTAGGTCCAAGATGGCAATTAAGATTTCCTTGTTCAAGTCCAAGTCATATACTTGTCATCATAGTGAAGACTCGCTAACTTCAACCGGGATCATGGTCTCCATATTGTATGTTAGGGTGAAAGGAGTTTCTTCTGTTGTCATTTTTGGGATGCAGCGATATCCTTATAAAACCTCAACTAACTCTTTTGTCCGAAGATATGCCTTTTACTTCATTATCGCCTTCGTTTTATCATTCTAATGCTATTAATTTGTCTTAACTGTTATGGGACTGTTTAGGTTTTCTGCATTTTATGATTTATGTTCTTCGTTTCCTGTTCTTCTTTGTTCGTCTTCTCTGAAGCTCACCCATTTCGTTCTCTGAACCTTTGCATTTTTCTTCCTTTTCCTTCTTTTTTATATGGCTCCAACGAAACCTACCCCAAACCCAACTCCTTCCCTCAACTACAAATCCTTATACCCCTGGGCTCTTGACGACCTTCTAGCCGAAACCTCTAGCCTCACCTCCTTTGAGAGTATAGCGGAGTATAAGAAGGGTGAGACCTACCCTAAATCTCGTGTCTTTGGGAAGGAGCACAATAGGTTCGTGAAGGTTATGCCCTGCGGGAAGGGTGAATCCATGTGTGCGGATGAGTCCTCGGACCAGAGGGCCCTTTATGTTTCTTTTACTCCATCATCTTCAAGAGCGCGCCCTCCTCACTGAAGTCAATGTGCTGCCCAGCTACACCCCAACAGCTGGGCATTCGTTAGGGCCTTCTCTATTCTCTGCGACCAGTTTGGCCATACACCATCGGTGGATGTCTTCGTATATTTCTTCGAGGCCAAGAGTCCAGGGAAGAAGCTGTGGGTGAGCTTCAACGGGGTCGCTGGAAGAGTACTATTGTCCCTCTTCCAGCAATCATACAAGGGCTTCAAAGGGAAGTTCTTCAAAATCCACAGCAACAAGTTCGACCCCACCCTCTTAGATGGGTTTCCCCTCTACTGAGTGAAAGAACCGGGTCTCAAGAAACCCAGGTGCCTCGAACACTTATCTACATGGGAGCGGGAGGTGTGCGAGTTCTTCTCCAAAATGGGTGCGGTGTTTAACACCGTTTAGCTGATCAAGCTTGAGTACAACCCTAAGTCTCTTAAGGCTTATATTGGTACCCCCTCCCCCTATTTCTTCTTATGTGTCTCTTTACTTACTGGTTCGAACTCTTATGTTTTTTCATCTTCTTATGCAGGCATGATGCTTAACGCCGAGAAGAGGAGGCAGTTGGCTGTTGTGGCATCTCAACTCAAGGTTGCTCCTGTCCCCTCTGCCCCTGGCCCCTCTATTCTTGGCCCTTCTTCCAAAGACAAAAGGCTCAAGGGAGTGGCGGTAGTAGCCGAGACTGCTATTTCTGATGATGAGGACACGTGCTCGGGACTTGTATTTAGAAGGAAACGCAAGGCTGATGATGCCATCCCTATGATATCGGGCTCGGATGGTCAAGCCCCCTCTTACAAGGAGTGTCCTCCTAGTGCCTCTTCCCCCCACAACATCGTGGTGCAAGAAAGTGGGGGGGGGGGGGGGGGGGGGGCGGGCGGCGGGGGGCGGCCGTGGGGTACTCCCCTACCCCCCCCCCCCCCCCTTACACCACACAC
>Ga0123342_1008338_pt1 | contig 13108 bp, 10 predicted proteins | sample Turbeawhitnodule_FD_89960 | JGI IMG/M metagenome (GOLD analysis project Ga0123342, IMG submission 89960) | Root nodule microbial communities of legume samples collected from Mexico - Turtle bean Mexico white nodule | ecosystem: Host-associated > Plants > Roots > Nodule | place: Mexico: Nepantla...
CACACCATTGCATACATCAAGCTTCCAACTGCATTTGCATATGGGACTTTCGCCATGTATTCTCGTTCTTCATCAGTCGTCGGAGATAAACGGCTACTCAATTTCAAATGAGGAGCAAGTGGGTACTTACAGGTTTTGTATCTTCGTGTATACCAAAACGTTGTAGTACCTTATGCAAATACTGCTTATGTGACAACCAAAGTTTCTCCCTCTCTGTCCCTGTTTATCTCCATGCCGAGAATCTTCTTGGCTTCCCCCAAATCCTTCATCTCGAACTCTTTACTCAACTGAGCCTTTAACCTGTCAATCTCAACTTGGCTATTTGCTGCAATCAATATATCATCGACATATAAGAGTAAGTAAATGTAGGAACCATCTTGAAGTTTACGCAAATACACACAGTGATCGTATTTGCTTCTCTTGTACTTTTGACCCTTCATGAACTTATCAAATCGTTTGTACCACTGTCTCGGAGATTGTTTCAGTTTGTACAACGATTTGCTAAGTTTACAAACCCAATCTTCTTTACCAACAACCTTGTATCCTTCTGGCTGAGTCATATAGATTTCCTCCTTCAAATCACCGTGTAGGAACGTAGTCTGTACATCAAGTTGAGCTAGCTTCAAATTCAATTGTGCTACCAAGGCCAACAAAATTCGAATGGAGGAATGTTTAACAACTGGAGAAAATACCTCATTATAATCAATTCTCTCCCTCTGAGCAAAGCCTTCAGCAACCAACCTTGCCTTGTAGCGAACATCTTCTTTATTAGGAAATCCTTCTTTCTTTGCAAATACCCATTTGGACCCAATTGGCTTCTTACCTTTTGGTAATTGTGTCAGCTTCCACGTCTTGTTCTTCTTCAAAAACTGCATCTCCTCTTCCATCGCACCTACCCAATTACCACTCTCTGAACTCATAATGGTTTTTGGGTAAGTGGATGGAATGTCATCAACAACTAGAAGTGTATAGGCAACCATATCCATGAAACGAGCAAGCTTTTGAATATCTCGTCTCTGTCTTCTAACTACCATTGGCATCGATTGTTGTTGAGGTTCTTGGGTAGGAACCTCTTCCTTATCTGACTCTCCTTCTGCCATAGGAGAGTCACTAGTGGTGTTTCGTGCTGGGATCACCATTGTCTACTCAAACTCCACCTGCTGCGAAGTACTAACAGCTCCTTCTGGATTTACCTTCTTTAACATGGCATATTCATCAAAGGTAACATCCCTGCTGATAATAGTCTTCTTTTCTAGACACCACAAATGGTATCCCTTCACTCCAAGACTAAAGCCCATGAAAATAACCTTCTTTGCCCGTGGATCCAACTTTGATTCAATCACGTGATAATATGCAATAAAACCAAAAACATGCAAATAATCATAATCAGTTCTAGGTTTTCCAAACCATACCTCTAACAGGGTTTTGCCATTATAGCAGATGATGGAAAACGATTGACGAGATGTTGAGCGTATGTCACAGCCTCAACCCAAAACTTTCTACCTAAGTCAGCATTAGACATCATACAACAAACTTTCTCCACAAATGTCTTGTTCATACGCTCCGACACCCCATTTTGTTGTGGTGTTTTTCTGACAGTGAAGTGTCGAACTATGCCACAATCTTGGCATACCTTCAGGAACGGATCACTCTTGTATTCTCCTCCATTGTCTTTTCAGAGAACCTTAATCTTCCTTCTTGTCTGGTTTTCAACTTGAGCTTTCCACTTAAGGAAAATTCCAAGCACATCATCTTTGTTCTTCATGGTAAACACCCAAACTCTTCTGGAAAAATCATCAACAAAAGTAACAAAATAATGCCTACCTCCGATTGACGGAGTCTTGGCAGGTCCCCACACATCTGAATGCACATAATCTAGAATACCCTTGGTATTGTTCCCAAAACACAATGCTCACAAAATTCAAGTTTGCAAGCCTTCGTACCTTTCAACAATCCCTGCTTGGCAAGAATTTGCAAGGATTTCTCTCCAGCATGTCCCAACCTCATATGACACAGCTTCATTGCCTCAACATCCTTCTTAGTGCTAGAAGTTGTTGTCGATACTGTCCCCACCACTGTACTACCTTGGTAGTAATACAAATTGTTCTTCCTAACGCCTTTCAACATCACCAGTGCTCCTGAAGTTGCTTTAAGAATTTCATCTCGCATCGTCACAACTAGGCCTTTAGATTCTAAACCCCCAATGAGATGAAATTCTTCTTCAACTTTGGCACGTACCGCACATCCGACAAAATTCTGGTGGATCCATCATGATTTCGCAGCTTGATTGAACCTATCCCGGCTGTCTTACATGGATTATCATTACCCATGTAAACAACCCCGCCATCGAGTTCTTGAAATTCAAAGAACCATTCTCGAATGGGATACATATGATAGGTACAACCTGAATCCAATATCCACTCATCTAGATGCGATGATGCTAAAAGCGAGACAATCAAAGAGATATTTGATTCCACATCACTTTTGCATTCTGCAACATTTGCATCTTGCGGAGCCTTCCCTTTCTTCTTTAGTTTTAGACAGTCTTTCTACCAGTGTCATTTCTCATGATAGAAAGCACACTCATCTTTGTTTGGCTTTGCTGACGACCTCTTGTCACCAATGCTTCTTCTGATGATGTTGATTTGGTTTTCATCTTATCCTGCTTTCTCAATTCATGACTATACAAAGCAGAACAAACAACATCTAACGACACATTCTCCTTCCCGTGAAGTAACGTAGTCTCCAAATGTTCAAATTCATTAGGAATAGATGATAACAACATCAAAGTCAAATCCTCATCCTCAAACTTCACATCTAAATTCAACTACTAATTGATTAAACAAGTGATGTGTTCATTCATAGTAGTACCTTGTTGATAGTCAAATCAGAACAACCTTTTCTTCATCAGGAGCTTGTTCTGACCACTCTTTTTTCATAAACTTGTCATCTAATGCCTTCCACAGTTTGTGTGCAAAAGTCTCGTTTTTTAAAGCATACTTATGCTCTCTAGATAGGCAGGATCAAATAGTTTCGCACACCAATCAGTTGATGATGATCTAGTCTTTATCCTCTACCTCTTCTGGTTTCTCTTCCTCAATAGCAATATCAAGACTCTGCTGAAAAAGAGAGTCCAAGACCTCTCCTTGCCACATGCCGAAATGGCCAGTGTCATCAAATATTTCCACCGTCAATTTCAAACTGGACACTGGGAACCTTGACCATGATGATAAGGAGTCTGACACCCTGGGTGGAATATTCAAGATAACATCCTTCTCTTCTTGATCTTTATTTGTCATTACAGACTCAAAATATAGTATTCAATATTACAAAAAATTCAGACAACCCAAGGGCGAACCTTCAGTTCTTGATACCATTTGTTGGGAAAATTGGGTAATTTTCCCACTAAAACATAATACTATCAAAGCTACCCGACAAATAATATTGAATACTATACTATAACATAAAAAGAAAGCAACATAATACCAATAAATAGAGAGAAATAATAAAAGAGATAAAAAGGAAAAAACATCTGAAACTTGTTAACGGAGTTCGACCAATTTAGCCTAATCTCCAAGCACAGCTGAAACATTTCGCTTTTATTAATGTGGGAGAAAATATTACTAATTGGGATATCAGCAATGAGGGAGGAGAGGTTAATTTATAACCCTCAAACCTCCTCCCCAAATAATTCTCACTGATGTGGGACTTGGGATTAAGCCAAAATCAACATCTATAGTGTCATCTATCAAGTGGTTGATTTTGTATAACAAATTTAAAAGTTTTTTACTAATATATGATGTGATTTACTTAAGTATATATTTTAAATGACAATGTTAAAATAATATTATTTAAAATTTAAAAAATAAAAAATATTCACAAGTAGATGTAAGTAAGTTTTTAGATAGTACCCAATAAGTAATGGGACAAATAACAAGACAAATTCTTCTAAACATGACAAATATTAGTTACTATCGAGAATTACATACGAGATCATGCAAGTTGACTCAGAACATATTGCCAAAAATGTAAGGGGGTTAGACATTTAAGTTTGTCAACCCATATTGATTTGCTTCAAATAACTCCCAACTCGAGTTGGTCAAAATACATGCTAATTCGTCTAGTCTTACAATTCACATTATATTTTTTTCAATATTGTGTTGTTGTTCTATAGTATATGATTTGTGTGAATATAACTAAATATTTTCCTTCATTATTTTTACAATTTCATATATTTAAAATTACAAATCTAGATTTTTCTTCATGTCTATTTTTTTTTGGGTAGCATGTTTTCTTGTTTATTTATAGTAAATATAGTCTTTTAAGTTTTTTTAATTATTATACTTGGAGTAAAATATTATTTTATAAAACATTCAAATCTGGGATTAAAAACTTACAAATGACTTTCTAATTTTTTTTTCAATTCTTTTAATTTATATGACCTGCCTACAAACCCACACTTATATAAGACATATTAAACCTATTAATAACATGTGGGTCAACCATCCCAATCTGTTCTTGATAGGTCAAACGTGAAAAAAAATAGATAGATGTACTTTGTACGTACTACAGATAATTATTATCATCTCTACTCTAGTGAGGTAACTTAATTAATAACTATTTACATTGATAAATTTGCTACCTAAAACTGTAAAACTGTTGATAAAGAAAAAGACTCACACTAGTAAAACAAAACATAAATAATTATATAATTTGGATTAAATGACAATAGAAACTATTTTATATTTTTATTTTATTATAAATTAGTTAGAATAATAAGAGTATTTTTTTTAATAACTGTATAAAATTTACATTTATAACTAGTTCATAATATAAAAATATTTACAATAAAATTAATTTCATTAAATAATATTGTACTAGACAAAGTGGCCTAAATAGTACGTGAAACTGATTGTACAATTGTTGATGTGCTGATTGACTCCTCGATCGTGACTTCAAGTCTCTTCTTTTAGTTGTTGGTGCTCGGTTGGGGTGACCTGAAAAAAAGGTACTATGATGATTAAGTAAATATTATGTGTTAAGAGTTGTAGTAACCAATCATCGGACCTCGAGGACTGGAAGTAATGGGGGGCCACGTAAGCTGGCTCCCACAAGCGGTATAAGCTAGTGTGTCGATCAGTCGTCAGACGTTGACTACCAGGGAGTATCGACCAGTTCTCAGACGTCGACCACAAAGGAGGGTTGAAGAGTTGTTGGGCATACAGGAGAGCCGATGACTCCTCGGGCAGTGACACAACAAATGGGGCCGCGAGAGTTGGGTCCCAGAAGAACATATCAGTTATCAGTAAAAGCACCCAGAGATAAGGGGAAGCCTTAGGTCACGAAGAGTTCATATGTGTGGTGTGAATAGCGCATTCAGGCGCAACACAAGTAAAGAACCGCTGGAGGCGCTAAGGCTCATTAGGGTTAGGGTTTCTAGGGGTAGGTTGCATGTATGGCGCGTGAATACTTAGGGTGCCCCAAAGAACAGGGGCCACGAAGGGTTTCTAGGGGTAGGTTGCATGCATAGCGCGTGAATACTTGGTGGTCATTCTGTTAGCTGTTGCACTCTAGTTAAGGGCAGTCCTACGTGCTAGATTACGCTAAGATTGTGTAATAGCAGCGCGAGGACGTTACCCCAGCAACCCTAGTTACCACGTATATAAGGGGCGTTGAAAACCCTAAAAAGGTACGCAATTCTATGTTTAGAATTATTACACACGCATATTGTTTCTCTGCCCTAGTATTGACTTGAGTGTTGAGTGCAAATGACCGCCAGGGTGTCCCCTTTGTCTTTGCAGGTACAGGGTGTTTCGATCCAAGAAAGCGTGAAACCAGGAAGAGACAGGCGGGCGTAAGATCGTTGTTAGAGTGAACCAGCGAGAACAAGAGTTTATAGTGATAACTGATTAATGCATATCTTACAATATTTAGTCATAGGTCTTTGTTGTGATGAACTAAATCAATGTTAATTGATCTTTAGCATAATTCCCTTATTTATAGGAAAGTATGTTGGTATATACGAAGAATGTTAGAATATCTCTAATAAATCAATATTTTCCACTAAATTGTTAACTGAATTCTCGAAAGTGTTATCCGGATTTAGGACATGATCATTCGTATGGAGTTTCCATAATCGTCATTGATGTCATTTATTGAATGTTTTAGATGTATATTTACACGGTCGATCGATCACCGAAACTGAATGACTGACTCGTTCGATATCGATCCGTATACAAAAAGTTTGTAAAAGGAAATAAAGTTTTTGTTAATTCAAAATTTCATTCTCCCCTTCTAAAAGTTTTGTCATCGTTTTTTTTGAAAGATGTACTGGAAAATAGTTCTGGCCAAAAGTTTGTCTCCACAACACCTTAAAGAAGCATCATTAAAAGTTATGTGTGAAGACATATTTTACAATATGCTTGAAACACACCACTTTCCACTAAATAAAGTCATAAAACAATGCCTAAAACGTAATTAGATTCTAAAAATAACATAAAATAAGACTATAAGAAGTAAATAGCTTATTTAACATATACAATTGGATTGTATGTGGTGACACAAACAATGAAAATGAATAACTAAATTCAATCTAAGAAATATCATTAGATGAATAAAAGTACATAGGATATTGTGTAACAACATATAACCCTTGTTACCATATACTTTTATATCATGAAAACTTTGCTTCATTTATAAAACTACCCGAATTAGTGTAAACATCAATTCTTGCAACTTTATTATTTTAAACGTTAGACAAACGTAACGTTTAAAATCTTTTAAAAGAAGAGAAACATGGAACAAAAGTCAATTGAAGGAGCTCCTTCTAAGAAAATCCAATGAGAAAAATACACACTTTTTCTTTCTTTCTTGCTACGTCAATACTTTTTGAAATCTTTTTTTCGATTACTTAATTCCCATATTCTGTATTCTATATTCTATATTCTTTGAGTATTCATTACTCCATGGACACCCACCTTTCAGTTTGTTCTTAGAAAAAAATTATGACTTACTTTCAATCAATTTCGTAGAAACTTGTGATCAATTTCTAAGGTGTTGCGTGCCCTCTTTCACCTCAAAACCATTTATTTAATGCAACTATTCTTAAATACTATTAGAGTTTATATTGATTACCAATTAATAATCTCAATTTTAATTTAATGAAACATTTACTTGGATAACTACTTGTCTTATGAATTAAAATCACGAACTTTTCATAATTAATTCAATCACTAAGATTTTAATAATCCAAATAGTAGTTATAGCTATTTATTTAAGAATTTAAGATTACTAAATTTGATATATGCTCCCCTAAACTCAAATATATATATATATATACTTAAATATAAATAATTTAATTTTTCTAAATTTTGTTCAATACCGTTATATTTTTTATTTTTATCTTTAAATCTAAATATCATTTTCAATAAATATAATTTAAAAAAGTATTATATGTAAATAAAATATATTAAATAAAATTTTATATTATTTTTAATCAGTGTAAAAGTAGTTAAATATATTTATAATTTAGTCCCAAAATATTTTGCAATAAAACAACATATAATTTTCATGGTAAGGTGTAGGGTGACATTGCAGTCGTTAAATGGTCAAGGAGATTCGTACTTGATATAGAAGTTAGTTTGGAAAAGATAAACATGATTTGGTTTCTCATTTATCTTCACCAGATGTTGTAATATATTGTTTTTATGTGGGATATTTCACAGTTTTTTATTTTTAAATATTGATCACTTTAACAATAAATATTATCATTATTATATCAAAGTAATAAATGTTCGATAATTGAAAGAAATTAAAGCATAAGTAATTTTATCAATTTCAAATACTATTTTGTAGGAGTATTGGGTATTACATTTAATTCAAGTTATTTATATTTTTCGAATTGGATTAAATTCTTATTTAGTTCACTCAATTAAAACTAGAACAAATGATGAATTTTTGAATTTTAAATTTGTGAATAAAGATATTAATTTTATTATTAAAAACATCTGAATTTTTTATATTACTAATATTGTCTATTCAGACTAAGACTTCTTTTGCTCTCATTTCCAGTTTTGCAGACTTTGGAGATAAACTCCTCTTATCTTTACTTATACTAAAATAGTATAATAATTTCTTCACTTTATTCCAATAGATAAATTTATAAAAAATATAAAAATGGGTAAATTATATCTGAGAATACAAATTGAAGCTTACATATATTTAGTGTATAAATCTTCGTACAGTTACAAGAAATTTATCTTAATCATTATATTAATTAAATTAAATATTATTTTTAAAAAATTATTAAATAAAAAAATTCAATTACAATCGAATTAAACGAAAAAATACGATGCAACACTATTTAAATAATTCACCCATAAATTTGTTCCAATAAAAAATATATCTTTTATAAATTTATTTATGTTTATTTTTATAAATTAAAGTTTTTATATTTTTAAAAATACAAACAACGAAATAAGGATAAGGATTTTATTTGTAGGTAAAATTTGTTTCTAGAAATCTATTCATCCTATAAAATATAAGCAGAAACACATACGGTCTCGTTATGTATCACATTTTTTATTTTTATTATATATAATTATAAATTGAATTGATGAGATATTTATGAAATTTTTTTAAATCTTTATTATATATAAATAATAAAGATATAATATATTACATGATATTTAGTAACAATAAACGAAAAAAAGAAATAAGAGAAGAGATAAAAAAAATATTGAAGCAAGATGAAGATATGGAAAAAAAAATTGTTTCAAGTAAAAACGTCCCCAAGTTTATAAACTACTTCACATTTAAAATTTAAAATTGATAATTATTTTCTACAAATATGACAGTATATTAGTTTAAAAAAAAACAGTTACCAAAATTTATTATAAAAAATAAGTCATAATGAGAAAAAAATTTATTTATATTTTATATTTAGGTATAAAACCATACACGTATTATGTAGAGTAAAGAAGAAGAAAAATATAGACAGTACAATTTTTAATCATAAGTTGTTCCTTATTCCTTATAATCTTATATAACTTATTTTGGTTGACATTATTGACACGTATTCACAAGTTGGACCCGCACATGCATACATGATTGGGTAATGGTCATCCACGTCAGCTACTTTGGACGGTTATTATCTCCCTTATCACCGAATCAACGTCCAATATTTTCTGATTAAAAAAACATATTTCATGCTAAATTGTTAACTACCTTACTCTATAGGTCAGAGATGCATGGTTATAAGATGAGTGAGGATTAGAATAAGTGGAGAAAGATCCTCTATCTGGCCGTAGATCAGAATAACCGGTGCAATCTTGACCGTTGATGAGAAAAGGTTGAAAAAGTGAAAAGTAGCTCTATAAATTCAGATGAAGACGAGACTTTGAGCGATTGGGTTGCTTCCCAGCGTACCCAGAAACAGAGGCAGAAGGGGAAGACAGTTAGTGAGAAAAAAGAAGAAGAGAAAGAGGATTAATTGGCGAGTTAGGGTTTTGAGTTGACTCACGAGCCTATGCATTGTGTCGGCGGTTTTTTTTTCTTTCGCCCGGAGCCTCTTGGTCCGATCTCCCCTGTTTCTGTTTCCGGTAGCATAGCAGTTTGAAAGGTTCTGTTTTTTTCGGCGAGTAGTATGGGATTTCCAGTGATTCTTTTGGTGAATTGAGTTTGGGGAATTCTGGATTTTGACCTAAAGCAAAGGTCTTTACTCAAAATATTCACTGGGTTTTGTGTTCTTCTCCATTGCGGTGGGTAGACCTGTGTTTGATTTCTGTGTTAGATTTTTTTGATAAATATTCACTGGGTTTAAGTTCTTAAACTTTCTAAACTGAACTGGGTTTGATATTTAAGAAAACCTTGGTAAATTCAGTGCTTCTGTTTCATCCGTGCTTGTGTTTTTTTAATAACAAAGTTTTTGTTTTTTTTTTATTGATTGTTATTTATATTAATAGGTTTGCTGGGTTAAATTAATTCTTGTGGTCTTCCCCATTTTCCAATTGATTTCCTTTTGTTGATGAATGGATAATTTCCTAATATAGTGGTTACTGCAACAGGCAGGAACCACTGGCCATTCCGTTTCTCAAATTTTTTGGCCTCATTCTTTCACAAATCTTTGGCCACCAAAAGAGCTTCACTCATTGTGACCCTTTAGCTTTGACTTACCACTGCAATTGGAAGTATGGCTGTCTCTTTAACTCGTTTGTCATGGTGGTTGTGGGGTGGCAAGGAGAAAGAGCCAGTTTCTAGTGGCTCTCCACTGAATTCATCCTCTGAATGGGGTTTTAAGGAGAGAGAGACTGTGAAGTTTCCTTCGGTGAAGGGAACAAAGATAGCTCCTTCCCACAGGAAGAGTAAAAGGAAATGGCAGAGCAGGGAAGAGAGGAGACCTGACAGAGAGTGCGATGTTGTACTGGTGTCATCTGATGGTGATGGTTGTTTTTCAGACTCTGAATCTGATGACTCAGATTGGTCCATTGGGTGGTTGGAGCCTCATGGCTCTGAATTCCTGCATAGTGATGACGATTTGGATAATAGTTTTGCTGTACTGGTTCCTTGCTATAGGAAGGAGGTGGAGAGTTCAAGCAAGGAGCTTTTGAGTGCCATCAGGAACCTTCCAAATGAATTTTCTTCTGGTGAGATTCAGGACGTGCTCTTGAAATGTTTGATTTTGTTTTCATTGGGTTATTTTGTTCTCTTTCAACTCCTAGCACTGTTTAACTTTTACTTACTTGATTAACCTTTTTTTGTGCTGGTTCTTTAAAGTTAAACAAACCTTGTTCTTGTTCAGGTGTTTTTAAGCTTTTATATTATTTTGTAACCAACAGTTTTCCAGATGGTTTGGCCTTGTTGACGACTCTGATGCTAATGAAGAGATGTCAGTCATTATCAAATACAAATAGGCAAATACATATTACATGATACAGACCAAGTAGTTTTGCCTTTTTCTTAGAATTATCTTAAAATGCATTGATCTGGCCAGCCTTTGTTTTTATATTCATTGTACTTTTGTATTTTTCTTGGTGTATATGGATATTGTTGGGGTTTCTTGTTCTATCCTATATTGATTTTTGTTCCTCTTTTATATTCTAATGGTTCAATGTCTGATCTGCAAAGTAGCCTTAGTTTTATGAGGTAATATTCTTTGGTTGTATCTTACCTATTCCATGAGGTTTCCTTATGCTTCTGTCATGTGTTTTTTTTTTTTCTTTGTATCAAATTCTTATTTTGAATATAAAGTCTTAGGTCGAATTTTTTGTTCTGGTGGTATATCACTTTTACTTGTCTTCATGAAAGATAAAAAGTTATGCATTGAAGTAGCTTTACCATCACACTCTGATTTAAGGTCCTAAACTCCACACAGTTCAAGCCACAGTCAATTGATCACTGCCTTCCTTTTTACTACAGTCAAATGACTTGATACTTTTCTCTCATGTTCCACCCTGCAATTTTTTTCAATGAACAGTTACAATCCTTTCTATCTCGGAACTGTTTCTTTCTTGTCCATGGAAAGTGGTCCTGGCATTTATATCTTTATGGTTGAATGTACATTTATACCTAAATCATCTTGTAGTATCTAGGACACACAAATGAAATTGATTGAATCTGTAACAATTGCATAGCCCAAACTGTGAGTTGGGCACTATTGTGTTACAATAACAACCCACCACTTTCAATTGATCTCTTTGTATATGAAAACTAGGGAAATTTGTCTTTGGCAGTGGTTTCAATGGAGTGAAAACATTCATTTCCATTACTTATTAATCTTACAGTTCCACTTCATATATTCATCTGTATTATAATATTTGTGTATCCTTTTGAAGAGATTATGGAACCGTTCTAATTGGGTTTTTGGAACACTGTTTGAATTCGCAGCAGGTAAAAACTACGTGGAAAACTGGCTAGCTTCTCTTCAGAATTTTGAAGCGTAGAAAACTACATCTTCTGCAACCTTCTAGAAGTAGAGGAGCCTAAATAATTCCATGTATTTTCTGTACATAGAAATCATCTTCTCTCCTCTTATTGTGAAAGCTTAAATTGAAATGGAAAATTTCAGTCCAGAAAATTCCAAAAGAAAATGGAGATTTTCACGTTGGTATGGAGTTATTATAATGGGAAGAGAATTGCAAGAATTATGCTTTGGATAAGCTGAAATGTTTTTATATTTTGACTGATGGTAATTGTACACGATTATAAGATAACATATTTTAAAAAAGGGATAATGCAATTAATCATTCATACTTTTAACAAACATTTTTAATTATAATGCGTGAAATGAATGAACTATGTAAAGTGGAGAAACTATGGTTAGTTTAGAGATTGGTTGATAAACATAAATTTCTTTCTTCTTTTCAATTTTTATTGGTTCTTCCTAAATTTGTTTTACAAAAAATTTAAATTGTACTCTTCCTTTAATTTCTGATATGCGATCGTGAATTTTCTATTTCCTTATGATTTTAATCTTTACATTTTTTAAAAATTGTAACTTTTAATTCAATTTTTAATTTGTATATACACTTATTTTATTTTGGTGAAATTAAACTCTGGAACTAATTATTTGTATTAATTAAAGCTTTGGGTAAAATTGTGAGTTTTTTACACTAAAACAGCCAAAAAAAATAATAGATTAAAATTGTTGATTAAGGATTAAAAGGTGACTAAAATGTTATTATTTTCACACAGTATAAATTTATATTGAAATTAAGTACAAATAAACAAAAGAAAATAGATAATGAAAGACACTTAGAAATCTGAATATAACTTTCACAGTTGAGAATGTTAAATAATATACAACCATGGTGGACCTATGCAGACTGCACATAACTTGTGGGAAGACATTAAAGAAAGATTCTCGGTCGTGAATGGACCTAGAATTCAACAACTAAGTTACTTTGGAAAATTGAAGGTCCTTTGGGATGAGCTTGTTAATAGTGACAAAATTTCATCTTGTACGTGCAGTCATTGCGGTAAAAATGGTCACGACATGAAGGGATGCTTCCAATTGATCGGATATCCCGAATGGTGGGGTGACAAACCAAAAAGTGAAGGCAAATGGAACGGCAGGGGACGCCAAGGGATGCGAAACAAAGGTAACCCGACA
>Ga0123342_1008339_pt1 | contig 13106 bp, 6 predicted proteins | sample Turbeawhitnodule_FD_89960 | JGI IMG/M metagenome (GOLD analysis project Ga0123342, IMG submission 89960) | Root nodule microbial communities of legume samples collected from Mexico - Turtle bean Mexico white nodule | ecosystem: Host-associated > Plants > Roots > Nodule | place: Mexico: Nepantla...
AATAAAACTCTTTAGAAAAATAAAAAAAAAAGAAAAAAATAAAAAAATTATATGAAACATTATATATATATATATATATATATATATATATATATATATATATATATATATATATATATATATATATATATAAGGTGTCAAAATGGGTTCAAACCCTGAGTCAACCCGGCTCACCAAGGGTTCCAGCCGAGTTGGTTTGGAAAAAATACAGTATTTTTAAAAGTTTGTCAAACTGAACCCAGCTTATTTAACCCACAAGTTAGTGAGTTGACCCATAACCCACCAAAAACAACCCTTTGTCATTTTTTTATCATTTTTCATCATTTGTTAATTATAATTGTTTACTACTTCTAAGTTCTAATTAGGTAGGTTAGTAATTAGATCTTTTTAAAGATTATAATGTTGGTCAATAATGCTTAAGTGGTCTGTATACTTAGTTTATTTGTTTGCGTAATTATATAGGTTGACACTTTAATTTTCACTTACTATCTATAATAATGTTTAGTGAAATAGATAAACTGAAATAGATAAACACTTTGATTGTACTGCTATAAATAGATGAGTCAATCTATTTTAATTGTACTACAGTAAATATATAAAATAAGTTGAGAGAACAAAACATGTTTAAGTTAGTTAGTCCACCTAACCCATTAACCCGTGGTAGGTCGAGCCAAGTTACAAAATTTCTGACTCACCAAAAGTGAGCTAGGTTGAGTTGACTCATTTTGTCTGAGCTGGGTTGGCTCACTTTGGCACCACTACATACATACTTTCTAAACACATAGTACACATACTGACCTGGTTATGAAGGTTCTCTGTCTTATCCACCAGAAGCTCTATCTTTTCACCCCTGTCCAGAACCTACATTAAATTATACATGTCAATATAATTTGATCAAATGTCCTTATACATCAGACATATTGAACCAATTAAAGGCCTGACAAAAAATTGATGGCAATTTTCTTCTATCAATAAATATAACTGCAACAATCTTGTCTTGGCTTGTCTTGTCTTAAGGCACAGGTAGAATATTGTAATAACATGGAAGAGAACCCAAAAAGTCACTCCTCTATGTGCCATTGATATAGCACAAATTTCTACTGCCTAGGTGAATAAACATTAGTAGAATATAAGTAATAATGGGATGTGAGACAAAAAAAACGTTAAATTAATCCAACTGCCCAAGGAATATAAAGAAAGAACCCTTCCGATTGTCAAAGAATTCAAATATTGCGAATGGCCTGATCACAAAATGTAATAGGCTAACGATTGCAATTTCAAATAAGCACCCAAGTAAGGGACCACAATAAGATTTGACAACCAGTGAGAGAAGCAAAATATGAGCATCAAAATTCAAATCATAGCAGCCATTCCAAAACACGCTATACTCAAAAGATAGCCAATAGTCCAATACAATGCAAAGAATTGGATCTACACATGCACAATAATGCTCAAACCTCATTAGAAAAAATAAACTTAAAAAACTAAGGTATGGCCACAGCAAACAGGGTGGAAATATACACCAAAGGCAATGAATACAGTGCAAATAATTTATATTATACATAAGAAAACAAAAAAAAATTGAGACATGGATAAATGCAACGGGGAGCAGGACTGGGCAACATTGTCCAATCCTAGAAATAGATAGAATTGAAACTAAAAATATTATATGAAAATACTTCATTGAGGCCAAGGCTAATGGTGAGCAATAAATGCCGGACAATTAATAGAATAATACACAACAAAGAAATCGGACAACTAGAGCTACTTTTGTCAAATAGGTGAAGAATTATGAGTCAAGTAACACAATTAACAGCAGAGACACATATACCACAAGGAACTGAACAGAAAGTACTGGGTAGCTAGAATTGACTGGAAAAATGAGAGAAAGACCCAGATTTTGGCTGTCTGAGAATTGAAAGGTGTCTGACAGAATTTAGAAACACGTAGAAAGCAGACTTTTCTTTAATAAACCAGGGTTCTAACCTCAATCATTAAAATGCAAAAATGATTGAGAAACACCACAAAATGGAGCCAGAATAACCATACATGTGCACAAAACAAGCTTTTCACTCATGCTTAGTGGGGTGATCATGAAGGACACGATCCCTGCCACTACACACAGTGCAAAAAACATGATACGATGGAACTACTGCTGCAGCTTGGTGCCATGACATGCCGCTAAAGTATTAACTATGGATTATTAGAGAACTAGGTAGATCACTATAACACCTGTTACTACGTAAGTTAGCCTTCTAATGCATAAGGTACTGTATGTATCTAGCTCACAGCTCGGTACTTCTGTTAACTAATTTCCTACAGTTTTCTACAGTTACTATAGATATTTCCACTATCACTGTTCTGCTACAGTCTGTGTTGAAATACAATAAGTTAGGGCAAGGTTATCTGCCTAATTAGGTTATCTGAGTTCTACCTCATTTTCCCACACTTCCTATCATTTTCCTTTCACAATTTATGGTCTTTAAAATAATTAAATTAGCCTCATTACTTTGAGCTAACCTCAAAGATCAGATGGACAGATTGAACATTCAAAGTAACACTGCTCCTCTAAGAAAGACTAGTGATCATTAGTAAATTGAAAGACAACTACCTTCTCTCAACCTACTCTAATACCCTTGATTCCTGTAAAGTATCAACAGCGGTTAAGAACTTATGGCTTACTACTGAGGAGACAAGTAGGTGGAAAGTTCCCTTACCCAACTCCCCACAGCCCAATAGAAACCAACTTTTTCCATCTATATGAAAAACCGAAACTCACTTGACCATAAGCATTTACACAATCCAACAATTATACTAGATTGCATTTTCTTTTCTTCTAACATCATCGACCACTTTTCATCCTCTATCAAAACAGAGCCTGATATCAGTCTTCTTCCAATGACATGACAGCACTCAGCTTTTTAAATGCTTTGTGATAAACCTTCTTTCATGGTAGCAGGACTCAGCCTATTAAAGTCATCACAGATTCTAAAACCTAGACAGTAGACAGAAAACATGGGAAACAGTTTCAACATAAAAATGGAAATGGAAAACTTATTGGTTTCGGATTTCTGTTCCTACTCCCCTGCCTTGGCCCCTTTTTGCCAACTATGCCAGCTAGCTACTCGAATATTATAATAAACAATCTCATTTTCTTTCTTGTTGGATGTCACATATACAAACCATAATCCTTTTAGGGAAAAGAAGATTTTATAATCACTTACAGATCCCAAATGTATTAAAGACAACATCTACGTACAGTTATGTCAGATCAGTATCCAATATGCCTAAGCATGACCCGAACAAATATCAATGCTTCACAAGCACAATCCATGAACTTCATACAAAATAGACTCGTGTTCAGTTTTGCACAGAGGTCCACTCAATGTTGTTGTCTTATATATTCTGGGAATTTAGACAGACACAATAATGTTTATTGATTGGCAAAAATTATTCTTGTACCCACCAATCTCTTCAGTTTACTACCATCTTAAATTAGTGCAACTAAGTAGTTCATGTGTACCTTTTCAATATTCTCCATCATGACACCTTTAACTTCAGAAACCTGAGCTTTCACCTTCGCAAGCTTGCTGATCTCTTCAGGATGATCAACACAGTACTGCATATGTTCCCTCAACTTTGGCCTGGGCAAAGACCTTAACACATTAGATAAAACAACAATATAAACCCACGGCCTTATACTTTAAAAGCTTAGAACAGAAACATAATACCCAAATTCCTTGTTAAGGCTGTTCGCAGGAGCTGTGGCAGCCTTTCCACCACCATATTTTGACACAAAATCATCTTTAACACGCTCTAAAAAAGCCATGGGCACTTGCCTTCCAATTGATTCATCTGCAACAATACAATATGCTACAAAATTCCAAAAGTAAGACATTTCAGAACACAACCACACTTCAAAATTTTAAGCCTCACCTATACAAAGCAATATCAGTTGATAAAACTAGAAAAAGAAATCACAAAAAACAGAATGCAACATGGTTATCAATCTTAGATAACAGATATTTGTGGCCAAAACCTCAAAAGAAATAGTAAGATAATGTATAATTGGATAACTGCAATTCTGAATTTTTTATACAGATTAAAGAAATGACGCGTCTTATGAAAGAAATGACTGCCAAGGAGACAGGCACGGAAGCCGAGACAAGTGTTCCTAAGGCAGTGAACCAACCTGACAGTTCTGAGCAGACGCCAACTAAAGTTCCCCCAAAGCGCAAACATAACGTAGCCCAAGAGAACGTCATTGCTCTAACTAACAAAAATCACAAGGAGCCTTTCACCAAGCACTTTAAATCTGATAGGCACTCCTTAAGTGGTCATGGAAGACAATTGGGATTCAGTGGATCAGGGTGAATTTATGGCGAAGGAACATCTTTTTGGGATACCGCCTTTCCTCACTCGACCCATAACTGAGCCCATAATACTTTGGAGGTAGACTTAGTGAAATTTAGTAAGTATTACCTGAGTAGGGGCTTACAAAATTGTCTTAACAAAGCCATTGCCTTGGCATACATGAGCGAAGTAAAGGCCAAAAAGTCTTGATCCAATGAAAAGAAACTTATTCGTTCCATGAAAGAAACCAAACAAGAGTTAGAAAGCCTAAAAGCTGAGATGATGAAGATGAAGGACGCATGTCAAAAGGAAAATGATGATTCGACAAAAGTTGAAGCGGATGCCCATGCTGAAAAGGAGTCTCACATTGTTGATCATGTTTCCAAGATGCAGGGTTGGGAAGAAGAAAAGAAGAAACTGCTGAAAACCAAAATTGGGTTAAAGTTGGAAGTGACGAAAGCCTTTGATGGAGTATTGTAAGGACAAAACTGTCATGGAGCTCCAAGTTCCAAAGCGGACAATATCTCGAATGCGATGATGGACCCTAACAATCCTATCTCAACGAACTTGAGTTGCCATCTGTGGAAATGGATAAGTAGTTCCAAAGGCGAACTCTTGTTCCCCTTAGACCTCGACCGGGGGCTTGTTTCAATACTCCCGATAGTCTCACATCACTTAGGAGTTGAGACAAATGCCAATTTAAATACGCTTTCCTCGACCGGGGGGCTTGTTTCAATACGCCCAATAGTCTCACATCACTTAGGAGTTTAGACAAATGTCAATTTAAATACGCTTTTCTCTCTTAACCCTCTAAGACGCCTTTTAAGGACAAAATCGTAATGGAACTCTAAGCTCCAAATCGGACAATACCTCAAATGCGGTAATTGACCCTAATGACAATGACTTGAAATTGGAACAATTCCCAAGAAAGCAATATACCCATGTTCAACTAACTTTAATTCCTAAAGGCAGGGGTTATTGATCCCCATGGGATGGGAATTCATATTTCTTGGTAAAAATTCACAAATACCCTCGATTCACTACCCTTTCATTTACATAAACTTATGTTACTCACATAATCTATTTCCTGCATAATATTAAGTCTATTAATCATAGACTTTTTTATCATTTTCATTTATATGGCTTCGTGAGTGTTACTTCCATAATTATACTAACTACTTATATTGCTATATTTACTCTCAAATAATCCTTAGGATTATGTAAGACGAAAACGGTTTCTTACAAAATAATTACCTAAAGAATCGAATTAAGAATCTATCATTTTTAATGTGGGATTGTTTTCACTGCTTCTTGTGTTGCATATCCCTAGATATATGGAACTACGCCAGCTTGCCCATGTGCTAATATATTAAACCATTTTGTATGAATTTTGATCCTCCCCTCGTTGTTGTTAACAAGAGAGGTCCTTTTTAATAAATTTTTACCATTATTATAATTACTACGTAATATATACGGTTGAAATAAAAACTAACAAACTCACTAAACCAGGCCCGCTTGTTACCCAGTTTTCTTTCATAGTTTTAATTGGTTTTTATTTCAACAGTGGATTAAGTGAAAAATAATAAACATACAGCATGGTTAGGATTTATTAAACAAGACCTCTCAATAAGCAGTAAGTAGAAGAGTATCCAAATCGATTTTAATATTATATATTATACCAAAAAAATAATACAATATATACCCAGATATTATTATTATAAATTATAACAACTAGAAGATGTGTTTCCTGTCAATGTCTTGGTTGGCTTTTTAATGGCCGATATAAACTCTTTTAATATGCAATGGAGAACAAAATTCAAGAGTTAATTGATCAAAAATACCTCATGATAGTTTATAACAATTTATAAAGATAAATATATGAAAAAAAATTAGTAATGTACTTATGATATTTATCTTATTTTTATTTTTATGCATTATATTAATAAATTAGCATCTTTTACATAGTAAGGGAATTTTGATAATTTTAACATACATCCCAATAAAATATATTATGAACCAAACACATTTTAATTATTTCCAGGAATATAATCAAGATTCCCACGAACTTTAGTTATTAACCAAACACGTTTTTTTTATAAGCAGGCATGTTGTCCCAAAGAAATGTAATCCCAGGAATGAATTAGATAACTTGAAAGTAAACTCAAAACATAAATAAAGAAAAACAAAAGGGTGAGCGACGCCACAGCAGAAAAACGGAAGACCGTAGAAAAGACCTGCGTGCGACTGTGAGAGAAAAAAATCTTGCGTGGAAACTGGATCGTGTTACGGATAACAGGCACAAAGAGGAATGGCATGCAGAACTTGGATCAAAAGAATTGTGTAAAAACAGGTGAGGATGTGGGTAATAAAAGAAAAGAGTTTTGAACAAGAGATTTCGAACGCAACACACTACTGATGAAAAAGAGTGATTTCACAAAATAAGCCTCCAAAAACAGGCACAAGAACAGGAAATCCACAAATATTCACAATTTCTGGCCCGACATCTGCAAAACCTGAACGCTCCCCGATTCAATTATCCTTGAGACCACCACAACGCGTTATGTATTGCGCACCATTAACAACTTCGCACAGGAATAACACCTAATCTGAATAACCATTGCATTCCCCCAATAACTACAAAACACATTACTAAAGCAGCACACACCGATATAGTCCTCGTGTTTCTCGGTCTGTTGTTTTACGCACACGCAACAACACAAACTAGTTTCACCAACAAACGGAACCCTAAAATAAACGATCTAGAACCACATTCAGCACAAGCAACAAGCATGAAGAACATCATCACAAAACTGAAAGAAAACAAACACAGAAAAAGAACATACTGTAGCCATTGTCGACGAGGTAATTGAAGGTGTGGGCGTCGCAGTTGTAGGTGAACTTGTTGTTACTGGCAGGGAGCTTCTGAAGGCACTGGAAGGCGATGGAGTTGAAGTTTCCGCTGAATTCAGTGTACTCCGCAAGAATTACCGTTCCACGAGACACGAACGCGTAGATCAGAGACCTCTGCCCCATGAATGAGAATCTGAATTGAGTGTTGGGTAGGGTTTTGGAGTTCGATTGTTGCAAGAGAGAGATCTGGGAACAGTTTCTTGGTGGTGATGGTGTCACGCTTTTGCTCAATCCAACACCCAAATCGAAATTCTTCTCTCTCACAAACACACACACTTTCTTTGGGATTTGTAGGGAGAAAAAGGAAGAGAAAAGAGAAAAGAGGGTTTAGAAAAGCGGTGAGAAATAGAGGGAGAAAGTGGTCATAGGGAAGTTATTACAACACAGATCACAACACTCTGTTATAACTTTTTCTATTTATAGTTTCTTGGTAATAATCCTATACTTTCAGTTAATACTATTATTATATTAATTTCTCACTAATACAATAAATGTTTATTTATATAATATTTAATCACTGTATTATTATTATCATATAAAATATATTAAAGATGCTACCAAAAGTAGTAATATTAAACCAGTTAAAATCATATGAATTCCAACTTAATCAAAACTAATAATAAATAATTTAAATAGTTGTTTAGTTAGTGAGATAAAACGTGTCATTGACCCTTAAAATCTATAATTTTCAGATAAGCATTGTTAGAAATGAGAAGACGGTGAAGTTAGGTCACCCAATTGAATACGTATTGTGTACATCGTATGTATACGTCAATTAACATGGTTTTTTCGTGTCTTTGTGTCACTGATTAATATTGTTAATTTTAATTATAATTAATTAGCAATATTGAATTTGCTTCGTAGCGAATAATAATAAATATGTCTGAAGCTCGTTTGATTATTACAGGATAAATGAATTATTTCGTTTTTAAACCTATCTCACGCGGTCAATTTATTTGAACGATAAAAATATTTAGTTTAGTACTCAAATAGGTAAAAGGTTCTATAATTTATTTATATTATTAAGTTTTGTAAAACTACTTTATAATTAAAACATGATTTAAGATTTTAATGAAAAATATTTTGTAAGTAAACTAAATTAGATTTATGAGCTAAGTTTTTCTATTATTTTAAAATTAAAGTTATCACCTAGTTATTATCTTATTAGCAGTGTTATCTAGATGAAACACACATCTTCACTGCAAAAAACTTAAAAACTGTTGAAGAGTAGAACTGAATAACTGAAATAAAGCATAAATACTTTAACATTAAATTGAAAATGTTAGAATTTTTATTTCAAAAAAAATCATCGTTTTTCTAAAAAACAAAATTCTAATTTTTCTCTAATTCTCACCAATTTGTTCACTTTTTAAAAAAAATTAAACATTTCATATGATTTGTGTCGAATAATAAAATAAAGTTATCCAATCATAATTTTTATTAAAACAAGTTTATTTTTTTCTATTTTTTTTAGTTAGTTTTGAAAATATTTACATATTTAGAAAACTTTGATGCATGTGGGATTTATAAGGTTAGGATGAGTATTTGTTAGTATAAAATTGTAGATGTTATGTTCAAATTGTTGATTGAGACTTTTGGTGTCCAAGTTTGAGCCTATGATCTTGTGTGTTTAGAAATTTAAATAGGTATGAGAATCTACTTTAATTTTAATTAGTATCCTATGGTAGAATATTTGTGACACTATTTTTAAAAATTTAGAGAAATTGATGTTTTAATTTATTTGTGATATAGATGAGTTGTCTTGAATTTGTTAAGCCGGTTAATTTTGATTTTAACGATGTTAAGTCGATGTAATAAGTTTTATATATATTCTAAATTATTTCATTTTGAATTGTGTAAGGATTTGGAAAATAATCTTGCAGTATAACTGGTATATTTTAAATGATATCTAAATATTTTATTATTAAAATGAAAATAACATATGAATAGAAAATTCAGTTATTTAAGTTTCATTATAAAAGAATCATCATATTTTTAGAAGTTTTTTTATTCTTTTTCTCTCCCTTATTTCTAAGATTTTAACATTCTCGGTCATTGGTAATTTGACGATTGAAGTACGCCATTAGATTCCTAGTAACGAATATTACAATACTGTCCGATCATAATCTTCTATAAAGTAAGTTAATTTTTGTTTTTCTTTGAGTCAATTTTTGAACTCGTAAGTTTGTTTCAATTTAGCACGTGATTCCTTTAGCTTCCGTACTAATCTCTGTTACCTCATAGTTCGAGTGATATAGTTAAAATGCATGTTAAGTTACTCTTACGCTTTTGATAGAATTATAGCTCTTGGTAAGCATTTGTCAAAGTAAAGATAAACGAAACTAGTTTAAATTGTCAATAGAACCATAGACTAAAAGATCTAGATGTGGGGTGATGTGGTCATCGATATCAAATTTTTTTATTTTTTAGTAGATTGGAATTTGTTTGAGATTGAAATGTGAAATTATAAAAATAATACATGTTGTATAATGTATATGAATTTGAGATTAAATGAGTTAATGAACGTATTTGAGTAATTTATTGAATTAATTCAAATGATTTTTTTTTATAAGAAGTGTCTGTTTGATTTTAACTGATTTTGGTTTTGTTAAAGACGAATGGGTGGACGTAGAAAAACAACAAGTTTGCTAGTACAACTTTTAATTTAAGAAATAAATATAAAGAGAATTTCAAAATTATCCATCAAAATACAATTTATCTATTTTTATAATTTTTTAAAATTATATTTTTGGTAAAAAGAGAAACAAAATTATAACTCAATGGTAAATTTGAGCATGATGAATGAAAAGCGTGATTAACAAAAATAAAAAGGATTAAATATTCATTTTTCAATAAAAATATTAAAAATGTCAGAAATATAATAATGAATTATTAATAGAACAGGTAAATAGGAGGGGTCCACCAACCCACTGTTTTGCGGGAAAGACGTGCTATTTAATTAATAGCATAAAAATATTTACAATGAAATTCGTATAATTTTAAAAAACATAAATCATCCCTTAAACTTTATTACAAATAAGTATTCTATTTTTTTTCTTCTTAATTAATTTTCAAACTTTATTTCTATTACAAATAAGTGTCACTCACTAACTTTAATATTTCCTAACTGATTATTAATTTTTGTTTATCTTAAATAAACACATATATTGTTGTTAATTTCCTTCTTATTAATCCTTAACATAATAATATTTTATAAATAGTTTTTTCTAACAAAATGAATTGTAACAAAAAGGAGAAAAATAGTCAATGAATTATTTAAATTTATTGTAAATAATTTAACTTCAATGTATTAAAAAATCACTTATCACAAAATTGAAGAAGTTTTAAATATTAGTCAGGATAATATTATAACTTTAGGCATCTGTTTTTAAAAATAGTAGCGTTTAAGAATCAATTACAAGTTTGTTTGAAAACGGGATAAATTTTAAGAATTAATTAAGATAAAATCGAAGTCTATAATTCTTATTTGGAAAAAGTTTAAGGAGATTAAATAATATTTTCAGTAATTTATATATTTTAGATACATGTTTTTTTTTAAGCAGGGTATAAGAAAATTTTATGTTGTACATGTTAAAAAAAACATTGAAGAGAATATAAAAACAATTGAAAAACTTATTTCTGTTTCCTGATTGGTTTATTTACCTTGTACAACATAACGATTGGGTTAAAACCCTAATACAATATTCATCATATTATTAGAAGTTTCAATAATAACGTGACCATAATAACTTAATTAATAATTAAACAACTTTTGCTAAATAATTATTAAGGTTAATCTATCAAAAATATTAATAACAGTCAATTTAACAGTTTTTTAAGTATACTCCATGTTTCATAATAATTTTTTTGGGGAATAATATTTTTAGTCTTTTAAAATTTAGACACAAAAACTTATAAATTAAACATTGAAGTTTATTTGAAAGGAACCTTTAAAGTTTATTAAAAGAAAAAAAAACTCCTTTTGTTAATTATCGGTTTTAAACTTAATTAGTAAATTGAAAAAGTTGATAGAAATGCCATGAATTACTTCTGTACCGTCAAATAAGTTATTTTTACTGAAATAAAATAAACTGTATGTTCACTCTTAACATTTAATTAATTATAAAACTCAACCGTATGTTTAAAACATATTAATCAATAATAAATTTTATAACAAAAATACAGAATCCAATAAAAAGTACAAACCAGTATCTAGAAGATGCATTAAGAGATAAAATTTTATTTATTTATTAGCATCAACCATACTTTCACTTTAGATAAACATTTTCTATTTAATTATATTTCAAAATGTTAAATTTTAGAACTTTTATTCTATTATATATATAAATATATACATATATTAATAAATAAATAAAAGCAAACTATTAATATAATACACATTATTGTTTTCCAATACAAATACTTTTTTTAATATTTTTTCCCTCATGCAAATTTGTAATCTCGAGTATTTTAATTAAAATTATATATTACACATAAAATAATATATAATTTTTTTTATTTAAATAAATATACAAAATGAAAGTTAATATAAATAATAAAAGAATATGAATACTTTGGTTTGTGTAGTGTTAGGATAAATGTTTCTTAGATGCTTCGTATTCATATTTTTCGTGAAGAGAACGAGTGTCCTGATAAGTTGACTAATTTTGAATTTATTCATAGAGAATCTTTTCATTGGTACAATATGCTACTATCTAGTCTACTCTTATAATTCTTTATGAATAGGTATAGTCTGACTATGTATCGTTTTTGTTAATATATAGGTTTTGATCTAGTCCTCCTATTTTTGTATTTTTTTTTGTAATAATACTTTTTTTATGTGATGACAAATGATTGGTACTAACTGAGGTGTCACATAGTTAAAATGTCAAGTTGCATAATAATAATTAACATAAAAGTTTTTATTTAAAAAATATAAAAGAATACGAATAATAGTTTACATAGCTGAGTATTTTAATAAATGAATATTAATTAGAGTATCATTGAAGCTCATAATATATATATTTTAAATATATTATTTATGTTTTAAATTTTGTGATAGGAAATCATTTATAATTATTGATAATTGTAGAAAATTTGAAAACAAAATTATAATGAATTAAAAGACACATTTGGATATAAGGCTCTGTTTGGATTAGAGAGATGATGTGTGAGAATTTGAGAGAGTGGATGTGTGAGGAAAGTGTGAAGAAAGTGAGAGTGTTTGGATTGGGGTATGTTAGGATGGATATGTGAGAAAAGTTTATAGGAATTTGTGAGTGATGTGATGGTTGTGAGAGAATTTTAATTTGTTTTAAAGGTGTGAAATGTTACTTTACAGATTTACCCTTGTCAATTAAAAAAATTAATAATAAAATGAGTTGTTTTTGTTTAAAAATAACAACTCATAAAAAAAAATATATGTTAAATGTAAATATGTATAATATAAAAATTATAATTAGAAAAAAAATATGTATTCAACAAATTAAATAAAAACAGAACTTTAAGTAATTTTTTTAAAATATTAAACATGTGGTATAAAATTGAAAAATAAATAAAATCTTATATAAATAAAAAAATATTATTTTTTAAAATTATAAACCCTATAGTAATAAAAAATAAAAAATACTAAAAAAAAATATAACGTAATTAATAATAGAAAAAAATCATTAAAAATTATAATAAATAAATTATAACTCATAAATATAATTACTATACATAGAAATATATTAATACAAATACAACAACAAATTAAATAAAAATATAACTTCAAATAATTTCTTTAAATATTAAACATATACTATAAAATTAGAAAATAAATCACATTTTATATAAATAAAAAG
>Ga0123342_1008340_pt1 | contig 13103 bp, 7 predicted proteins | sample Turbeawhitnodule_FD_89960 | JGI IMG/M metagenome (GOLD analysis project Ga0123342, IMG submission 89960) | Root nodule microbial communities of legume samples collected from Mexico - Turtle bean Mexico white nodule | ecosystem: Host-associated > Plants > Roots > Nodule | place: Mexico: Nepantla...
AATTTAGTGAACTGGTTATCTTACTAATGGACATGAGATTTAAATTAAAAGAAGGAACACAAAGAACATCTTTGAGAGTGATTTTGTCATTGAATTTAATTGTGCCTGTAGATGAGATGGGTGTAGTTGAGCCTGTGGGCAGATTAACATTTGAAATAAATGATGATGAAGTATGTGTGAAAAATTGTGAATCAGATGCAATGTGATCGGTTGCTCCGCTATCCAAAATCCATGGTTTCGTAAAAGTAGAATTAGAAGAGGAGTTAAGGGCAAACAGACTTGTAGAGCGAACAAACGTGTCACTTTTACCGTTATTGTTGAGCGAGTAAATAGCCTTTGCCAATTGCTGAATTTGCTCGGCACTGAAGTCTTGTATGAGGTTTCTATCGGACTCGTTACTGATGCCTTCTTTGCTAGACATGATTTTTTATTTATTTAGGGGATAAAAATGGAGAGGTTGTCAGGGCACCAAGATCGGTGCTTTGATACCATATAAGAAAATGATAAAAAATGGTAAGAAGAAGAGATGTTTCTTATTCTCTTATGTGTATGGCTACATCACTCACTTCATGTATAGGAAATATATAAGAGTTTCTCTCTCCAAATTACAATCTAATTAGGTAGGATACTAATCATGACATTCTATCATTATTAAATTAATTGCATATAATTGGGTACAATATCGTACAATATTGCATACAATAATTGCATATAATTTGATAATTATTATTTCTTTAATACAACTGTTTAGAAAATGTTTTTCAAGTGTAATAGGTTTGGAGTACCTAAAATACTTCACATTAATTATTTTTTATAGATAAAAAAATCTCAATCATACTTAATTGATGGATGTTAATCTTTTATATCGTTTGATAAAATATTTTTTTAATATTTTAATGATAATAAACATTATGATGTTATTGTTCAACAAGAAACTCAATTTGATAGTTCACAATATCATAATTCTTATGAGCATGATTTTTGTTAATAGGTGAGAAGAGGGATCAATTTCACTATCGTTCTTCATCTCATTGTTTAGAATGTTTAGGAGCAAATCAACACTCGTTACCTCTTTATTCAATTAGAGACTAATTCACACTTTCAAATTTATTATTCAACATAAGCTTATCCTAAGTCAGTTTCCATTAACAGTTTCTTTAATCAGCAAAAGTGTAAATATATTTTACTAGAAATAACCAAGCACAAAGACAATAAAGTCAAAAGCCCCTTATAGGTTTCTAAACTCTACATATAGGGTAGTCAGCATTACTTCAGGCATCCAATATATATCACACTAGCCATAGAAAAACTAGAGCAAACTATCTTGCTAAGAATCAGAACCTATATTGCTCACACCAACATAGATGGATGAAGTAACCTACTCGTATGAGAAAATTATATAAGAAAAGGAGTTCGAGATATATAAAATTATCTAAATATTTCTCATTTTTTCACATATATTATCATATACATACATGAGACAAATATAATTAAACTCTAAACTATAAATCCTAAAATCGATTGTGTGATTCGATAAATATAATTAAATTCTAAACTATAAACCCTAAATTTGATTATCTGATTCAACATAATATCAAATAATTCATCATTTTTACTTTCTTCTTAAATCTATCATTTCTCCCTCACACATATCTACTCCTTTCAAAGAAACAAACTGGAACACTAACAAACCCTCATCTTTTCCTAGCGTGGGCCCTCCATTTGTGATGCCCCATATTCCTATTACCTAAAACCCTTGACCCACTCAGATTAGATTCTCATATCTTGTCATAATCAACTTACAATTGATCTACACTCAATATTTCCAAATGCTCCTCTCGTACATACACATATGTCAACTCAAACACCATGTGCACACTGAAACAAACATCGACTTCTTTCTTCATTCTTAAGGCACAAGGGTTAATATTTTCATTTTAATTATTGCCCCTCATCATACCTACCACATACGTTGTCCAAGCCAAAAAGGGGTGCAAGAGAATAACCTTTCCTCCTCGCTTTTTTCTTCTTCTTCTTCACAGAAACTTCCCTCATTTTCATTACGCAATATAAGGTAATTACAATTAGATACGTGCTTTTCACTTGTAATTTAATAGAGGACAAGTAAAAGACACATTTTAGGTGCTCACTTACGTTGCCAACAGTGCGTGCTTTTGTCCATTCTCGATTCTGTCATCTCAGACAACAAAACCTCCAAATTATGCCTCGGATAAAACAACTCACCAAGTCTTATTCCCAATCATTATTCATACTATAGGACTTTAACGTATATACATGCCCAAGAACTTTTTTTTTGCCTTTGCCACTTATTATTCACTACACTAATCAATGTTGGTAAAATTAGTAAATATCAAAATCATGTTTTAATTATGTGAGTTCGAACTACATTATCGATGTAACAACCTTCTTGATAAATGAAACTGTAAAAAGCTTTGTAAGTATTCGGTAAGCAATGGGACATTCTCATCTTGGTAAACTTTTGATTAAATGAAAAAGAAAAATTATACATATACATCACTGTTCATATGGACTAAAGATATGGTCATATTATATACAATCTTACTTCTTAAACTTAGTTACATAAGATAATTTCATAATTTTTTTAATGAAATTTGTTGAGTTTAGTATAATACTTACAATCGACATCTTCTTTATTTGTTACATTCAATGTTCTTTACATAAAAAATATGTTTGAAATTCTGGCTATTAAAGATATGAACTTATAATATGAGTGGGTATATTAAAAAAAACTTATAATATTATTTTTTTTACTTTATATTTTTATTGCTTAATTCAATTTTACAATGGTTAAAACATTTTACCTAATCTTAAAAGTTCATATGTAAATATGAGGTTTCTCATTTGATAGGAGTAACTGAATTGAACGGTTGGAGATCTCACAAAGATAAAGATAATTCATTATATATAAATAGATACAAACCTTACTTCATGAGCCGATTTTATCGAATTAAGTAAGGTTTAAAGTGCAATTCATAATATGAACAAATGATAAAAACTAAATAAAATGTTTCCAAATTTGGCTGTATACTAGTTGGTGACTCATAATGAACATCTCTTCTATATTTTTCTTCTCTCTCTACAAAGAATAAGGAAGTATATAGAGAATTTTGGGGATGTTTTTTCCTCCACCCCAATAGCTTCTTGTACCACCTCCATAACATTGAGATTTTATTTTCGAATTGAGAATATCTTTCAGTTTAGAATGAGTTTCTTTTAAAAATATATATTTTAGATTATAAAATTCGAAAGATATTTTTAAATTATATAATTTAAAATATATTTTTTTAAAGAAAAAAATTAGATAGTAGAATTTAAAAGTATGTTTGAATTTTAGAATTGTAACGTATAAATAGAAAAATAAACAAGTTTTTAAATAGTCGAATCTAAAATGTATTTGTTTAAAATAAATAATCTTTTTATCTAACCTATTAAGGTGTCAGGAGAAGTTATTAAGGTGTAGGAAGAAACAACCGAATACTTTACACTTGTAGCCTTCAACTACCCAAATTAGTGCTGATCTTCTTTGCCCATATTGACGGACCTTCTATCAAAGCCCAGTTGCAACCATGTGATAAAATGCCTTCCTTTCTATTAGCAAAAGAGTAATACACTAATTAATCAATAGAATTATAAAATATTAATTAATATAATTTTTAAAATCATTAAATTATTACTTTAAAATTATAAAATTATAATTATTTAGTCCTTCGTGTTATTACACAGTAGTTGTTGTCCCTAGAGTTCTAGAAATAAAATTTAAATTGACCAATGTTCGATAATTAATTATTTTAGATGACATTTTACTGCAATTTTAGAAATTAGGTTGACCAATAAAGATAGTTTAAGAAACCATTTAAATATACAAATCCTTCCAAAAGCTGTATGGTGAATTTCACAATCTGGTGTTTAGGTTTGGTTTAAGAAAAATAAAAATAGTGAAAACGTGTTATATTATGGCTATTATTACATGTATTATCTTGCAAAGAAATACATAGGAGGAGAAGGATTGGAGGGAAGAAGAGTGAAGAATAAGGTGAGAAAATAGGCTTCACCATCAGATAAAAAATTAACTAATGACTAAAATGAAAGAGAATGTAAAAATTGTGTTATGAGTAATGAATCTAGGGGTGCCAATGTGGACTGACTTGCTATATGTTTGGTTCGTAAAATATGTACCGCGTTGACTCGCACCGTGCAAAGAGTGTGGGTTTATTTCACTGATCTGCCCGCATAAGAGGTAGCATGTGAGATTGTGGGCCAATCCGCATAAGAAAATTTTTCTTTTTAAATAAAATTTTATTAATTATAAAAAAAAACCTATTTTTACTGTTGAAAAATTAAAGTTTTATCTCTATTTCAATTCATTCAATTAAAATAAAAATATGAATTCAAGTATGAGGGTTGTTAGAAGTCTTGAGTAAAAATAATTTAAGTTTTTTTTTTGCATCTATTTTCCCTATATATGTATATGAATGTAAATGTATCAAAGTATTTTATCAAAATTTTGCTACAAAATATTTAAATGAAGATGACTAATTTTTTAACGAGTATCTTATTGAAATATCTTCTTTATATTATTTGTTTTATTTTCTTTAACTATAAGACTTTACTTAAAACTAAATTCACTACCACTCTTAATATGAACTCCTTTTGGTGATTACAATAAAACATTCATTTTTTAGTACATTAAATTCAATTTTTTTTTAAAATAAAATAAAATAAAGGTTACACTGCAATAATGAGTGAGTGAGGTATGATTTTTTTTGTAGAAAAAAATAAAATAATTATTATTTTTATTTATGCAAGCTAGTAGGGTCAACCTGTCTCGCCCTACTGTTCTACGAGTTATGCGAGGCAGAACTAAGCAGGTTAGTGGGCTAGATTAGTGAACCCGCCTCGCGCTTTTTGGTAGCGGGCTGCGTGATGTGAGTTGATTTTAAGATTGTACATTTTATGGGTTACACTTTGTTTATGATTTTTTATTTCAAGCAGAATATGGTGAAAAACCAAAAGAAGATTCCCACTGGGCACAAACTTAACAAAGTGGTTAAGTAAGTGTGAAAGTTCACTTCTAAAGGACAAAGAGAAAACACAATTATATCGTGTTGATGGTGAATAGATGAAAAATTAAAGAGCATATAAAGGAAAGAAAGAAGATGGAAATCAAATAGAAAAAGATGAACACAAGGACATAAAGGAATGGAAAAATAAAAAAGATGAAAGGAAAGAGAAGCTTAGGATGATGAAGGTGTGGTCATGCCACTTAAAGGGGTAGGAGACTCCAAAATGAGTGGTGAAGATCCAACACTTGAAGTGTATAACACTCAAGATAAGACCCAAACTTTAGGAGACTCAGCTCACTAAACACTTTGACAGAGTTTATTTTCTATTCAAAATTCAAGTGTGAAAATACATGAGACAAGACACCCTTTATATAGGAGAGAGTGACTCAAGGAGTAAGAGTGAGAGGAGTATGGGCGTAATTTGTGAGAAACCTTCTAGAATGTTAGGTCAAAGAAACCCTAAACTTAAGTGCACATGTCATGAAAGGTGGGCTTGGCACAAACCCAATTTACTAAGTACACCATGCTCTAGTGTATTTTTCTATTTGGACCCCAGAAAAAGTCAAAATTATTTACATAAACTTGTCTTGTAAAAAGATCAAAAGAAAGAACATCTAATGCTCTGACCTATGTCCAGTTCTTCTTCTACTGAGGTCCTTCTGATGTTTGGTAGGACCTTGTCTTGGATGTTGAGATGACTGACCTAATTGTGAAGTGTCTGTGGTGTTCTTAGTCACCTGCTTATCGAGTTTTGTTGTATCACTGCGGGTCGACCTTCATGGTTTGCCCCGCATTGCCATCCCTAGATGAATCATTCTCATTCTTTAAACTTATGAAAACTGTTAAATTGGTTCTTTAAATAATTTTAGTAACATTTTAAGTCATTAATTTTTTTTTTCTTTTGAACAATTTAATATGTACACTAATAACTATGTTAAGCTATGTTGGTATATGTTAAGCTATGCTTACCAACTTCTCCTTTAATACACTGTTTTTATTTATTTATTTTCATTTATTGAAACTCATCTCCAATTTGATTTACCAAAATATATTAATTATTGTGTAGGATTAGAAGTCCGTTAGATGGTATATTAAAATTTTCAATTTTGCAGGTGAGAAATCGTTCATTCACAAACCGATTTCCCAAATGATTCTTTTAAAATTTGCTTTTGATTTATTCATCGAGAAAGAAGGATTTGGTAACACCCGATAACAGAGACCGACCAACTAAGAACAAGAAGCTCAAGCTAAAAAAAATGAATATTAAATACTTACTTGGACATTAAATTACCTTTTACAGGTACATTCCCAACTAGTGAGAGACGAAACTTGACTTAGGAGGAAAGGAAGGAATAAGTGAAGCACGATAGAAGCAAATGAATCAATTGTTCAACCGATTATCCCCTTTGTATCAACCTTATCTATAAGAATATAAATATTTTTATTTATTTTTAAATATTTTAGTTTTAATTAAAATTATATATATATATATATATATTAAATTAAGTATTTAACTTTTCTTCAATAAATACAAATATTTCCATATTACTAACTAATTTAATAATTTAATTTTTATTTAATAAACATATATATTTTAATATTTCCAATGACTTCATTTTCATAAATATATTATTTTACTAAATCTTTTATAAAAAATATTTAAATTATTATTATTTAATTATTTTTTAGTTTTAATTTAATTTAAGCTCTAATATAAATACAAATATCTCAATACTCATGATTAATTTAATTCTTTAGTTTTTATTTAATAAGTATGTATAATTTAATATTTTTAATTAATTCAAGTATTTGGTTTTCCTTCTATAAATATAAAAATTTAATAATTTTAATAATTTTCATTAATTTAATTATTTGTTTTTTTATTTAGGACTTTTAATTTAATCAATAAAAGTAAAAAAAATACAGTTTTAAACTTTAATTGAACGATATTGATAAAAAAAACAGGTACTGAATATATTAATAAAATTGATATGAATTTATTTAAAAAAGCGTTGATGTCTATTAAAGAAAAACTTTAAACTAATAACGGGAGGTTGAACATTGAAACACTTAAAATTCAGTCTATTATCAATACAAAATCTGCAAGATTGTTAGCAAAATGTTTTCACCATAAATGTGAGAGACTTTAAAGTTCTTATAATCATAACTTTTAATGTATTTTATCCATTTTTTTCTTAGAGCTTAAAAGAACAGACTAAGACTAAGGAAAGAAAAAAGTTGGACACAAACAAGGTGGAGTCCCATTCTGATGACAAACATTTATACCACAAGCTCACAAGATTTTTATAGCCAAAGTAGCACTCATAAGCTATACATAGAATGATTTATTAACATCAAGATAAAAGGAGAAACTACCGATTTACCGTGACTTCGTCTAAAAATGCTACCACAAGCAAAATGACCAGAACATTCTCTAGCAACTCCATCAATATTGATTTTAACCAATCTAACATTATATATCTTTTAAAGGATTTGTAAATGCCTAATTTCTTTCTGAGGTATTATTTGGATATAAAAAAGCTTCAAAGTAATAAAGTAAGTAATATCATTATTCACACTTTTTGTAAAATATTTACCTAATAATTTGATGTATCATTGAATTATGTGTATGACCATATCCAAATTTAAATCCTGTTGAAACTTAGCATGATTTTTCATTCTCCACAACATTTTAATGAATATAACTTACAGCTGCATGATGAATTTATTTCACAAGAAGACCACATGTAACTTTAAGTAACTGCAAAGTATCATTAGGAGATAAAAAAGTCATACCTAGAAATGCTTGTTGAAGCCATGATCATATTTTAAGAGCAACGTTGCATTAAAAAAATTCAAAGTACTCTCCTCCCCTACTTACACACAGAACACATTGAGCACATAGTAATGCCTCTAAATTGAACATCCTTTATATGATGGAATTATGTTATTAATAACTTATAATCAAATTTTAAAGATTATCCAACCTCAAAATGGTTTGTAATGGACCCAATACCAGTTTGTTCAATAGAATAATAAGTAGAAACAATATCATACATCACAATTATAAATTTTGAAGTTCACACTCCCACCCCCACATACCATGTAGAATATAACAAAGATGTAATTAATATCGAATATAATCAGGTAACTCAGTAAAATGAAAGTTTTGAATATTATCAAACCTTAGAATGGTTTACAAAGATGATGGTAGAAACCAAAACAAAAAATTACCATCCCTAACATGCACAACTTTTATTATGAGACTATGTTGCTCACTGCTAGGAATCCCAACCAATTGGGATATACAAATGTTATAACACTAATTTTCATTTCAGAAGTTATTTTGCTCTCTATTACGCACAATCGAATGAGTGTTATAAAAAATAATATCTTACCACTCAACAAGGCCAAGGCGGATTGAAAAAGATTTATAAAAGACAAGCTTCTTATATTTGGTCTTCAAGAATTTAGGTATCATCACCACAACCCAAGGCATACAAACATAGGAAAAGCAAGTCGAATCAAATAAGCTTTATTTTCTTCATGCATATTCATAACTCGTAGGCCACCTTTCAAGTATACTAGAGCACAACTAACTCCATTTAATAACTCCATTTAATAGTAATACAATATTCCTTATTAATGTCCCTTATTCAAATATAATTCCTAATCCATCTATCAACGTCTCCTAATCCATCTATCAATGTCTAGAAGTAGACTAGTTGACCACTTATAAACCTAAAAATTATAAGAAAGAGCACCGAGAATGACAAAATTAAGTAGTTAAATTATTCTCGTCATGTTAAAAAATTTACCTTTGTAAGAAACAAGTTTGAGACGAATTGTTAAGAAGCAATTTTAGGTAATTGGTTCTAAGAGCACCTAAGAGAATATGAATCCTTAAATAACCTCTATTAAAACCTAACAAACCTAGGATTCTTATATTGGAAGGAAAAAAAATTATCATTAGTATAATAATAACTTTTAGTAACCATTGTCTTGAAGTTATACTATATGAATGAAAGATTTGCATGAGATTGTTAAGAGTGCTTTTATTGGCCATGTAAAAGATAAAAACATCATCAACATATAAAACATGACAAGGAAAATTTGTACCTTTTGGACTACCCGTAGGAAATTTTTTCAGCAAGACAAAGAGAAGAAAGTTGATTTCTTGTCTAAAAATCCCATACATAATACCAACCTATTATCTTTATCAGTAACATAATATGGAATGAAAGAGGTAAAAAGATTAATCAACAGTGGAAGCAAGATTATTATAAGCAAAGTAAAGATCCTTATAGAAAGACAAAACATAATTTTCAATTAGCTTAGCCTCTGTCATCGTCCGTAAACAAGTTCATTCATGCTTTCTCCTTCAAAACAAAGCTTAAATATCCAAGGCAACATTAAGATTTTCAACAACTTGCTTTTCCTGATTGAGAAGAGATTACTATTACTCCAAAGTTGGAACAATAATCTTCTATTGAATTAAATCCAAGACCTATTATTCTTCAACCACAATAATATGCACATTTCAAACACATTTGTGTTCCAAATTTTTAAGATAAATAGTATACCTTCCTTTGGTTTATAGGTTTTCATTTTTGTATTTTAACACAAACACTAGTAGGTCTTAAAATTTATTTTGGAAATTATTTGAGGGAACATTTGTAAGGACTATCTAGAGTAAACTCTGGCTAGGAAAGATTTGGTATTTAAGTAGTCCTAATGTCTCACCTCTCTTTCTTTGGAGTAAACTTTAGAGACAGTCTTACCTTTGAACCTTTGATTAATTTTTACCAAAACAAAAAAACCTTTCGTAAAAAACGTAATTGCTTCTTTTATTAAAAAATGAGTGACCATTCTCTTCATTATTCTTATGTGCATGGGATTCATAAGAATCATAAGAAAGAAGTTTTGAGAGATGAATTAAGAGAAACTAAAAAGGAAACATCCATGGAAGAGTTAAAAACCATGTTTTCTCAATACATGCAAAATTAAGAAAAATTTAGGAGCACGCATAGTGAAAGATTGAATAAAAAAAGAGCATCATAGAAACCCCGAGTCCTAAAGAGAAGAAGGGGTGTGTAGTAATCTTTCCTATAACAATTGTTATCAACCACCTTCAAAACAACATCACAAGCCTAGAAGTTTATGTTATTCTACAAATCTAGAAGTATACATTCCTTCTTTCTTTGAAAGTAAAAATGTTAAGGCATATTTAGAATGGCAAATGAAGGTTGATAAAATTTTTGAATGTCACCAAGTAGATGAATATAGAAGATTTTCCATGGCTATGTTAAGTTTCAAGAATATGTCACGTCTTGATGGACACAGACAAAATGACGTTAGAGTTGACAAAAAAATCATAAGTATTATGTTGGAATTAGTTGATGGCATGTATGAGAAGAAAATTTGTTCCACTTACTGTTGACTTTTTTTTATGGTAAGTGTACAGAGTCAAAAGTAATAATTTACTCATTTGTAGTTTCAATGAATAAAAACATATAACATTCAATCTTGATTAACATTGATGCATGCACATATAAAAATTTCATATCGATACCTCGTATACAAATTATTAAGAGAGTCTTCTAAATATCGACTCCTCACTTATTTATAAAAATTCCTTATTATTACGAACTTATCATAACTCGGCCTACAATTACTCTTTGACATTATTGACCATAATAAATCATAAACTGTGTCTAAATATTATATAATTGGACCTCCTATAAGTATGTCACAATTCTTAGGAAGTACTTACTCAACTCTTCATATTCTCGTATCTCTTATATTTACAAATATCCTATATTCATATTGACTTGAGCGTCGGAAAGTCTTTTGCAGATGGACATCCCTTCTCCCTTTGTGATCGCTCAACATGATAGAGCTCTGTATACATGCTCATCTCTTCTCCATCTTGAAACTATCCTAATCCATTCTCGATAAGAACAATTTTATTATAATTATTATTTTATAAATTATATTATTATTATTATTTTAAATTTTATTATTATTAATATTTTATTGTTTTATTATAATATAAAATATAATAAATCATGTATAAAAATAACCCGTTACACATACATATTATGAACTTTTTATTATGACATTTGTAGAATAAATATGTAACTTTAAATTATTTATGTTAACTTTCTTTGGGTTTTTTTTACAAAGAGAAGAAAACAAAAAAATGTACATGTTCGCAAATATGTCACCAGTTTTATTTATAAATAGCAAATGCAAACACTACAAGAAAAAGAGGATTAGTGGCCACACATTATTCTTAGCCCATGTTAGCTTTTTTTCCCATTTCGTCTGCTTAAGCATCGATGTAGGCGACATTATGTTTAAATTGACTAATTTATTAAAATCTTTTGCTTGGGCCGAACCCATATAATATTTTTATTTTTTAAAAAAATTCCCTCTTACGTCGCATTGGTGTCAGCGTAGCCCACACTATTTGCGTAAACTGATTGTGGGTTTGGCTCACGCAAATAGCGTCTCGTTTTCAAGTCGACACAAACTAATGTTGCTTCCAGACTTTTAGGTCTGCTCCTGAACTGACGCATAGCAAACATTTAAGCATCCATTTTCACACATTTGCGTCCATGTTTGGTCAATGTAAATATACGCTTTTTGTGTAATGAAAAGGGTTCAAACTGAAAAATATACATCTTCACAAATATGTCATCGCTTTTATTTATAAATAAATAACAAATACAAATAAAATTCATCGTCGTCTTTAAATCCTTAAACACACAGTACATACAAATCCAAAAAACAATAGGAACCTTAAAGTATGTTCAAGTCTAATGGTATAACGCTAAGTTTTTATCAAACTTTTCACAATATATTAGTTTATTTCAAAGTGCACCAGAGTATTAGGTTTATATTTTTTATCACTAATTAAAATTAATAAATATGAAGCACTTCAGGAGTGTCTAAACCCTTATACTAAATATTAGTAGCTGAAAATCACTGTTCAAATTGTTATACACCCATCCATCAATAACATTTCAAAATTGTTTTTCATGATTAAAGACTAACATACACCATTTTCAAATTGCATATAACTAGAATGCTCTTTCAAATATTGCCCTTGTTTTAAAAAAAAGGGGAAACTTCGTTACTGTCAGAGAGCATCCGTTTTCTAGCCAAAAGGCTTCCTTCCAAAGTGGTAGTCCTCATGCCATAAAACACAATAGGTGTTGAATCTGGAAAAGACACAATATCTAGGCTTGATAGCCTAATTCAAGTTACCACATACCACATTCATACCAAAGAAATCACAAAGAGTTGATGGACATTTTTGGAGATAAACACCAATCTGAATATGAGAAAATAGCTTTGGGGGTGCCTAAATTTGATCCAAGCCTAAGATTTTATTTGAATCAAAGCAAAGATTTGGATACCATCCAATATTTTATTTCTAAAAATTATATTGCGAGGATCTAGAAATTAACCTTAGAGTAGAAGTGGTATATTTTAAATAACACCTTAATGTTTTATTATTAAAATGAAAAGAACATATAAATAGAAAATTCAGTTATTCAAGTTTCATTTCAAAAGAACCACCATCTCTATAGAACTTTCTTTTTTCCTTTCCTCTTCCTTCTCTCTAAGATTCTGACATCCTCGCTCATCAGTTTGATGTTCGGAGTCCACCATTAGACTCTTGGCAGCGAAGACTACCAGACTGCCCGATCAGAATCTCTGATAAAGTAAGTTCATTTTTACTTTTCTTCTTGAGTCAAATTTTAAACTTGTTAGGCTTGTCTTTGTCTATCACTACAAAAAAAAGTGTATATTGTGGCGGTTTTTTCCGTATAAAGTGGCGTTTATAACCGCCATAATATACACTTTTGGCGGTTTCCCAAACCGCCATAGAACTGGCCGCCACAAAGTTTAATGTGGCGGTTTTATGTTACCCGCCGCAACACCCGCCACTTTAAACATAGTGTAAATAGTGGCGGTTTTCATATGTAA
>Ga0123342_1008341_pt1 | contig 13102 bp, 5 predicted proteins | sample Turbeawhitnodule_FD_89960 | JGI IMG/M metagenome (GOLD analysis project Ga0123342, IMG submission 89960) | Root nodule microbial communities of legume samples collected from Mexico - Turtle bean Mexico white nodule | ecosystem: Host-associated > Plants > Roots > Nodule | place: Mexico: Nepantla...
ACTATTCGAAATAGATATTATTTCATAATATTTTCAAGTATTTGTAAATTGTCTAATAAGTAACACAAAATTATTCTGCACGCAAGAAATCAAGCAAAAATCTTATAAATATATATATATTTAGAACTATGTTAAATATATTTTTAATTCTTACAAATATAGGAAAACAATTTTTAATTCATTAATTTTTGAATGATTTAAATTCTCATAAAATTTGAAGATTTAAAAACTTATAGTTATCATGTTTATTTTTATTTTTATGCATACAAATATGTTAAGATTACTTTAAAGTAGCATGTAATGCTAAATGCATGTAACTTCTAAATGCATATACCTCATCAGTGATGATAAAAAAAAAAATTACTGCTGATAGAAAAAAGTTTTATGGCTAGTATAATCATTAAAATTAACAAAACAAATTGCAAATCAGATTTATTCATATTTTATACCCCTTTACATTTTTGTATGATTTTATTTCTAATGTCCTCCATCTTATATACAATTATGAAGCCTATTAATTACATTGCAACAACTTGTAATAAAACACTTTAAATCTAACAAAATTTTAAAATTACTCAGGTACATGTGCATATTGGATTTTTGTGAAGTGGAAAATTGCGTTAAATTGACTTCATCTACATTAATTATGTGAACTTTATTTTGTTTAAAATAAAGATAGTAATATATAGTATTAAGAGTCTAACCTAGCATACAAATATATCAAAAAAATATCATCCGATAAATACTCCAATTAATTTTATTTTATTATTTGCTTATTTAAAAAGAAAATCAAGCCCCTTTCTACTTTCCACACCGGGTCAATGTACACTCATTTGAGAACAAAAAGTGTTTTTTTTTATTGAGAAAGAATAAAATATATTAAGAATAAAGAGTGTAATTCCCTTAGATGAAACTAGAACCAAACCTCACCTTTGGTTGAATCATAAAACCTTTCCAGCCAGCCTAGTTGCTCCCTTTCCCAATGTTTATTTAGCATTAGCCTAAATACAAATAGAATGCTCATTAAGTTCAGTTTAATTTTTTTCTGATAAAAAAAAAGTTCGGCTTAATAGTGGGATTTGGAATAGTCTACATAAGATTTTGGATTCAAAACTTTGTTGTCTCTATTTAAAATAAAATAAAATAAAACATAATCCAAATAGAATAGATCATTGTTTTTTTTTCAAGCTTTCACTTTTTGGGTACGATAAATGTTTCATAATCAATATCAATGATATATTCAAAGAGAATAATGTTAAACACAGCAGTTTCACAAACACAACAGTTTCACACTCAAGGTGTTAATCTCTTACAAACACTAATGTAATGTTTCCAGTTCTTTGGGAAATTTCAGAGAAAATAGTATTCTGCTTATTTGCATGCATTTATAACATCCATTTCTGTTAAATTGCTTCAGAAAAAAAATCATATCTGCTTAAATTTGCACCGATTTTCAACTCCACACATAAAAGTTATTCATATTCATATCAAGTTGTTATAAAATAATAGTATATTACCAGCATGCTGTTCATTTTTGAGACCTTGTGTTGATTACTTAAGTATGAATATATATTTAATTTGGACATAATTTGTAGTTAGGGTTTAATCATTAACTTTTGAACTGTTCAGGAAGAAGGCTGGGTTGTGTGTAGAGTGTTCAAGAAGCGAATGACTACAATGCAGAAAGTGGGAGAGTATGATCAGTCACCCTGTTGGTACGATGAGCAAGTTTCCTTCATGCAAGATTTTGAATCCCCCAGGCGCATTTCTCAGCCTTATGCATCATACCATCAGCACCATCCCTGCAAACCTGAGCTCATGGAATTGCAATACAACAACATACCCCACGATGCATTCCTCCAACTTCCACAACTTGAAAGCCCCAAAGTTACTCACTCAGCAGCCAGTTTGAGTTGCAGCTCAGTTGTCCCATTTGGTTATGAAAGCAGCAATAACAAAAACAATGGAAGCACCTTGCAGTTCTCATCACTCACTCAGGAAGAACAGATACAATACTGCCACCAACAAAGTCAAAATTCCCTCTATTGTACCAATGATAATGCGGTTGACCAAGTCACAGATTGGCGAGTACTTGACAAATTTGTTGCTTCTCAGCTCAGTCACAACCAAGATGTTTCCAAGGAGACCAGTTATTCCAATGCACCTATTTTCCACGTGGCTGAACAAATTTCTGTGGTAGCCAATGGATCCAAAAAGGAGCAAATTTCCCAGGAATATGCTTCAACATCTACCTCCAGTTGCCAGATTGACCTGTGGAAGTGAAAGTTTATAAATATATATACATATATATATAGTAACTAAAAGATATATGATGCATAATACTAATTATAGGAAGTGCGTATAAGTGAACCTTGGAAAAAAAGACAATAGTGTTTCTACTGGTTATTGTACATAATAAACCCAGATGTTTTATATATCATTAGTTGTTGAACCTCTGGAAGCTGGAGTATGGACTGCAATGCATCCATTAATTAGTTGCAATTCATCTCTCCTATATATAGCAAACAATAGTGCTTGAAGGTCAACTCTACTCTTTACGGAAGAAAGTGATCCATGGTGGGAAGATTTCTGTGCATTAATATTAAAAGTTATGTGTTCACTACAGCTTAATTTTGCATTTATGAAAGTTATATATGTATTCAGTTTGTTCTTGAAAATAGGGTATTACTTGGATCTATCAGAATCCAGAAGTGTGAGAATGGAGGTATGAAGATTTGAGAATCTAAACTATGCATGCTTCTGTTATATACACACACGTTGTCCACTGTGCTAGTTTAGAATTGACTGTAATATGTCTTTTTCTCCAGATCAAATATATTTATTTGAAGCCTTATTACCACCTCATCAAAGAGGTTAAATTAAACAAAGAATAAAAAAGGAAACAAATAGATTTTATTGGCTAAGATCTTACTTTTGTTTCGTTAGAAAAGTTGACATCTATTCTTTCATATCTGCGCTTTTGTAGGAAAGACTTCGTAAAATAGAGTGATGATATCTAAAATTACTGAAACGAGATAAATATAGCCTGCAAAAACTCGTATTGGATTGTATTATTTTGTAAGAGCTATACCATTATTATTATTATTATACACTTTTAGACCTTTCTATAGCTTTTATTTTCCTCTTAGTTGGGTTGCCCGGGTTTGACCCTATCTGTGTTTCTCAGGGATCCATTTCAATTTCTTTCTGTTCTATTTTGATAATAAGGAAGTCAAGGACAAAGATGATCTTTTGAGATCATCTTACCACTGTAATCATTGAGATAGCAAATGTTTACCTAAACTCTCGATTATCACTCGCCAATAAAGTAAGATTACTTGTTAATGGAGTCATTCTATTAGGAGTCAAGCTTATATATTATCTTTCTGAGGATACGACCAATCCAGTACCTAAACGCCAAAAACACATTGTGTGAAAACCTTCAATGGCCTACATTTTCGATTAAATACATCCCAAAGCCTCAATTCTTCTTTTACATTGGAGTAGTTAGTTTAAAAGGATAGATAAATGGGATGATTCTATTCTAACTTTTTTTTCGCATCATTTCTTATTCTTCAAGTGAGGGATAGGACAGAAAAAAGATAGAATGAAATAGGATGAGTGATGTGAAGGAAAAAAAGAGTTTAACACTAAAATTAGTTGGTGATGAGTATAATAGATAGGTAGTGATATAAATTTGTGATGTGTAGAATCTAAAATTAGTCTAGTTACTCAATTTAAAAATTAATTTATAAGTTTTATTAATAGTATAAACGGTTTTAGATACGAATATTTTTTTTAAATCTTTAAAATAATATTTAATTTAATTAATATAATAAATAATTATTTTTTATCTAAAATTGAATTTTATTTAATGATTCTATCCTATTGTAAGTTGGTAGCATATTATTCAAGAATGGTTGGAAGTACCAAACTCTTTTTTTCCAATATTAATGGGATAGTTTATTTTTCAAAATTACGAGTACCATATATTTTTTTAAAAAAATATCAATTAAGAAATTAGTTTATAAATTTTTATTAATAATAAAAAATATTTTAGATATTAATAATTTTTTAATCTATAAAATAATATTTAACTATTTTTTTTATAAAATTAATTTTTATTTAATGATTATGTAGTAATATTTAGTCAACTCAACTTTCTTAGAAGAAAAATTTAATAATTCAAAACTATCTAAAAAAGGTTGTGAAAAATTAAATGCCATACAATAAAAAAAAATTAAAGCATAATCGAATTTCAGAATTCATTATGTGTAGATTACCTTTTGACAATTCTAAAAATAAGCAATTCCTATGTTTCAGATTTTTATTGCGAACAAGCTAACTGAAAATAATAAATACAGTTATACACTTGTAGTGTCTCCACTCAGAAAACGTATGTTAAGTTGGTTAAGTTAACCATATTATAGTAATTTTTTATTAGTTTACAGTAAAAAAGCTTCACGCTAGTAATTTAGAAAAACTAAAGAAGATGTTCCATGCATACTTTCACACTAGTATATAGATGAGCTGATAAAAAAAAAAAAACAAAAAAAAAAAAAAAAAAAAAAAAAAAAAAAAAAAAAATAAAAAAAAAAAAAAAAAAAAAAAAATAAAGATGAGCAAAAAAAAAAAAAAAAAAAAAAAAAACTAGTATATAGATGCTCATAGTCACAGTCACAGTGAGTAAGAAAAAAAAAACAGAGAATGTCCTGAAAAATGTGATAAAAATAAAGAAATAGTGTCAATCAAATGTTTCTCTAGTATGTCAAAAAATCAAAGCCATAGCTAAAAATGAACTGAACTGTAACAGTTAGCGGAGATCCAATATGATCCAACAGGTCGCTAATGAGAGCGTTAATTAAGAACACAGTCTGCTATACCAAACTGTTATGGCATTGATAGAATTCCGAGTTTAACTGCATAGTTGAATGCAAAATAAAACGAAGATACGATCATATCAAGGTCTGGTACATATACTACAGGAACTCCTCAATCCAAAAAATGCCGTTTTATATCAAACAAATATTACCTTCACTAAGAGACATGTTTGGCTCCATTCACTGGGCATGATAGCTGTGTATATACGAAGATGGCTCCTCAGCTTCTCTGCCAAAACACTCCTCCATCTAACACATGCGTTTTCTCTGCATAACGTGCCACTTTGAGTAACTGCAAGCTGTCAGACAAGTCTCAAAATGTTTCAACATATATAACAGGTCGCAAGAAGAGGAGTTTCACCAAGAGTGACGTGAGTTTTCAAAAGTTGTTGGTTTATATACCAATGTCGAAGCAAATCTTAAACAACCAATCATATATGCGAATGATATTGAAGGACAACGAGTGGTTGTTTGTGTGGCTGTCATTGAAAATTGACGACAGGTTAAAATTGTTGTGTCGGAGTGAATTAAAGAAGCAAACCAAATTCCTTTCAAGTAATGGAACGACACAATGATTAGGCGTGCTCCCGTAAACCTAATCATGATGCCTGTTTCAACTCATAGTGAGAGACTCATCAGTTGCACAGAAAGAGAGGAGTGTGAAAGAGATTAGCATGCTTGGCACAAGGAGATGAGGAAGGAGCACCGAAACAGAACTTTATCAAGTGTTTCTTTCTTACTGGCTCTTACCTCATTAGGATTTATCTTTTCATAATATTGCTTCACATGTTTTCTTGGGGACAGTAGAGTAGAGAGAAATTATAGACTAGGGTTCGCCCTGAACTTAAAGCCAAAACAAGCAAGACATGCGCATTGATCATGCCGTGTGTGACTCGATAAGTGGGATTATTAAAACAGTGCACATAATATAAATATGAAAAATGATAGTTTAACAAATTTTTTGAGTTGAATATTATATTTGGAGTTGTATAGAATCACTTCAGAGTTTAAAAAAAAATATATATATATATATATATATATATATATATAATAATTAATAAATTTATAATTAAATGATCGAATCACTTCAGGATGAATTTATAAAATAATAATATTAAAAGTTGTAATATAATCGTATAAAAAATTAGAATTTTCAATTTATTATTACTCTTTGAATATGAAATCCACTTAACAATTGAATAAATTAATATTTTAAATATATTTATTTTATTTTTTAAATTTAGATTAGGTAATATTAATATTTCTTTATTTTTATTTAACAACTAAATATATTATTATTATTTTATTTTAAAAAAATATTTTTATTAATTAAATATAATATTTTATTATTATATGGAGTTGTAAGGTGGAAGTAAGAGAAAAATAAACTTATGAAAGTATCATTATTCAGATAAAAAAAAATTACAGTATTTGACCATGTTACTCAATTCATATGAAGGTAACAAAAGTTACATCATTTTGTTTAGTTCCCAAAAATATTAAACTTTGCTAAGTAAATTAATAATTCATTTCAGTAAAAGTTTCTCATTAAAAATTTACTTTAACAAAAGTACATAAATATAAATAATGATAATAATAATAATAATAATTAGCTGAAAAATAAGAGAGAAGAAGAATGACATATTTTGTTTTTTTTTTTTTCTATTGGGATAAACAATATCCCAATATAAATACTGTAAATACTACTGGTACAATATAAGAGAGAAGAAGAATGAAACTTCATTTCTTTAGTATAAGGAATTATGTAAATGGGTTTGATTAACCTAGTACTTCTATTTATTAAATTTTTATTGTTGATTAAAAAAAATAGATATTAGTACAAATAAATACTCATAAGTAAATCAAAATATTTTATTTTTAAACTTTTATTATTATTTACAAATTTATAAATATTATTTATAATTATTTTAAGATTATTATTGACCATTATTATATATATTATTATAATTATTATTACGGTTAAAAATTAAGTGTAGCGATATGGGACTGGAAACCAAATCTTTTCAATAAAAAAAAACTTTAACAATTACGTTATCCAAATTTATTTATCATGATATAATTATTATTATATTTTTTTTATAAAAAAATACTTTAAATACACTACAAGAAAATCATGAAATAGAAATCAATTTTCAAAGAGACCAAAATAATTAGTCGCAATAGTAACTAAATTAGAGAACACTTTAGAAATTAAACAAAAAAAAATGGTTTTTAAATTAGTTTCTAATATTGTTAACTAGTTTCTAAATTGGTATCTAATTAACGACCAAAATTTTTGCTACCAAATTTAGAAACTAAATAATTGGTAGTTAAAACCTTGGTTGCTAATTAAATACCAATTTAGAAACTATTTAACAATAATAAAAACTAATTTAGAAACCAAATTTTTGTTTAGTTTCTAAAATGGTTTCTAATTTACTTACTATTGCAACTAATTATTTTGATATCTAAAAATTGATTTCTATTTCATGATTTTCTTGTAGTAGTGATATCTCAACCCGTTTAAAAAAAAAAAAGATTGGTGGCCATCTAAACCAGAAAATAACATAAAAAAACTATAAAAAAAAGCTCTTGGCCTAGTATGTTCAAAGCCTAAACCAAGTCTGCAATTACATATAAAGCAACATCAAAAACCAGTTCATGCTCTTGGCCTTTACCCTCCATCACTGCATAAATAACCCTGCAGAGCTTACAGAGGTTCTTCCAAAACTTCCAGCCAAAAACAGGATACCAAAGACCTCCAAAAACATGATCGTCCAAGATTATTATTATATTATAATTATCAATATTAAATATTATCAAATATTACAAATATTATTAATAATATAAATAATAATAACATTAATAAAAATATTAATATCATTAGTATTATTTATATTATTATTACTATTAATATTATTATTATTAATATTATCCATATTATCAATATCATTAATATTATTAACTTTTTATGCGTACTATTATTTATTATTATTATTATTTATGAATATTAGTTATGATTTTATAATTATTTATATTATAATAACATTTTTAATATTATTTATATTATTAAAAAAATTAAAACTATTAAGATTTTTTTTATATTCTTAATATTATTAATTTTTAATTAAAATATTTATATTAATAATTAATAATAATATTGAATTTACTTTTGGATTCGTGAGTAAAATTTATAAAAAATGTAAAATTTCTCTACGGGTAGAGATTTGTGGATAATATGGGTGGGTAATACCGAATTCACCAACAAATTCAGATCCATGGATAATATCTGTAGATAACGCTAAATTTATCTATGAATTCAAATTTATGGGTATATAATATTCGTAGATAACGATGAATTTACCTACAAATTCATTTATGTGGGTAAAAATTTGTTGAAAAATTAGATTTTTTTTTAGTATAATACACTTTGTTTTGGAGACTTGATGATGTTTTTAAGTTATGTTTTTTAATAGATAAGGAGATATGTAAGTTTACAAGTTTTTTTTTTTGTTTATGTCTCTATTTTTGAGTTTTTGTAAGGATATTTAGCCTATCCTTTTGTATATAGGTTGAGTATCCCTTAAATACTTCTTTTAATTCTTTATTTTTTATTGATAAAAAAATATATAATTACAAGAGAGTTTAAACTTATATGCAAAATAGAAATTACAATTTAAAGTATTAAGAGCATTCACAAACTTTGGTTCAAGAGTTATTCTTTAATATTGTACCCGTAAGTATTATATATGTATAAATTTATTAGTTGTCAATAAAAGAAATTCACAATCTTATTTAAATATATAATCATAAATCGATACTTTGATATTGAAAAAATTATTTCCATTGAATAACCCAATATATTATTATTTTAATCATATTTATTTTATATTTTAATATAAATTATTAGTATATACTATTATATGGATGTAAAGAATAAGTATTTTGTACTGATAAAAAAAATAAGTATTTTGTCAATAAACTATCATTTTTCTAACACAATTTCATTTAACTTATCAATCTCTATTCGTATTATTATAATATAGTTGTTAAATAATTGGCAAAATGTTATCACTGCCCTTCCTAGGAAATAGTTATATCGAATAAGTTTGAACTAGTCTTTGCAAACCCAGCGTCAGGTTTGTCATCCTTGACACATATTCATGAGTTTTGAAAAATCATAAGTGGTCTGGTTTTTGTTGACTTGCGCATGTATATTTTTCAACCATTATTTTTTCTAAGAGAAAAGGGTAATTTTTGCAAATGATTGAGGAAGAAAAAGGATAAGAAGAAGTAATTAATATACGTAGATTACATAAAATATCTAGTACATAGACAGTACTACGTACAAAATACTCAGAATGAGAAAGAGAAATGATATTATTTGTGGATGATGCTATGCAGGCCAAATGATAATAGGGAAGACTTTGAGCTTGAGGTGACGAAAGCTACAATGAGAATTGGTGACAAAGTGCAGACCTAGCTAGGTGGTGGTCCCTTTACTTTGGAACAAGTAAAATAATAGGGCAGCCCCAAAACCATGAGCACCAAACTGTAATGCAAAGAGGACACATTACCTGTGAGACATGTTGGGAAAAATCACACAAAGGAGACAACTAATTCACAGTTTATCATTCATGTTTTACTCTTTTGTGTTATTGGTACTTTATAAATCCACTTCAAAGGCAAGAAAGAAGGCTAAGAAACCTCCTTCCTCAGAAAAAGCATGTTAAAAAATAGAAAGAAAACAAAGGGTTTTGTAAAGACCAAGCAACATGATTGTTCCATCTTGGCTTTTAACATGTGAGAGTTAGGGTATTCTTGACCATTGCATGTGTCATTGTGGGCTTTCTTTTTTTTCTTTTCTTTTTTGTCCGCAATCATTGTGGGCTTTCTTGAATGTTCAACTTGGCCCAATTCTTCATTCACCTCTATACATTCTTCCTAAACCTTCATACTTTTACTATTTTTTTTTTTAATTCCAACTGTACTCTAGAGGAAGAATGTGACATTTTCTTCTTTATTTTTAAAAAATGGTGATTATTTGTGGTTGGTGGTGAATGTTGAAGTAGGTTTTATGATATTTTTAGATGATTGTGTTTTTGTTTGCTTATTTTGTTTATTTTTTGGAAGCTACAAAATCCAGAAAAATAAATTAGCAAAGTGCAAAAAATAAAGTATAAAACTCAAAAAAAAATTATCTAGGAAAATGTTAAATTTAATTAATCTTCTCACCAATCCTCTCACACACTGAAATGATAAAATTGATATCTTAAATATTATAAAAAAAATTAGAATGTTGTGACTTGAAAGGATATGTAAAACTGCAAAGTTACACCTAATATTATTTTTTATTTTTTTACAACTGATATTATTTAAAATAATAAGACTATGTTTTATTTAGATTTAAAAATTTAAAAATGTTAAAATCGAATTTTTACAATAATTAATATGAAAATAGGGAAGAATTTGTCATCAACTAATGCAAAGGTACTTTCTGTGCAAGCTGGTCTTGCTGTTCAGGCCCTCTTTAATAATAGTTATTGCCAAATAAACCTGCTGCATTCCCCTAGCTATTAGTTTATGCAAGAGAAAATCTTATGGAAAAGAAAATAAGAATAGAAGGGATTAAAGTACGAGATAAAATAAACTACATGATAAAGAAAAGTATAGAAGCCATTCTTTTCATCAAATTACATAAAAAAAAATGTATGGAAAAATGAATTACAAAAAATAATGTTATATATAAAAAGTGTTAAAATTAATTAATTTTATGGTTTAATATATACACGGTTCGTCTAAATATTTTACATTGAGATCAATCAATGAAAAATCATTTTAAATGTCATTTTAAAACAATCAATTTAAAATTAATAAATTATCATATAACAAAAAGTTAAATAACAATATAAAAAATTATATTATTAGTGTATTGTAATTAAATTGTAGTTTAAAACTTGTATAAGATGTGCAACAATTTTTTAGACAGATTAAAATATATTTAGATATAAGCACGTGTATTGTATTTTCTGTACAAAAAAATATAATTTGTAGGTGTTTCTCAGGATAATGAATTGCTATACATTGATATGAAGAACATATTGCTATAAATTATTAATATTTATTTATCAATTAAAAAATTATAACAGGTAATCACTATTTTAAATATACCCTTTTTTTGCACTTATCGAGTAAAGGGATAGAAAGTTGTATAAAAATTGTTAAAATAATAAATTAGAAAAATAAAAACTGGGTAAGATTTATTTATTTTTTTAAAAATTGAGCTTGACGAGGAAATTCTCAGCTGATATAGGTTGATACAAAACATTCTAAGGTAACTAAGTGCTATCCTCAGATTTTTCGTAAATCTAATCATTCTTATATCGATATTCATCAGTTAATTCTTCCAACACAAATTAAGTTTTTTTAGAAGCGACACAAATAAAAAATGTAAATTTTGCATCATATAAATTTCGCAGCGACCATGTGTTTTGCGCAGGTTTATCCAAGGCACGGTGACTACTGGTCGTTAATCAATAAACTCATGTATTAAATTGAGTTGAACGAAATAGAATAATAAATTATTTGTCTTCTTTAAAATATAGTTGTATTTTGCTTTTAGTTCCAAACAATCTTTTGCTTGAATTTTAGTTTTTCTTTATTATTTTGTTTCATTCCTTTTAATACATTTATTTAGCTTTCGTTATAGTGCATATAATATGCGATTCATTTGGTTCTAATTCCCATCAAATATGTTTCAAATGAACTAATTAAAAATTTTAAAAAAATGTTCTAGCGAGCAAAAAGCAAGTAAAGATCTTCTAAGAACTGAAATCAGAGTATAACAAAATCTAATGTGAGCCTATTTTTGAGTTGAAAAGTAAATTACAATATTTTTTAAATTAGTCTCATCTATAGAGTTTGCATTAAAAGTGCACATAATGTCAAAATTAATTCATATTCTTTAAATTTAAAACAAATAGAATAGGGTTAAAGGAAGGTCCCACTCCGATACAAGGTTAGTAAAGAAAGAAGCCCAATTTTTGTGGATCGATGAATGTGGGTTTTGAATAGGACTTTGCGGGCTAATCTGTCGATTATTATAAGGCAGTTTCTTCTTACATTCCCATATTTTACTCCTACACTCCCCATTTTTTTAATTCCTTATTTTGTCTTTCCTATTTTATCATTCATTCAACCTCCATTGTTTCTTACTTGTGAGATAACAAAGAGTACTATTGGAGGTGAAGGACTTATAGGTGTTGAATTTAATTAACTTTTTTTAACTAATACAAGTTTTATGTGAAGTTGACATTAATTTTATTTTTTTTTGGATTATACAACTGAAAGTTTTCAGCTGCAGCAATCTGAAATAATAATTTTAAATTATACAACCCAAAATATATTTATGAATTTAAAAACCTATTTTTGAATTATACCATCTACAAATGTGTTTCAGATTACATAATTTATAATTTAATTAAAAAAATTAAATTATACAAATTAAAATACATTTTTAAATGGTATAATCTAAAACATATTTTGAATTAAATAATAAAAAATATGGTATATGGAAAATTTAATAATATTGGAATTAATCAAAAATATTTTGAGAAGTAATTAAATAAGTGGTTGTGAAATGGTTAAATAGATTATAAGGATTCTCAATATATTGATATAAGATATCAATGATATAATATAACCATATATTGACTATTTGATGTAATATGACCATATCATAAGGTCTATCATTCTCTTTTATAATTATCTTTTAACACACAAAAAGCTAGGTATTGGGCTTTCTTTTACTTAGTTTCTACTTCTTCTTTTTTATAAAGTTTTCGTGTTAGACATCACTATACAACTTGACATCTCAGCTAAGCTGACACCTCAAGTAACAACAATCATCTGCCATCACATAAAAAAAAATTATTAAAAAAAAGAAAAAAGAAAGAAAATACAAAAATATGGGGGAACTAGACCAAAACCCATATGTTAACACAAACGATACATAGGTAGATTATACCTATTTATAAAGAATTTTAAGAACAAACTAGCTGGGAGTCTATTATACCAATGAAATGATTCTCTATGAATAGATCCTAAATTAGCCAACTTATCCGCACACGCATTCCCTTCACGAAAAATATGAGTTACCCTAAACCTGATTGTCCCACAAAAATTAAGACAAGTATTCCATCGATTCTGAAGCATCCACGGAA
>Ga0123342_1008342_pt1 | contig 13102 bp, 4 predicted proteins | sample Turbeawhitnodule_FD_89960 | JGI IMG/M metagenome (GOLD analysis project Ga0123342, IMG submission 89960) | Root nodule microbial communities of legume samples collected from Mexico - Turtle bean Mexico white nodule | ecosystem: Host-associated > Plants > Roots > Nodule | place: Mexico: Nepantla...
CAACAATTGTTGTTGTATCCTTGGTGAGTACCACCTTGGACGCATATCCGAGAACCTCTTTCCCAGCTTTGTCCAAAGTAAGGCCAACCTCTTCTCTGATTACAGTACCTGTAAACCAATTTAGAAAATACACATTATTATCAACATCTGGAAGCAAAAAATGATGGAAAAAAGCAAATATACACTGCCAAAAAGACATGAAAATTCTAAATTTCAAGACCTCCAGTCAAAATTGCAATGTCATCAAGGTACTGGCTCTTGCGTTCACCAAACCCAGGGGCCTTAAGCGCTGCAATCTTCAGTGATCCTCTAAGTCTGTTCACCACTAGAGTTGCTAGAGCTTCCTGTTCAATATCCTCTGCAATAACCAATATAGGATATCCACTTCTAATAGCATCCTCCAGTATGTTGAAAAGATCCCTAGCATTGGTTATCTTTTTGTCAACCAACAGCAACTGCACAACATACATTACAAAATTATAACTAAACAGAATGTCAAAATAAAAATAAATTACAAGGAGCACAGACAAGTGTCACACCTTACAGTTCTCATACTCAACAGCCATTTTCTCACTGTCAGTCACGAAGTATGGAGAAATGTAGCCACGGTCAAACTGCATTCCCTCGACAACATATAAACTGTTGTCGGCACTCTTTCCCTCTTCAAGGGTCACAACACCCTTTCTACCAACTTTACTCAATGCTTCAGCAATCATATTTCCTACTTCATAATTGTTCCCAGCACTAACAGCTGCCACATCTGCCAACTCACTATCTTCAACCTGCAATCCACCCAACCACAACCTTAGATGAGCAAACACTAAATATATTAATAAATGGGAAATTTACACTAATCCAAGTGTCATGATGACAGAAAAACACACAACAATGTTTGGTATTTCAATGTTTGGTATTTCGATAATAAGTAGATAATCGTTTCACCTCTTTTGACATCTTTTTAAGTTCAGACACCAGAGCCTTGGCTGTCTTTTCAATGCCACGAGTGATGAGCACAGGGTTGGCACCGGCAGCAACAACCTGCGAAAATTGATATAAAAAATTACGCCTATTTACATGGTAACAACCAAAACAAAACCAAAGTAGCTATGACTCTATATTTTCAGTAAAACAACAAACTATCCTACCTTAACACCTTCCGCGATAAGGCCTTGAGCTAGAACAACAGATGTCGTGGTTCCATCACCAGCCAAGTCGTTGGTCTTGGCAGCAGCTTGTCTCACCAACTTAGCACCAATATTCTCAACGGGATCCTCCAACTCAACCTTCCCAAAACCAAATTCAGCAAAACATCAATGGAAACACAAACGACTAGCCACTTAAACACGAAATTCAAATATCCGCCTAAACAAATTAAACCATATTCGAAAAGAGAAATAATCATACATGATAAAAGAAATTCAAAAAAACCCACCTCTTTGGCGACAGTGACACCGTCGTTAACGATTTTCGGCGAACCATACTTGCTCTCGAGAACAACATTCCTTCCCTTGGGACCAAGCGTGACCCCAACCAGATCCGCGAGCTTGTTAACACCGCTCTGCAAAACAAAACAAAACGTCAGTAACCGCAGAACCTGAAAACGCGAGTTTCAAAGAAGAGTACAGTCCATCCACCTGGAGCTTCTTGATTGCAGTACCGTCCTTGTTGAAGTGCAACTCCTTGGCCATGGCGGAGACCCTGGCGTTGCGGCTTCTTCTGGCGAGAACGACGCCATTGGATTGACGGCGGGAGCCGGAGAAGGGGAAGGAGGAGATGGCGGCGGAGGAGGAGAGCTTGTAGGAGGACATTGCGGAGAAGGTGGAAGCCATGGCTAGGGTTTAAGGAGGGTTTGTTGTGGATAACGTGAACGGCTTTGGAGTGTTGAGGGAATAGAAATGGGTAAGGGATTAGGTTTTTATTATTACAATCCAAGAAGGTGACGAGGGATTTAGTCTTGAAGGTTCTGTTTCATCTGGGCCGTTCGATTCTCAAGGGGACGTTGCTCTTGTCGTTCATTGGAATGCTCTAGAACTTTTTAGTTCTGTTAAGGTTGGGCATTGGTGGTTACTAAGAAAATGAATTGCCAATTGGGTTAGGTGAAGCCCCGAGAAATAGTAAGGTTTGAAATTTTCTTTTTTAAGAATGTAGAAGAAGTATACTCTCTTAACACTTTTTCTAAAAACATTACTTTATTGTTTAGAATTTCTTAAAATTATAAAATTATTACTGTGCCTGCTTTTCACTACATAAGAATAAAAATGTTTATTTAATGTGTTTAAAATGTAAGTTCTATAGAAACTATAGAAATTAACTTAGTTGATTTAAAACGTGAATGTGTCCGCTTATAGTGTTATGGAAGATTTCTGGTTTTCAAAATTTTAAAAAAACACTTATGTAATTGTTACAGCTATACTAGAATTGATTATTTTGTTTAAAAAAATGTTTAATTTTTTTTTAATGTGCCTACTTTATTTTGTACAAGCTAAATTAATTTTAACTTCATGAAATCAATTTTCCTTAAAAGTAAATGGATTTAGTTATTCGTGAAGATTTTGTTTATTTGACAACAAATAATTATGAAAAATAGGTTGGATACATGAGAAAAAGGTATAATTATCTTTTTTTGAAAAATCAATTTAGTCTTAAATTTTTTTTAAATGTATGTAAGTTGGTCTTTTTTGTCAAATTTTCATCAACGGCGTCACTAAGTGTTGATGATGTGACTTACAAAAGTGCACATGTGGAATGTGAAATGGGATAAACTTATGATGACAAACTTATAATTAGGTTTTCTCACATGGCAATTTGAGGGTTTGAGAGATTGTTGAACATAACGAAATTGGAGAAAAGATATTAGGGTTTGTTTAATTGTAATCAGTGATTTGGGATATGGGCGATTTTGATTCTTGATTGTGGTGTAGTGTTGGCGATTTGGATTCTTAATTTCTAAGTTTAGGTATTCTTCATTTTTGTGATTGTGATACATTGTTGGTTATTCGAATTCTTGAATTCAAAAGGCAACTTGAAGGTCATCTTAGGGTTTATCTTAAATTCAAAAGCCTACTTGAAGGTCCAAAAAACAGAGATCATTATGCAACAAAACCAAAGGCAAAGATTGCAGCAAAATCAAAGACAAAGATTGCAACTTTCTCCCGTTTGGGTCTTTGTTGTTGATCTCACATTCACCGTCGTTCGCATCCAAATCTTCCTCGAAGGTGTCTCACTCTTCGCAGATAAGCGCATCGAGGGTCGATGGAGAGTGGTGTTGTGCGTCATCGTCGATAGTAATTTTCATGTTTCCTTTCCCCCTTAATCTCCTTTCCCCAATTTCATTATGCCCAAAAGTTAAAATATAAAAAACAAAAATTGCATATCAAATAATGTCATAATACTAGGTGTTCAAACTGCACAGTCTACATGTGCAAACCAATGTCATTGTGTGCGTCACATCAACAACACTTAACGTCATTGGTGGAAACTTGACAAAAGGGGACAAATTGTACCTTTTTAAAAAATCTTGAGACCAATTTGATTTTTTAAAAACTACTGTAGTAAATTGAATATTGACAAAAAATGTAAGGACCAAAAAGGTAAATAAACCTAAGAAAAATATTGAATTATGTTTTAAAAAAAATTAAAATTTTCACAAAGTTGTGTTGTCAGATGGAGTGATGATAGATGTAAGTTTTTAATATGATAAATGATCCATCAAAAACATTTCTAAAAACTTACGTTGTGTTTGTATCCATATATTTACCGTGCTCGACAATGGAAATGCGGGATCATTTGAGTTTGGTTCCAACAATTTGCGGTGATTTGGAAGAGAGGAAAGGTGTGGATGGTGTGAGATATCTTCCTCATGTTGATGCACAAAAAGTAGAGGAAATACACGTAGGCATGTGTAAGTTTCCATTTTTGCCCTCAAATTCATATGTGCATGGTGGCGTGGTGTCACTGTTGTTGTTCAGAGATTCCATGCACAAAGAAAACCATCTTTAGTGTGTTGTCTAGTTCGTTGAGGTAATGTTTAATAATGTTTGGTGCCCTCTATTGTTGTCCATAATCGATTTTGTTTACCAATACAAAAGCATACCTAATCGATTTTACAATTAAAAGTATAGGATAATCGATTACATTAACAACATAATCGATTATATGTGGTTTTTTTAGGATAATCAATTATCTCCTTATTATTTCATGTACCTTAATCGATTATGCTTATAAAAATGGTGGATAATCGATCCATTATTGATATAATCAATCATGTGTGTGGTTTGGATTGCTCAATGTTTGTTGTGTACCAAAATTATTTATGAATTTTATTTATTTCGAATTTTTATTCAATATTAAATATTTTAGAATTTGTATTTATTTCGAATTTTAAATATTTTATATATTTTATATATTTTAGATTTTTATTTAAATAGGTCATTAGATAATTAAGATTTGTATTTATATAAAATTTAGAATATTTTAAGAATTTTATATATTTCATATTTTTATTTAAATAGGACATTAAATATTTAAGATTTGTATTTGTTTATAATTTTAAATATTTTAAGAATTTATATATTTAAATAGGACACTAAATATTTAAAATTTAGAATATTTTAGAAATTTTATATATTTCATATTTTTATTTAAATAGGACATTAAATATTTAGTTTTGTATTTATTAGTATTTTGAATATTTTAATAATTTATATTTTTATTTAAATAGGACATTAAATATTTAGATTTGTATTTATTTATGATTTTGAATATTTTAGAAATTTTATATATTTTAGATTTTAATTTAAATAAGATATTAAATCATTTAGAATGTCTATTTATTTTGAATTTTTGAATATTTTAAAAATTTTATATATTTCAGATTTTTTTATATAGAAGATTAAATATTTAGGATTTTGAATATTCTAGAAATTTTATATATTACAAATTTTTATTTAGATAAGACTTTAAATAATTTTTACAATCATAAATATGTTTGGATAATTTCACATAATTCCTATTTTTTCTTAAATTAATTCTTACACAGTACCAAAAATAATACTTTAATTAAAAATAATTATAATTCACAAATAAATCAATCAATTTAATTTTTCAACAATTTTTTAAATAGAAGGGTAAATTTGTAATGTTATAAATAACTCCATATTTTTTAAAAATAATTATTCAATGAAAATAATTTACAAAATTTTAATTAACTCAAATCTATACAAAAATACCTCTTATTTCATTATTTAAATATCTTTTAAGATAAGGGTAAATTTGTAAACTTATATTTTACAAATTTTAAAAATATTAAAAATTATCTCACATCACATCACTCACAAACTTCAATAAACTCTTCTCTCAAAATATACCTCTATCCAAAAAACTTCATTTTCTTCCTACTTTTCTTTCAAATCTTCATACATTCACTCTCTTAAATCCTCATACATCCTCTCCCCAATCCAAACACAGCCTTAGTGTTTGATAAAACTCTCATTCTTATGTTATAGCAGATTTAATAACATGCAATTCAAATGAGATCAAGGAGAATAAGGATTTTATATTATATATATTTTACATTGGTTCTTCTATAAACACAAACTACATAGAATTCTTGTTCAACTAATCAAATTTTACTAAGTAGATTAATGATATGAAGATAAAAGAGAGTATTTGTAGAAAATGGGAAAAACCAATAGAACTTGAATCTTAAAGAAAACAATAATTCATAACTAACAATAACTCAAAAGATATTGCATTGCTTTCCAATCCTAACAAGATATATTTAACATCTCATGGTAAATCTTACAGTAAATCTCACAAAGGAGTTGCTAAGCACAACAAACATCGATCTCTGTAAGTTATGTGCCAACTTAGGCTTTGGTCTTGTACCTTATTATTTGCCTTCGTTTCAACCTCTTTGTAAAGTACCAGGACCTCTCTATTTATAGAGTTTAGTGAGAAGCTCCATCGTATTCAACATTCACTTAGCACAGAGCCAATCCTCTTAGCAGATTGACTTTCCTCATTCTGAAGGAACATTTTTATTTTTCATTGTTATTCGTTGGTGATACAATACATTTTAGTTAACAAATAATGTGTGAGTGTTTTATTTGTCAGATGATACAACATTATGTTGTCTTTTTCTACATATAATAAAGCACGAATATGCTCAAACACTACACATGTATCTAAGTTAACCTCGTACTACATGAACAATTATATGTTTATTCTATGTTGTAGGGAATGTAAGTTGCTTTCGTTTGCTAAGAAGATTCGTTCAAACACAAGTCACATCACTGATCCCTTGAATGAAGAGGTAAAACTACATTCTTCAACAAATCCTCAATATTAAACATATGTCAACTTTGGTCCAACCATTTTCCTAGTTATGATGTGCATGTTTACCATGTTTTTATGTAAAAAGCTATACAACATGGGGATATAAGTGTTGTTAACTATCAAGGATGTTGTGTGAAGAAAAAAGATCAATTAATGTTGCATGAAGTGCATTTAATGCTATGTTGCATGAAGTGCATTTAATGCTATGTTGCATGAAGTGCATTTAATGCATTCTTCACAATTAAGTTCATTAGATACAATAACGACATTCAAGTGAATTGAAGTTACTTAATGACCTGAAACGGACTTGCAACAACTATATTCTTCAGCACTTATTTAAAGTCATTCATCAAGAAGAAGAACATAAAATACCACGTTTCATAGTGTTGAAACTTTGTGCAAATATTTTGTGCCCCAAAAGCTTCATAACAAACATTATTCGTGTTCAATTAGTAAACTATAAGAGAGTGCATAAACCTTGTATACTTTGAAAGACAATATCATTCTCTAGTGAACAACCCGTTGATTTATTGATCAATATTCAAATAAATTATTTATCTTTGTTAGGAGTGATTGTTTGACAAAGAATACTTGTTTATTATACATAAGTGGTTGTTGTTCAAGTAATACTTAGTTTTAGTCAGGAGTGGTTGTGTTCCAAATAACACTCATTTTAATCAAGAGTGGTTGCGTTCTAAAAAAAATACTCATTTTAGCTAGGTCTGGTTGGGTCCAAAGAATACTTGTTTTATCCAATAGTGGTTGCGTTCAAAATAATACTTCAGGAGTTAGTCGGGAGTAGCTACAAGCTTAAACAATACTCAAGCGGTTGAAGGTTCAATTGACTATAGAAAGGGAAGTTGAATGGAACCAAAATTCAATTCGTGGAGTATGACAAATTTAAAATAATGTATATTTAAAGGGTAAACATAAAGAATGAGACAAAGATCTATATTGGTTCACCATACAACAAGGGTTATGTTTAGTTCCCTCAAACAACTCGGTCAATAGCTACTAAGTATTCTCCACCTTTCCAAGTACACCAATACACCTCTTCAGGTCCACAAGAATTCTCAACCTCTTTAGGTTCATCTAATATTATAAACCTCTGCACGCTCTCCCAGTATTCTTACTCCTCTATAGGTTACTAAGTATTCTCTACCTCTTTAGGCAACCGGTCTTAATCTCCCATAAGATTAAGGACCTCTTAATACAATGAGAAAACTCTCATTTAGAGAGAACAATGAAGGCTCACATGGTATACTTCACAACAGTAAAGGATTACAATGGTTACGCTTAAAACCCAACTTCTCACAAGTTGCTTTCTTTTAGCAAATATGAAATTCTATGCTCAAATATAGACACAAATGAAAAATACTTTTTTGTACAAATGAATATTTTGTATATCGCTCATATGTATTTTGTTGTTGTGTTCTTTACCCTTGAGGTCTTTATATAGACTTCTGAAATGTGAACGTTGTAGCTTTAGGGTTTCTTCATTCTTCATGTAGTCGTTAGACGTTTGATATAGAAACTATTGATCTTCGCATGTAAGACTTTTCAAAAACTTTCTTTATCTTCCTCAATTATGAATGTTGGCACTTTAATCTTCATTACTTTGAGTATCAGCTCAATCTGCCACATTGTTTTTCTTCTTTAATGCGCTAGATGCTAGATATGAAAATTTTTATTCTTATGAAATATTTCAAAATGTTTTTTTAACAGTATTTGATGTGAACGTTGAGGCTTGAATCACTTATGCCCTTGGATATTCTCTTTCCAGTTTTGTTCATCATCTTTTATGTGCTAGACGCTCATTATGGAAATGTTAGCTTTGATGAGATCTTTACGTATTTGACATGCATTTGATTTTCAAATAGTTTCTCCATATATATGAACTTTGATCATCTCTATACTTGGATATTTCCATTTTGCACGATTCATATTCTCTTTCATATTAGACGTTGAAATAAGAAAGTTTATATGCATCTTTAATGTGATTTCTTCTCTTGGAGGATCTTTAGAGTATTTCGCTTGTTGAATTTGTTTGTTTGAATTATCATTATTTTTCTTGACTCTCGATTGGTGCAAATCTCGCTTTTCAGCTTCATCATTTTTCTATCAAACGCTGAGAATGGAAACTTGTCTTTTAGTCCCTTTGATAATTTATGGTTACAAAATAAATATCATTGAACATTATAATTTACAATTTAATTCATGGGTATCACTGAAACAATATCTTAGAATATCTTCAACTAATTAAGACTAATATTCTCAAATATTTCATATTTAAATGATTTTAAAAAGCTTTCAAAGTTAATATTGATTCATAATGTTGAAGAATAATTACTCTTAACTTGGATATTATTCTACTTAATCATATTTCGAAACACTCTTTGACATAGAAAATATTCATACTAAGCTTTTACAATGAAATACTATTTAGTCAAATTCTTTCCAAAATCATTTAATTCCAATAATCTTATTTGTAAAATATAATTTAGGTATAATTACCTTATTCGTCCCTATTTTCTGGGGAATAGTCAATTTAGTATAGTGGTTTTAAAAAAAATCAATTTCGTTCTTATGTTTGTTTAAATGTATGGAAAATGGTCTTTTCTGTTAAGTTGCACCAAACGACGTTAACGGGTGCTTATGTGACAGAGAGAATTGTGATTGAGTTTAGTGTGAGGTGTCAAGTGACGTGGATGGTTAGATTAGTTTAGTGAAAAATGAATTGGGGATTAGGGTTTTTGAAATTTGAATTGGGAGTTATGAATTTTTAATTGTAAATTATAAGCACGGTTGAGATTAAGGAAAAATCAATTGGAGATTTTGGATTTTTTGACTTGCAATTGGGGGGGTGGCAGCAAGAAGACTCCTGGGTGTTCTTTAGGCCATCTAACCCTCGCCTAACGCCACAAAGTCTCATCTCACACCTTCAATTAATGAGATTCATTCACAAAACACAGATTCATTCACACTTCACCCTTTTAGGCAGTCAATTTCTTTTCCCCAGGCCTTAGGTCCATACCAGATCTGAGAACTTTCAAGATGTGAATCTGTGTGAGCGACACACGTGTGTCCGTGCGTGCAATGTACGTGAGTCTCGGTTGGAATCAAACGCGGAGTTAGTGCGTAGAAGGGATTCGCACGTGTGTGGGCACCCGAGGGTGTGGATAGTGTCTCGTGCCAAAGATGGTGCTAGAGAAGACCCAAAAATGTTTTGGAAAAATTATGGAGAGAGTGAAGGGTAATGGGTTTGTAAGGAGAAGGAAGTGTTTGGTTTGGAGAAAAAATGAGAGAAATCTCATCTGCAGTGGCAGTAAGGTGATATTGGGAAGATGATGACAAACAACGGCCTCTGCTCTCTTTTACACTTAAAAAACGATTATTACTCCTAAAATCACATAGCCCACCATCCAAAATCACAAGAAGAAACCCTAACCCAATTTCATGCCACCTCACACAAACCCAATCTGATGTGTCGTATGATCTGTGCAATCTCCAATGTGCATATATTGCTTGTAAGCATGTGCTTCTGCCTTGTGTACCCAAGGGTTTATCTAATATGATCTTCTAATGAGTTCATCAACACTTGGATCATCTGGTGTGATCCTTTACAAGCTTCGTTTGATACATCCTTTGTTTAACCAAAGTTTCATCTCGTCTGATACATTTTTTGTTTCGCTAAAGCTTCGTTTGATGTGTGTTTTTTCATATGATATTCTTATATGCCCAATTTTCTTTATTTTCAAATGAAGATAAGACAAATTTATGTCTAATAAATGACATATACGAAAAGGTAAATTATAAGTCTTTCTCTTATTTTATTCCAGCCTCTGATTTTTCATGCTCATTGTGTGATTATGAAAATGACGATGATCTCTCCTATGAGGATCTTTTTAACAACTACAATTCTACATCTGACTAGTATTTAAAATCAAAGAAAAAATTTAAAACCTTGCTTATTGAAAAATAAAGAACTTAAAGAGAGATAAAATTGTAGTTAACGGGAAAGTATTAGTCTTGGAGCATACTATAACACAAACATAGAGGAAATGAAAATATTTGAATAAAAAATTACATGTTATAAGCATGATTTTGAGAAGTTTTGACAGAGTTATAAAGCTCTAAATCTTTTATTTTCAATTTCCACACATGAGTTAGGTAAGTTTGGTTTAGATTATGATATCCAAAATAGAAAAGGTCATTCATAATGTTTTTGAAAATATTAAGGAGCTCATTTTTCTCATTGTAGTAAACATAGACACTTTAGTTTCAAGTGTAGACACAAGGGAAAGTTTGCAAATGCTATAAGAAAGGACTCGGGAAAATCTAAGTACCAAAGAATTCATTATTTCTATTGCAGAAATGATGCACAAAAGGTGGCCACAAACAAATATTGACGATCACCGTTCGATGATAGGAATACACAAATGACACAAAGTGTATGTCCCCATATGTAATCAAATGCCCTTAGATGAAATCATAATCGCTTGAACTATTAGATCCTTTGTTTGTATTGATAATGCAAAAACTTATTTAAATGAGTTTGACCAGAAAATGAAATCATTTGTGTAGTACTAATGTGTTTGTTGAAGTTTGTCCAGAGAAATAATTCAATGAAGTAATCATTAGGAAATATCATATGCATTAAAGGGCATTTATGGTGAAATGACAAAACATTTAATACACAATAATGAAAACATATCAACACAGAAAAACGGTCAATTGCAATTAAGGATGCACAATCCCATGTTTACGTCCAATTCGATTTGCTAAAGGAAACATAATCGTTTTCTTAATTTCTAATTTTATCTTTCAAAGAAAAACCATCTCATATCATATAAGCATTCCTTAGTGGTTCAAAATTCTAGAGCGTGTTGGGTACATTTTGGGCAAAGTGTTTGGTTTAGTGGGATAGGTAAAGTTTCTTGCCCTAAGTAACTTCTAGAACCATGAAGCATGCAACTAATTTTACCCTAAAGTCCGAGTGTTTTACCAAAATTAAGAACTTAAGGAAGACCAACATGAACTTCACCCTTTCTAGTTTTGTTTGATAAATCTAATCCTTAATTCTTAAAGTTGAACCTCATCATAACCCAAGGTTTGGACATCTTACAAAGAAGCATAAAATGAATCAACATGAAATAACAAGAGTATGAAGTGTTAAATGATCAAGATCTCAACAAATGACTTATTATTTTGGATGCACAGGAAAATTGTCTACAAGTTTGAAAGAGCAATCTCATAAACTTCAAAGATTTTGAAACACGCACAACCTACTCTTTAAGAGTATATATGGTCATCATAGTTGAACAAATTAACCATGCCCCTTTACTCAACGAAAGGAGTATAACAATGCCATCGTAAATTAAAAAATATATGTTGAAAAACTCTACACCAAGGACAATGCACAAACACTAGGTCATAACAAATCTCTTTGTGATGCATACTAATAGAAGCTTATCATACACATAAATACGTGCAAAAGCTCTTATTGTTTTTTCTTCGCTTCTTGTGTTTGAGAAGCTTCATGCACTAGATGACTTGTAAAAGAGTTTGCTTAACTTGTATGATCTTTCACATTTGTGTGAAGCTAGAATCTTGACAAGGAGTGATTGTATTTCATATCCACTCGGTTAAGCGTAAAACTGGTAAAAACAACTTTATTATTGTATATTCTAGAGGAGTTTTATGTACTTAGTTTGAAGATACATTGTGTACTTATTACTAAACTCAAGAGATGAATGTCTCTCTTTATCACTTCAAATTCCATCTTATAAAATTAACCTTATCTTTGAATTGGTATGAGATATTACCTCTTAGGATAAATTCTTTGCAAGACCAGAGACAATGATTCAAGCTACAATGAAAAATGCAGGACAGACATTCCTTATTCAAATACTGAAAAATTCAATTACTAGACAACACACTATTACGTTCATCAAATCATATTATATTTGATATAATGGATGCTATAAAAAATGGAAACTAAATTCTCATAAAAAAAAATAATGATGTTGTCTCAAAAGTGTTGTGAATCGATAATCATAATTAAAAATACTTCCTAAACTCTCCAACAAGAAATTCTCAGTGCACTGTCAGAGAAAGAAACTCTCAAATATATAATTATAAATTTATGTAACGAAAAATGATGAGTTTTGTATAAGATTTAAAATAAAGAAATCTTATATAATAAGTCAAAGTTTATAACAATTTAGGAAATTTTATTTATTTTAGAAAAAAATAATGATTAACTTAGTAGTCATGTCACTAAGTGTATAGAAGAAAATAGAAGATATTTTCCATAGATTGAAAATAATCTCTTGAAAGAATTATTAGTAAAAAAGTTTTATAAATGAACTTATATATAAGTTAATTTTAAACAAACAAAAATCTTCTAAAGATGTTTATGGAGATCCAAACTCTTTTATAAGATATGGAGAGAAAGTTGGTAAATTTTTACTTGATAAATTATTCAAAAATGAAGAATATACAATGAGTGAATGCAGCAGCAGTAGCCACAAAGTATCATGATGATATATATAATGCTTACAAAGAGAGCATAGAGTTTTCCAAACAGAAACCTTAAATGAGTTCTCCAAAAAGGAAAAGGAAAAGAAAGGATGAGAACAGTTTCATGAAACATATATAGAAGTGTTTCCCCATTGTTCTGCACCGCATTATGCAAACTTGGCTCAAATGAGGAGCAAGCTTTTCACAATAACGCACGGGTGCGAGGGTGAGTGCGAGGTTGGTC
>Ga0123342_1008343_pt1 | contig 13102 bp, 8 predicted proteins | sample Turbeawhitnodule_FD_89960 | JGI IMG/M metagenome (GOLD analysis project Ga0123342, IMG submission 89960) | Root nodule microbial communities of legume samples collected from Mexico - Turtle bean Mexico white nodule | ecosystem: Host-associated > Plants > Roots > Nodule | place: Mexico: Nepantla...
AAAAAAAAAAAAAAAAAATATATATATATATATATATATATATATATATATATATATATATATATATATATATATATATATATATATATATATATATATATATATCCTTTAAAATAAAAAGTAATTAACTCATTTTATCATTTCTTAGTTAATTTCTATTTTAATTATTATCTTTAGTAAGAAATCTAACAATGGTTAAGATTTTTTTTTAATTATGATCTTTGTTTATTGTGAACAGAATCCAAGTTCACGTAGTTAAACCATTTTCACTTGCATAACATAAATAACAGCACTATTATTTATTCAATATTTCAGTTTACTATTTGTACACTACTTTTTATAATAAAACAACATAACTAACGTATATATGTTTTAATACTTTTCTTCTAAAATAATAAAAAAAATCATCTAAATATAGGTATAAACAAATTGTAACTTCGAGAAAGTTTCCTATATATTTTTCTAACAAATTATGACGTGATTTTCATACAAAATATACTATACTATATACAGATTATATTTATCCTTTAAAAAAGTGTTATATATATAGAGAGAGATATATTCATTAATGAACTTATCTTTAATTTACAGTAATTTGAATAAGAAATTAAACAATGAACTTTGTGCCCAACATGAAGATAATGGCGTCAGGCATGCAAAGCATTGATTTACTAAAATATTCTCGTTTTTTGAGGTCCTTTTTATTGGCGAAGTTTATTTTTAATTTATCTCTGAATCATTAAATGGTTCGGTACACAAGGCAAGCCCACTAATAAGAATTATATTACTTATATAATACAGTACTGCTTATAATACTAAAATTTCAATTCTATTTGATTATTAATTTATTTCATATTTATGTATATATCACGATATAATCGATGGTAGTGATGCGATCATATAATTCATTGAAAATTCACATTTAAAATTTGCATAAATAAAATTATTTGATGGGTTAGCATTCCGATACAATTTTTCAGTTTTAGATAGTTGTGATTATAATATTCTCTTATCTTTACAATATATGTCTCATTTTTTTAATCATATCATGGTTAGGGAGGAACATGATATTCCTAATTGGATTTTATATGAGTTTGGTCGTTTCACTCTTAAATCGGTTAAAACTCTTTTCTTGAAACCAAGATTTCCATGTGGTTAGGGTAAATGCAATTGTTCTTCATTTATTCCGCCTTCCAAAACTCTAGTACTTTTGGAAAGTTTTTCATGGGTGGCTTCTTACAGATCAGCATATTCATAATAAAGGTTTGCATATATGTTTTATGTATACGCTTTGTGAAAAGCACAAGGAATCTATTCAACATTTATTTTTTGAATGTTCTAATGTTTTGCATATTTGGAGTTGGGTTCGGCAAATTTTTCTTACTTCTCATTTCTTTAATAAGGATGATCTTTTTTCTTTTATTAAGAATAATGGTAGTTCTTTGGTTAAATTGATTAAGCTTGTTGTGATAACTTTTTCTATTTGGATGATATGGCGTATGAGGAATTATTCTAGATTTCAAGATAAGATTGATGTTTATAGGGTTATTTCTGTAATTAAAGATTTTACTTGTCTAGTGGGAAATTCGTCTAAAACTTCAATGAAGAATGATATGTTGAATTTCAACGTGATTAAGTTTTTTGGTATTAATACTTGTGTTGTTAAAGTTCTGTGTCATCTTCTTGTTATATGGGAGTTCCTTTCACTAGGCTGGGTTAAAATTAACACTGATAGGGTTGCTAGGGGATATTCTGGTCTAAGGTATATTTCGTGGGAGTACGGGGGAGTTTATTGGTGCTTTCTCTGTGTTTCTTGAAGTTCAGACTGCTATGGTTGCTGAGTTTTTTGGAGTTGCTATGGAGAAAACTCAAAAGATGGGGCTTACTAATATATGGCTTGAATGTGATTTTGCCTTGGTTTGTGATGTGTTTACTGCTAGGACTAATGTTTCGTGGATGCTTCGTAATCGATGGAATACTTGTCTTAATTACTGTGGGAAAATCAGGTTTAGGGTTACTCATATTTTTTGTGAAAGGAATGCATGTGATGATAAGTTGGCTAATTTAGAATTTATTCATAGAGAATAATTTCATTGGTATAATAGGCTTTCATCTAGTCTGTTCTTAGAATTATTTATGAATGGTATAGTCTACATATGTATCGATTTTGTTAACATATGGGTTTTTGTCTAGTCCCTTCATATTTTTTTTTATATGATAGAAGATGAATGTTGCTAGTTGAGGTGTCAGCCTAACTGAGATGTCAAGTTGGATAGTGATGTCTAACATGAAAACTTTTATAAAAAAAAATCATATATATATATATATATATATATATATATTACGTGATCTTTTATTATATAAAAATAAAATAATTAAATATATTATTTGTTATATGTTGTATATAATTTATATTGTAAATCAAATTAATTATACAGATAAAACATTTTAAATCTTACGGATTCTATGTGAGTAATATATTTTAATTTAAATAAGAGCCCTTATCAGTATTTAATTTAGTTTTATTTTTTTTCTCTATTGTATTATAATTTGTTTTTGTTTTTTTTATAAATAATGTACAGTGACTTTAAAATGTTATTAAAAATAAAATAGGATACAATTTATATAAATCAAATGGGAAATTTCTTTTTATTATAATTTTTTAAAATATTACTTAAAGTAAAATAAGAAATGATTAAATATGTTTTTCATCCCTCTACTATAACACGAAATTGATTTTCCATCCAAGTACCTATAGTATGGAAATTATTGGAATGAGTTCTTATGTATGTGAAATGATTGTTAGTGTTTTTTCAATGATTGTTAGTTTTTTTCAAAATTTGTTGTTGTTTTTATTATAGATTGATGTTCATTACAACTACTTTCATTAGGTTGATGAAGTGAAACCTCAAATTGAATCAATTCCATATACAAAAGGACCTATTCCAATCATTTCCATTCTATAAGCATCTGGATGGTCTAAAGTTTGGACCAAGAACAAAAACCAATTTCGTGTTATAGTACAAGGACGAAAAACATATTTTTCCCAATAAGAAAATAGTTTGTATACATGAAATGGAGAAGTCTCATCCTATGCTATTTATATATGTTAGTATGTTTTATGATAGGTTATTCTTCATCTTGTTGTTCTTTTGTTGGAGATGAGTGAAGTAAAACCGTGGAAGTAAAGTTGAAGAGAATTTATTTTCAGTTTGAAGTGAAATAGGTGAGGATGTTAAGTGAAAGGTAGGATCAACTTACTAGGAAGGAGTCTAGGGTTAGCCAAGAACACAAACTGTTTTAAAGTGAAACACAAAAAAACAACTGGTTGTTTCTTCGATTCAATCGGTTGTTTATACCAGCAGAATTCAAAACAACTTAAAAATAGATTTTAAAAGAGATCAGAGCAAGAGAAAAGCACACAAACAGTTTATACTGGTTCACTCTTACACCAAGAGCTACATCCAGTCCCCAGAAACTTATGGGTTTCTACTATGCAACAAAAACTAGATTACAACACAAACCACCAAAAGAGTGACCTTGAACCCTTTAAGAAACACACTCTTTTTGGCACAACAATCCACAGAAATCAGAACACCCTCTGATTCTGCACTTACACCCAATTATAGAAATACAGTAATCAAGGAAGAAGAGAATAGAATACACCTGGGTATTACAAAGCTTAAAGATCAGAAATACACCCCAATCCTAGTCCACACACTTGAAAATCCAAAGCTTGATGTGAATCTTGAAAACTTGAAATTCAATTTGCACTATGATTTCTCAAAACTGTTTTTTTTACCTTCCAGGAACGTATAACTAACTTTTTATACTGCAAAGAATAATTAAAAACATTTAAAACGGAGTGCATTCAATTAGAAATCATTTAAGAGAGATTCACAAATCAAAATTGAATTCTGTTAGGATTTTCAAAGAAACAATCGGTTGAAAACATGAAACAACCGATTGATTTAGTTTGACAGCTAAGTCAACCAAGTCAAACAACTTTCAACCTTTTTCAAAACCTTCTAAGAACTAAACAACCGGTTGATTCGATAATGCAACAGGTTGTTTTTCACTTAGTTGAAAAACATTCCATTTTAAAAAGGTTTTCAAATCAAATTAGTTCTGGATTCAAACAAGGAGAGGATTACACTTTAATCTACCCAGATCCCACCCATACACAACAGCAACACCAACCTTTCATCAAACACCTTGGATTTGGATTCTTCAAAGCTCTTGATCACTCTTGATCAACAACTGTGTGTTTTTCCAAAGAGTGGTGTGTGTTCTTGAGGGGTTCAAGATCATCACTCTTGGTGTGTGTTGTGTAATCTAGGTTTGATTTCATAATGAACTCTCCGTGGTTAGCTGATGACTGGATGTACATCTTGGTTAAAAGTTAACCAGTATAAAAATCTTATGTGAATCTCTCTATCCTTACACTTTTTAAACTGCTTTAGCTTTGATTTTCTAAACTAGTGGTATAAACAACCGGTTGTTTCGCAAAACCAACTGGTTGATTTTCTGGAATAAAACTAAAAACAGTTTTCTAATAGATTGATTTTCATAGTCTTTTACTCTACCTTCAATACTTGAGAAAATCTTTCAAAAACAATTCACCCCCTCTTGTTTAAGGCCTATAATTCTAACAAAAAAACATATTCTACTTGACCTAAATGGTACAATCCTAGAAATTCATTGGGAGAATAGAAGGTGATATAAAATCCTAGAAGAGGTAGTCGTCAAGGAAAAATATCATGGATCTTCTTTCCTTGCTTTCCATGCTTCTAATGGCCAACATGAGTGGCTAATTCTACCCTTTGGGATTGGGAGTAATATGTTCAAACTCTTATGTATTGAGGTAATATTTAAATATAATATCTTGTTCTTGATTGATAATTAGTATTATAATTTTATTCTTAAGGCTTGTTTATCATGCTTTTGATCCTTAGATTTGATTGAAAAGTACTTTTAAGATTTTGAACTAAATGATAATGCTTAACATATTTGCATGTTAGGAATAAATTTGAAATGATAATTTCTATCAACATTTAATCGTAAGAATAAGGAGTTTTTATAAATATGCGATGAATCGATATTTAGGAGACTATCTTAATAATTTTATATGCGAGAAATCAATATAAATGAATTTTATATAGGCATTATTATCAATCAAAGGATAGAATATTATTATGCTTTTCAAAATACAAAAGAGTGAGAAGGATGAACCCCAATCCGAAATTTCCCAATTGAATCAACAACTCTTTAATTTGCTATTATTTAAATTTCATGCAAAGTATTGTCAATATCAAATCAAATCAAATCAAATTATTGTACACATTCTTATGCTTAGTGAATGTTACTATTACTACTTTAAATAATTGTTCCTTGTAGGTTTGATATTTGTCCTTAGGGACAAATTATTACTTTTGACTCAGTACACTTGCCCTAAAAAAGAGTCATAAATGATGCAATGTGTTCTTGTGTTTGGGAGATGATTCATGGCAGCCAAAGACATTAAAGGATTTGCACCGGTATTTGGAAGTGGAATGGTTGGAGATAGGTGTGTGTGTGGTGCTTGATTTAAGGAAGAGGTTAGGCCAACTTCCTTAAAGTTTTCATTAGGCTTGAGAGCATCTATCAAAGAGAGAGTGTTAGAGAGAAATGTGTTGAAATTCAAAATCACAATTCAATATTCATCCAAGTCTAAGTTTACAAGAAATGAGCCTCTTATTTATAGGCTTAAGAGTCTTTGAATTGTGCCTCTTGGATGGATTCACCTTATTTAAGTTAAACTTAACTACGGTGAGGGTAAAGCTAAGCTCATGATCGTCTAAGCTCCTAAGGTGCTCTAGAAACTTGATGTGAGTTGATTTTACAGTTGCCCATTTTAATGATGACACTTTGTTTATGATTTGAATTTTAACAATTAAGGTGTGAGACCTAGAGAAGATCCCCACTGGACACGAACTTAACCAAATGGTTAAGTAAGTGTGAAGGTTCACTTCTAAAGGCAAAAGGAAAAACACAAGATATGGTGAAGATGATGATGCTTTGCGGAATTGAAAGACATAAAAAGGAAACAGTATAGATGAAGGAGACCGAATGGAAAAATGGAAGCAAGACAAGAACATAAACACAAGGATAAATGGCGTAATGGAAAATGGAAGATGAGATGAAGGTTAGGAAAGCTTATGGTGAAGGGAATGAATGAACATGCCACTTGGAGTGTGTGGGATCTCCAAGATCAGTGATGTGGGACGCAATTTGAAGAGCTCTCACTCTCATAAGATAAGACCAAAGTAGAGAGAACACAAGTCTCACTCACAAATTGTGCAGAGTTTCTTTTCTATTTCAAATTTCAATGTGAAAATACATGAGACAAGACACCCTGTATTTAGGAAGGGGTGCCTTTGTGGGCAAGATAGGTGAAGGGTAGAAATGGCAAGGGAGAGGGTTTGCCTAGGGTGTTGACCATGGTCAGAACTACACCTTTAGTCATAGCTTCTAGAAGGTAGGTTAAAAACCATAATTCTAGGTGCCTTTTCTTGAAAAAGTGGGCTTGGTACAAGTCCATTTCGCTAAAATCACTCCCTTTTATGCTATATGAACCTACTCTAGCCTATCTTGCTATTTGGACTCCAAAAGTGAGCCCAAATTATTTACAACATGTTTTATTTTTAAGAAGACCACAAGAAAGAACATTTGGTGTCCTGGTCTATGCCCAGTTCTTCTTCTGGTGAGGTTCGTTAGATCTTTGGTGGAGTCTTTGTTGATCAAGAGTGATCAAGAGTTTTGAAGAATCCAAATCCAAGGTGTTTGATGAAAGGTTAGTGTTGTTGTTGTGTGTGGGTGGGATCTGGGTAGATTAAAGTGTGATCCATTCTTTTGTTGAATCTAAAACTGATGTCAATTGAAACTTTTTTTAAATTAGATGTTTTTCCAACTAAGTGAAAAACAACTTGTTGTTTTGCCGAATCAACCGGTTGTTTTGCTCTTAGAGGTTTTGAAAAAGTTTGAATGTTGTTTGACTTGGTTGACTTAACTGTCAAACCAAATCAATCGGTTGTTTCGTGTTTTCAACCGATTGTTTCTTTGAAAATCCTAACAAAATTCAATTTTGATTGGTGAATATGTCTTAAATGATTTCTAACTGAATACGCTCCTTCATGAAATGTTTTCAACCAATCTTTGGAAATATAAATAGTTTGTTATATGTTTCTGAAGAGCAAGAGACAATTTTGAGAAATTCAGTTTGACAAATTTGATCTCAAGTTTTTCAAGATTCACATCAAGCTTTGGATTTTCAAGTGAGAGTGGAATAAGATTGCAATTGTATTCTTTTCAGTTGTACTTTGATCAGGTGTAATCCTTTTCTCAATCTTCTGTATTTCTGTTGTTGTACTGCCAAGGAGTGTTGTGTGTTGAGGTGTTCAAGATGAATACTCTTGGTGTGGTTTGCCAAAGGTAGTGTGTTTCTTGAAGGGTTCAAGGTCACTATTTTGGTGTGTGGTGTTTGTAATCTGGTTTGATTGCTTAGTGGATTACCCAGTGGTTTCTGGGAACTGGATGTAGCTCTTGTTGTAAGAGTGAACCAGTATAAACTGCTTGTGTGCATTTCTTTTTCTCTGATATCTTTTAAATTTTGTTTTTTAAGTTGTTTAAGTTTTGACTGGTATAAACAAATGATTGAATCGAAGAAACAACCAATTGTTTTTCTGTGCTTTACTTTAAAACAGATTGTGTTCTTGGCTAACTTGATTCCTCTTCTGGATTTCTTCACTAAGTTTCATTAAACCTTCAAAATTTTTAGAAAATATCTTATAAACAATTCACCCCCCTCTTGTTTAAGGCCATATATTCTAACATCTTGACATGATTCTTGAGATGACTGCTCATAGTGTGAATGGTCTCTTGAGTCCTTTGAATGAGGAATGATTCCAAGATGAGTCTTGAAGATTCGCCACTTGGAGTATACTCTCACAAGATAAGACTCACAATTTAGGAGAAAACACTCACTAAATACTCAAGCAGGGTTTCTTTTCTATCCAAATTCAATGTCCAATACAAGAGGCAAGGCACTCTTTTTATTGGAGAGAGTGCCTTGGAAAACAAGAGAGAGAGGGTAGGGGTGACTAGGTCTGGCCTAGGTCAAAATTGCACCTATGTGATGCTTCTAGAAGGTACGTCAAAGAGTGAAGACCTAGGGCAGCACATGGAGGTGGGGGTGGGTTTGGCACAACCCCAAATTATACTAAGTACACCCTAATCTAGCTTATTCTTCTATTTTGACCCCAAAGTGAGCCAAATTTATGTACTTAAACTTCTTTTGTAAAAAGACTAGAAGGAAGAACAACTGATATTTTGGTCCATGTGTAGTTCTTCTTCTGTTGAGGCTCTTCTGAGGTTTGGTGGGGTCTTATCTTGTATTTTGAGATGACTAACCTAAGTGTGAAGTGTTTGTGGTGTTCTTAGTCATCTACTTGTCGAGTTGCGTTGTATCAAATGTTAAGTGAAGGTTTCTAGAGTGCCTTTGATTTATTTTTAACCTATTCTAAAAATTGGCTCAAAAATATAAAGCCAAAAGAAAAACTATTCTACTTTTTACAAATTTTTACAAACTAAGGCAGATATTTGTTCTATATATTTATGAGGTTAATCTTTTGCTCTTAGTTGAGTGTATGGTAGCTTGGAAGTAAAGATGGTCCTCATATTGGCTTCCAAAGGATTTGTCCTCATGTTCGTTTCAGCTAACCAACTTATTGTTATGCTTTGTGATTATCCTCCTCCAGGATAAAAAATAATTAACCTGTAGAAACAATGAAATAGTAAAACACATTATATTTAATTTAAAAATAAGAATACAAGAATGGACCTTTCTTTCAAGTTCTATGTACCCTTTACCTGATTAGAAGACAAAATAGACCCAAAAAGTACATTTCTCTTTATTTTTAGTTTCCTATTTTTCTACCTTATGAATTTGTCGAAACTTATGATATTCTTGTGTTATTACAAGGAAGTCTTCACAAGGTTTTTTAACAAGGTTTGGTTCAGCTCTAGACAGAAAAGTTTCTTCAAATAATTCCTCAGAAAAATGTTGTAAGGAATAAGAAATCATTTCAATGTCAACTTCAAACAAAGTATTTTCTTTTAGTTTTTTTTCTTGTTTTTCTACCTTATGATGTTGCTTGTTATTTTGATCATGTTGGTTTGTCTTAAGAAAATCTTCACTAGCTTTTTATTTAGAAACATTTGTATCAATTTCTAGTTCAGCTCTAGACAATGATTTTTCAAATTGGATTGTGTTTCTATTGAGAAAAGATACTTATCTTGTGCTCTTGCTTTCTACTTGTTCTTGAGGAATTTCTAGTGGTTGTTTGTATATATGTCTAACTACCTCCTGTTGATTTTCTTTAGATTGAGATTTTTCTTTCTTTTGGAGAGAGTTTAATTTTTCTCTAAATTGTTCGTCTACCCGGACATATTCCTTTTCTCTATCTATAAATTTCTAACCTATTTTAATAAATTCCTTCATATCTTTTCTGATTTTTCACATTTGAAGAAGATGAAGTATCTACTAAACATTTATCGTCATGATTTTTTGGAAAAGAAGATTTGATTGAAAGAACTTCCAAGAATTTATTTTTCTTAAACATGATCATAAAGCTTAGAGGATACTCAGTGTTGGATGTCTTAAAAGAATGAAGGACTTGACATTTTTCTTCTCTTAAGGGAAAACTAAGTGTAGGAACAATAGGGTCAACAACGTATATCTTTCTACAAGGCCTGTCCCTAGATTGTGGTTTGGAAGGGTAACCCTCTTTCTTGTAATCATTTCGAGGGTATGAGGAGCTAGGGTATTGAGCCATATTATTGTGTTGATGGAAAACCTCTTTATTTGAAGAATAAGGTTGCTTATTATATTCTTTGTTTCTATAATACCTTTGCCCTTCTCTGCTCTTAGACCTATGGGATTTTCTTTCCTGAATTTGTAAAACTTTGTCCATTTTATCCCTTAACTCATAAATTGCATGTGAATTTTTGGCTAACATTGCATAGACATCAATAGGTTTTTGAGTGTTAAGGTTACCATGAACACTAGAAGTATGTGATAGATCACTCATTATTGATTTCGAAAAGACAGAAAAGTTTTCACAAAAGATTTGAATTTAACTTGAGTGATAAAAATGTTTTCACAAATTATTTTTACTTTTGGTGAAGTTAATCAAGGAGTCTAAAATCAGTGTTCTCGAAGTTCACTTTCAAGAAAGTGAGATCAATAACAAATGACTACTTAAGTGTCAAGACTTTCCTAACTAGAGCTTACCCTAAATAGTTCTCACAAAAGTTTCCTCAAAGAACTTCAAAACAATTTTGAATCTTAAAAAGTGAAGGTGTGAAATGTAAAAGGAACGGACCTAAGACTAAATGAAGGTCTACTAATAGCAAAACAGTAAAAATCCTATGGATCACAAAGACTTGAAACACAAGAAAAAAAAAGGAAGGAAGGAAAGACATAAATTAAAGCAAGAAGAAAAAATGCAAGTAAAAATAAAACTACACGAGTCCTAAAGTGAAAATGCAATCAACGTTAAGAGTTCATTGGCACATTTCCACACTAATGCATTTTTTTACTATTACAATGTTTATTGGGATCCCCTTTGGAGCATGTTCCCAAACAGCTCAAAAGTAAAGAAAGTAAAAAAAATACACAAAATTTTGTGATACAAAAATTTCAGGAAAAATAGGGCACAATCTTGATGAATTGTTTTGGTGGAAAACACTCTTTGTGTGGGTGATCAATGAAGTGCTTGCTGAATTCTCTTTGTCATTTCCTCTTCTTTGATAGATTTTCTCAAACAAAGTGGTGACACTCAAATAAGTATCTCAAGATCCCTCTTCCACAACACCACAAGTTGATGCACCAACACCTTTCACCAAGATAGAGTCCAAGAAACAAAAGCAATAAAAGCTAAAATTTGAAAAGCTAAACCAAATGGAATATGATGAGACAACAACAATGAAAAGCCAAAAAGAAATACAAACAACAATTAAGGCTATGAAGAAAAACTAGCACAAACAAATGGAATCTAAGAATGACTCTAAAATAGATCACAAACACAAAAATCTAGATTAAAATGGCACTGAACAGTCAAAGAATTGTGAAACTTTTTCCAGATAGAATTTGTGAATGAAAATTTTATTTAAGAACCTCAACACATTTTGTGGTAAAACACAAAAAAGAATTATGTCAAAATATGAGTATTCAATGAGAAAAAAATAATCAAACAATTTGACAAACAACAAGGTGCTAGGTTTTCAGCACTCGCAGTGACAATTCAAAAATTTAATGTGAATTTTGTAGAAAGAATTTAAGACTCAAATTTTGACCATAACAAAAAAAAACAATAAGGAAGGTTTGATAAATATTTAAAATCAAAACACCAAAGTAATAAGGCATAATAAAACCTAGACCGAGAGCAATGAATATTGGAAAAATTTGTTTAAAAGCACATTGAATGTCCTAGCTTTTGTTGTTTATAACTTTTTTTGTATTTTGTTTTTAGACGTGTGATGAACATAGTTTTATTCACACTTATTAAATTTAATCATAAATTATTGGAATGTAATAATAAAGAAATCCATTATTTCAATTAATATTCTTCTAATGAGGTTTATTTGGACCTTAATTATATTTTTTGTTTATTTTATATTTTTAACCCAAGTTGCTTCTTTTGGATCAAAATAGAAAAAAAAAATCTAAATTAAAGAATTAGAGAATTAGATATGCAAATATCTCATAAAAGGAATTGAATGCAAATTTATGCAATATCTCTCACAACAATGTGGGAATCAATTACAATCAATGCACAAATTTGAAGAAAATTGGAAACAATATATTTGGAAGAGAAACAAGAATAAAATTTAAGACTATTTGGGAATGAAGATATATGTTTAATAATTTTGAAACAAAAAAGGAAACATATGATAATTGTAAAACAATATCATAAGACATATTTCTAATCTGATTTTGCGCAAGGAAAAGAAGATTATAAAAGAGACTTCAGAGGAAGGAAGAAGTATCTTTTTGGATCGCATTTTAGAGGAGCAAACACATTCTAGACCTAGTTTTCTTTTCTTCTTTGTAACTCTTTTGTTTTGCCTCTGCATGGAAGGCTAAACCTTTTTGGTTGATTTCTTTATAATTCCCCATTGAGTTATGAGGTTTTGATCAATTAAAGTTTCGTTTTTTAATTCTCTATAGCAGTTGTTTAAATACTCTAATATCCTAGAAAATTGATTGGTTTTTGTGAGAGGTTGTACTTGAATGCATGATTGAGAGTCTTCCTTATCTTAAGTTTTGGTTTCTTAGTTAGTTCACATTGTTTTAATTAATTTCTTAGGCACGTGATTCAAGAGAGAGGAGATAAGCATTCCCATGGAGCATACTCATGGAACAAAGTGGGTAATGATTAAACCAGTAGATGCATGCTTTACTGGTGAGTTTCAGTTGAATAAGATTGGCGCATGTTCAATCTGGTTTAGCTCTGTTGGTGGAAGAACTTGGAGATCAACCACTTTTTATTTGCTATTTTAATCTCTTTTATATTTTCTGCGCAACTATCTCAACCCCTCTTATCATTATTGTTATTGCTAACTTTTATTGCTTGCAGATAGATTCTAAACAATGATTTACTTATTTCACCATTGGATTTGTTGGGAGACGACTTGGGGTTATTTGACCATAATTATACTATCATCTCTCTAGTCTTAGAAAGGTCTACACTGGAATCATATTTAATTTGAATGTTAAACGACAACTATCAACGTTCCCTTTTAACTGGATACTAACATCATATCAAAGCTCTCATGTAAATTGTTTAAAAAAAATGGATGTAAAATTAACTCATAATTAAATAGAAAAAACTAAGGCAAAATTTCAAATCTGAAAAAAAAAAAAAAAAACCAAAAAAACAAAAAAAAAAAAAAACAAAAAAAAAAAAAAAAAAAAAAAAAAAAAAAAAAAAAAAAAAAAAAAAAAAAAAAAAAAAAAAAAAAAAAAAAAAAAAAAAAAAAAAAAAAAAAAAAAAAAAAAAAA
>Ga0123342_1008345_pt1 | contig 13100 bp, 3 predicted proteins | sample Turbeawhitnodule_FD_89960 | JGI IMG/M metagenome (GOLD analysis project Ga0123342, IMG submission 89960) | Root nodule microbial communities of legume samples collected from Mexico - Turtle bean Mexico white nodule | ecosystem: Host-associated > Plants > Roots > Nodule | place: Mexico: Nepantla...
ACACTCTACACAGTCTTATTATAATTTGTTGGAGATTCTCCATCTACACTCTACACAGTCTTATTATAATTTGTTGGAGATTCTCCATCTACACTCTACACAGTCTTATTATAATTTGTTGGATATTCTATAGAGTCTTTCGACCTACCACCTCCCTCTATAGAGGTTATCCTAGCGAGATCTACTAGAGTGTAGAGTCTTTCAACCTTTTTGTTTAAAGTTTACTTTATAATATAATTCGTACTTTATAATATAATCCCTATAATATTATTTTAATATTTAGTTTAATATTTAGTTTAAAGTTTACTTTATAATATAATCCCAATAATATTATTTAATTAAAAATGTTTTTTATTATATATATTTGTTTCTAAATTTATATCATTGTAATTTGTTTTATCTTGTTTTACAATCCCATAATACTATATTATATTGATAGATAGTAACTAGTTTGGGAATCTAATTACACGAGTTTTTGAAGTTTGGGAATCTAATTTTATAGTGATTTGGACATTATTTTGATTAGTTTAGACCATATTTTTGGTGGAGCTTAAAAGATGTCTTTTGGTTACTTTTAAATTTGAACTTCGTGATTACTGATAGAAATTTATGGGTAAAGTTTAGTAAAATTATAACAATGTAATTGTAATTATGTACGGGTTATCATTTAGGGTTATAATTATTGTCATGTAATCTTAAGATAACATAAAGCTGTCTGTTTTCGCGTGTTGCTTAAGGGAAAACATAATATTTTGAAAGTTTGGATGAAAATAAAGTGTTTGCAAATGTTTACATAAACTAAATCCATTTCATTATTTCTTATGCTTTTTTCTTGTTTTCTGCATTTCATCTTTTGCTTTATTTTTGTTTACCTAGTATTCTTCACATTCTAGTTCTTCTGTCATTTTTTGTTGAAAGAAATTTTGCAACTTTGCAACTGTTTTTTTTAATTTTTTGTAGATGAAAAAAAATTCTCCAACTTTGCAACTGTTTTTTTTAATAAAACAATTATTTTTTTAGTTGTAGAATGAATTTAGAAAATTAAATCGGTGTTAATGTTGGTTTTTATTCAACCCTAAACCTTTAACCAAACAAATAATGCCTGATTCATTTAAAATCCCATGACCAATTTAACCTACAAATATTTTTATTTAAACGGTGTTTTATCCTTTTCAATACCTACTACTTAATTAATTATAATCTTATTGACTTTGTTATTTCCACTCAAAATCCAAAAGTTTATCCTAGCTTTGCTTTTGGTCAACTTTTTTATAAACATATTTTTACATGAAGTGTAAAAGTCTTCATTTTTCATTAAAATGAAAATTTACTAAGCTGAAGTTCTATTACTATTATTAAATATTTTCCAAATTAGAGTTAGTTTCTAAAACACATTACTAGTAAAGATTTTTCCTTCTACACAAATTTTAAAAAAATTATCTGACTATTTTCTTAATTTCAAATAATCACTCAATATTAAAAAATTACTTATATAATAAAAAAAGTATATTTCAAAAATTGTTATTATAATAATTTTTTCGTCTAAATTATAATATGTTTTTTCGAAAGAAAACGCACTTGTTTTGTGAATATTCTTACTATTTTTCCTATGGACCAAATCTAATTTAACTTTCGGAAATCATCATTATCATGAAAAAGATTATCATTCAGTGAAAATCTCCTTGTAGTCAAACTCTTTAAATCCCTTATATTCCTAATTCTTTTGAACCATTTTATCTTTCATATGAACAACTATTAATTAGTGTTAAAGAAACACATTTACCTTTCTTAATCTAAAATTCAGGATTTAAACAATACCATTGAAAATCCTATATTAATATTCTTTTATTCTATTTAATTTTGAAACAGAAAAAGAATAAGAGTTTTACATAATAAAAAGAGAGAAAATAGCTACACCCGTGAATGAAATGTGAATCTAACAAAAAGTGACCCGTGAAGTGAATCAGTGTTTATATGAGACACCCGTGAATCAAATTTCAGACATAATCACCCAAAAGCCACACACTCTATTTTTCAATTCCAATTCTAATTATAATACTTTCACATATCGTAGGAGCTAAAGAAGACTTTTAAATATATATTTCTTATTAAATTTTTAACCAATTTTTATGGGTAAAAAGAAATTTTGAATTTCAAATTTTCTGCACAATTAAATGTTTTAATTGTCTTGAATTTTTATGTAGAAATTTCTAAAAGGGTAACTAGTGATTTTTTTTTTCTTTTTCGAATCAATAGCATACATTTATAAACTTTATAAATGTTTGTTTTATACTATTTTTTTACCTAATACCTATAATGATATTTTCTACTATAATTTTCTCCATTTAGTTATTTTTTTTCCACCCTCTTGTTTTCCATCATCCAATCTAAATAAAGTCGAACTTAAACTTAATTAAAAGACAATCCTTGTAACATTTATGATATTATATTGTGGAACTTTATTTGTACAAAGACAAATGAGTGTGGCACTATTTTATTTATTGAATTGTGTACTGAGCTATCTATGAAATTTGGTGGTGGCAGTGTCTGTTTTTTTGGAATTTGGAATTGATTTTCTCACAAACTCCATGCAGTGAGATAAGGTTTTCTAATTATTGATGCTGTGATAATGCCAAAACAAACGCAAACATATAGTATTTGGAGATAGATGGTTTGGAATTTACATATTTTAAGCAAAAGTATAAAGGATTCATACACTTTTACAAACCATATAATATATGATACCACTTTTATTTTACGTTTGGAAACAAAGAAACTTCCATCAAGTGTATAAGGGACTTTGTGTACTTTTTATTCATGATCTTATCTGAACTAAACATAGAGATTTTTCACAGTAGATAAGTGTTGGAGATCCCACATCGATTAGAGATTAGAGCCTTTGATTGTATATAAGTGGGTGCAAACCTCATCTCATTGAACTGGTTTTATGGGGTTGAGTTAGGCTTAAAGTCCACACTTTCGTAATATGGTATCAGAGCCATTTCGAGCCAATCCTAGCGAGTGTTTGTGTTGGGCCCATCGTGCCACCCGCTATCGGACCACCCATAATATATAGTCCCACATCGACTAGAGATTAGAGTCTTTGATTGTATATAAGTGGGTTGACTTAGACTTAAAGTCCACTTTCGTAATAATAAGTGTGTGTAAATATATAATCATATGTGCAAATATCTCCTTATAAACTATTTTTATAAAGTTAAATTAGACTTTTCCTTCTCCATAGTTGTACATGAACTTTTGGGATAGATTATAAAATGAAAGATCGAATTAAAATTGGTTTATATTAATTATTTTATGAATTTCATAATTTTTTCATAGATTTATAAAACATTGTAAGCTTAGCTATTTAATTAAGTGTCTCTTTAGACACTAATATATTCAAAGGATTAAATCATTTCTTTACTCAAAATTTCATTATAAATCGCACTGAATAATATGCTTAAAAGATTGAACTATAACAAGTTTATCACAAATTGTCATTAATTGGTGTATGTGGCTCTTTCGTAGTTGGATATATGAGAAATAATAAAAGACAATTTTGATTAACCAAAATTACTAAATAAACATATTTGAATTTATTAGACGTGGTTATTGTAAATTAAAATTAATAACATTTTCAGTGTAAGAACAAAGAGGATTTTGTACATTTTCCTCATTCAGTTTGGCTATTTAATTTTGATTTAATCAAATTAAGCCTCTTTATATCACAAAATCCAAAATACAAGTCCAATTGGTCTAGTTTATTTAGATAAAAGATAATTATTATAGGCAGCAAAACTTTCCCAATATTAATAAAATACATTTTCATAAACTTGAATAAGAGATCAGTTTCACTTTTTTCGTGGTGTATTATTGAAATAGCACAATGGTGATGTTTAGGACTTAAAATATGTTAAACCTAATTTTAATACACTCTTTATTATAAGATACTTTTAATACAATTATAAAAAAAAATAGTTATATTTTTCAAAAGATGGCATCAACGTGCAAAATTAACTTTCATTGTTAATATTTATTAATATTAAACATAAATACTCTCATGTATTGTATTTAATGAGAATATATAAAAAAAAACTAAAATTGTACTGTCAGACCGAAGGACTCTTGTACAGATTCAATGTTCAATATTGATCCGGTCAAATAATACAAATTTAGATGTATTTACTAAAGTATGTATTATCGATAATTAAACAGTATTAAAATTTGGTAATGTGAGTGCTAATGACGATACGTGCTTTAATCAAGGTCTAACAGTGAAAAAACTGGATACTATGAATAGAAACTACAATCAACATACAATTGCTCTTGTTGTATGAGAATTTAAATTTTATTTGCACAATTAAATACACACAAAAATTGACAATTATGGAACACATGTAAATAAAAAATATCAATTTTAGTAAATCTCACTTATAAATTAAGAAAAAGAGTTAACTTATTTATAAATTAAGAAAAAGAGTTATTAAATGAAAAATTGATGTATTCAAATTGATAATTTCTTATGGATTTTAATCAACTGTTAGAAAAACTTAGAGAAAATAATGTATCATAAGCCAACATGCACCAAAGCATAGAATTTTTTTTTCATTTGGACTTTACATGTATGATATTCCATGCATTGAATAATAGTGTTTTTATTAAGCAACTACTAAAGGTTTTGTAAAGTTAAGAACCTCAAAGTTAGGTGCATTTACGTGAAGAAATTCGTATTGCTATTATGTTGATAATTCCCTATTATTGCAACATATGCTTCTAACAACTTTGGTCGTGTCGCTTTTAAAGTTTCTGTTGACACCATCACATGACTCAAATTGTTTTTGTTCATACTAAAACGTACTTGGCGTGATCTTCGATGTGCATCATGCACAGGTCATAGATAATGTAATATTTTTGTCTTTTAAAATACCACAATACTGCACTTTAATTCTATTAAGTGGGTTTTATGGCCTCGAGAAAAAAATAATAATTACGTATACATAATTAAATAATACATTTATAATCATGTATATATATGATAATTTCAACGCTAATGAGACTTATCATAATTATATTAATAAACATAAGAGATAAAATATATTATTATTAAAATATTTTGTTTTCGAATGGGATTAAAAGCAAGAAAATTATTGTTTTTCTTCTTAGTCGATCTACTATTTCTCGTTTCTGTAAATTTTGGATTCGGATAGTACTTACAAAGATACTCTGACACTCAAGTGAAATTTTAGTATCTTGTATGCAATGTATCTGGTACTAAATAATGACGTATTTGATTATTTGAATCTGTGTCTATAGTATTGATGATTGACACTACAAAAAAATCATGAAATAGAAACCAATTTTTAAAAACTAAAATAATTACAATAGGAACTAAAATAGAGACCATTTTAGAAACTTTAAAAAAAAAATTAGTTTCTAAATTAGTTTCTATTATTTTCTATTATTGTTAAATAGTTTCTAAATTGGTATTTAATTAGCAACTAAGGTTTTAACTACCAATTATTTAGTTTATAAATTTGGTAGCAAAAACTTTGGTTGCTAATTAGATACCAATTAAAAACTATTTAACAATAATAAAAAATAATAGAAACTAATTTAAAAATCAAATTTCTTTTTAGTTTTTAAATTGGTCTCTAACTTAGTTACTATTAGAACTAATTATATTAGAACTAATTATTTTAATTTTTATAAATTAGTTTCTGATGATTTGATTTGCTTGTAGTAGTGATATGTAATAGTATTCTTTCAGATCAGATAATTGAAACCCGAATATTAGAAAGAAGAAGATGAATGGTTAAATAACAGTTATTATCTGAATGGCTTATATAATTTGAAACCCTCAAATAATAAGAGTACATTAAAAACAAGAATACTTTAATATTTAGTGATTAGACTGAAATTTAAAGAGAATCTTTATATTTAGTCACGGACATTCCAATGACTACACCAAATCCCTCTATTCACATGCAAGTAGGAGGTTATAGTTATATTATAAGAAACTATACACATGCAATATTTTCTACAATTGATGTTGCCATGCATCTATACTCCAACCCAATACTGATTAAGAATAACTAGTTATATACGTTGTTATTTTTTACACATTTATTTAAATCAGGGTTTTGTTTAGATAAAGATTAAAGTATTTGGATCCAAATACCCTCGCTTGGAATCTCTTGGTGGACCACAAACAGAAGATAAAAACCGGGTGGTGCAAGAATGGGCGAACCCGGTGCTGTAACCTCAAGTTCGAACGTTGTTGGTCCATCCACGTTCGTGACGTGGCTAGGTTCCAGAACCAGCATCCTCTGATTCATCGAAAACGAATGCGTGGCAAAAGGCGGCGCCAGCACCGTCACCCGAACCAAACTCCGAACCAAAGCAGCCGCCACGTCGACCCGAACCTTCACCTTCTGCCCATACGCGACCCTCGTGCCTGACTCCGGACCAACGATCCTCGGACGCACGTTACGAAACGCCGCTTCCAAATACGGCGGCGAAAACGCTTCCACGCTGAGGTCGGTGGGGAAAGTCACGTGCGAGAAATTGTACCCCACGTGAGGGTTACTCCCCGCCACCAGAACCCTCCCGTCACGAACCAAAACCGCACTTGAGTGGTACATTCGAGGAGTATTCGTGGCGTTAAGAATCTCGAACCTCGACCCGAATTCCTTATCCGGGTTATACACAAACGGAGCCAGAACCGGGTCGCGCCCGAATTCCCAGCCCGCGCTCCCTGAACCCGCACCGTTAACAATCAAAACGTTGCCGTTCGGAAGAAGAATCATGTCGCTCATGAGTCTGCCTTTGCCTCCGGGCATTGTCTCCATGACCCAGGTGGGATTCGGGTCGGTTATTTTAATCCGGGCACAGGTTCTCAAAGCTCCGATAAATGTACCCTTTTTGGCTTGTGTATAAGCCCCTCTCGGGGCTCCGCCACAGATTAAAACCTCAGCTTCTGGAGAAAAAAAGTTTGGGTTTTTACTACGTAAGGGCAAGAGAACGGCGGAACCGGTGCTGGGGTAACACCTGGGGTCGTTGCCGGGAATGTTGGGGAACGTTTTAACGACGGCGTTTTTGGTGTAGTCTAAGAGAATGGCTCTGTTGTTGGCGAAGATGAAGAGGGTGCCATCGACGTTGAGGAAAACGAAGGGATAGAGGTTGTTTTCTTCGGAAGGATCATTCGTTTGAACGAGGAAGGGTAATGAGTAGGTGTTTTTGGCTGTGGCGTCGCTTTTAGGGTAAAACTCGTAGTTGAATTGTCTTCTCCCGCCGATGATGATTTGGCGGCCGTCCGGGAGTTTTTGGTTGGTGGCGTACCAGCGGCGAACGGCGAGGCCGTCGGGGAATTCTCGCCAGTCGCAGGTGGCGCACGGTAAGAATGTGCGCACAGTTCTTTCGCCGTCATTGAAGCCGCCGGTTTGGACCAGCGTGCCGTCGGCGGCGACGGCGGCGGAGGAGCACCATATGTTGGTTTGGAGGAAGAGGGGGCGGAAGGTGTTTGAGGCGACGTCGTACTCGACGGAGTGGGCGGTGCAGTCTGTTTTGACGACCTTTTCATCTGGGTCGTGGCGGCAGCGGCCGCCGGCGAGGGAGAGATTGGAGAGGCCGAAGTCGGTGCGGTCGAAGATGACGACGGTGTCGGTGTGGAGGAGCTGCATGTGCATGGCGACAATGCCGATGGTTTTGTGGAGAAGCTGCCACTGACCGGCGGCGCTGGCGACGACGGAATACGGCGGCGGGAGTTTGACGGCGAGGAGGAGAGTTGTGAAGAGGATAGAAAAAGTTAGTTTCATTTTGTTTACGTGGGAGGATGAGTGAAGAAAGAGTTGTGGTAAAGTGAGAATAAGTAGTGTAATGGTGAGATAATAAGGAGGAAGAATCACGATCATGAATGGTGAATGAAGAAGAATGATGATGATTGAAGTGAGATATGAGATGTGGTTTTTCAGCATTCTAACAGTAGAAACATTCAGTCTACACCTCATGTTTTTTCTTTATCCTCTTTTTCAGACATATGCTGTTCATTCGGAAAACAAATATGTGGTTTTCTTTTATGATTTTAAACACTTTTTTAACGTTACTATACCTGAAACCTCGATAGGATCAAAATCATCACAAATAAAGATTAAGGAGAGTAATCAATAATTAAGATTTAGTTAATACATTCTTAATCCTAATTTAAAATTCTAATTCGAACAAATACCAATGAATACATCATAATCATATAAATAAACACAAATTTTAAAAATATAAACACAAATTTCAAGAATCAGGTATGTCATAATTTAGTACTAATAGCACCGAGTATCAAATACTGAATACTCACTTGAACATCAATATACCTTTTGCAGGTACCTTCCGAGTTTGGGATTCACGATATCGAAAAGTGGTGAGAGAGGAAAAGAGCAAAAATATAATTTGAGAGGAGAAAAAGAAAAACGGACTTATCGATAAGAAAATCAATGATTCTAATCCTATTCACAACACTTTTATTTAATTTTTACTTTATTTTGAAGGAAAATAATAAAATAAAACTGCTGTATCTGGAATAGAGTTTATGGTCCTGTGTTGTATAAGATAGTAAGAAAAAGATAGAGATAAAATGAGAAAATAAAGAAAAAATTTGAAAGTGGTGAAGGAAAATGGCATGAAGAATAGATGAAAGAGGAAGTATATGTAAGGACCATAATTCATATTTTTGTCACTTGTGTTTTGTGGACATTGTAATTTCATTTATTTTTATATTTTGGAATAAAAGTAAATAACGAGAAACAACAAAAGAAATAAAGCAATATTAAAGTAAAAATATATTTTTGTTTGGAAATATTTTTAATTTTTAATACACACAGATTGAAAAATATCTCCGTACTTATTTTTCTTTTAATATTTTTATTTCTTTATTTTTCTTATCTTCTTACTGTTTATAATGAGTGGAAAATAAAGAAAAAAATTGTTTTTTTTTCATGCTATTGAATGTTAGCTATTTTACTTTTTTTATTATAATTTTAGGTATTTACACAGAAATAAAGTAGAGGTGATATCTTATGTGGGTAGTGAGTTGAAAGAAAAATAAAATGCATATAAGACAAATATATTATATACTCTTGCTTGTACGTTTCAAATAGCGTACGCACGTCACGTTTTTTTTTAATAAAAACTTTAGACAAGCTTTTTTATGAGAGAAAATGTTTTTTATAATATTTTTTTTAAAAATTATTCTAATAAACAACAAATTTGTATTAAACATTATTTTTTACCTATGGCGGACAAATTGTAAATATCTAAATTTATTATTTTCGAATCCAATAACATCTGGATAAATAATTATTTTTTCAAATTCATTGCAATAAATTCTAATAAATTCAAGTTTATAGTATGTGTATTAAGATTATAATATGTGTAATAAGAGGATTACTTTAAAATAATAGTACACATCCATGATATATTTACCACTTATATTATTACACATCCATTTATTTGAGTCCATAAGTATTTACTTGAGATCTTCTAAGGCACACCATCTTTATTGATAACTCTTATAGAGGCCATGAGCTCCAACATATGTTAAGGAGAACAAAAATAAGTAACTAAATTTTAAAAGGGTTCACTTGACCTTATAGTGAGATTATTTGTTTTATTTTTTACTTTAAATTTTAAAAAAACTATATTTTGGATTTTTTGTTTTAAAAAAATAAATTATGTTCAATATAGTTTCACATTGCTCATAAGTTTAAGTTAAGAACAATTTATACACTCTTTATCCTTAAACATACTAGTATGGGATGACCGACTGAGACTGTTGATCCGGTCAACCTACGCAACTAGACCCCACCTTAAGCTACGAGGTCGACCACGTGGTATATGTGGCTGACCGACATAAGATGCTCAAGTAAAAAGTTGACCCGATTAGCAAAGGCTAACCCATGGTTAGGGAACGACCTAATCCAACCCTAATCGCTAAGCAACCCCTAATCCGGCCCAACAGCAAGGGCCCATCAAGGTAATATAAATATCACGTATTCCAAGAAAAAAGGTACGTCATTATCAACAGTATTCTGACAGTCGAATACGATACCCCACTGACTTGAGCGTTGGAATGTCATCTGCAGGTACCCCGCCAATTTGGGGAGCCGTTTGGTGAGAAAGTTGGAAGGAGAAGCGTTGGACGTGGCTAAACCGACCGAGTAGCGCCTGAAGTCAACAGTCCTCCCAGTCTCCAAAACTAGTTCGAGAACAGTACCAAGATGTTTTCTAAGAAGAAAACTGTGACAAAATACCAACTTAAAAACAAATAATAACTCGGATGCGGTAAACTACCAATAATCTCTTAAAAACTAATCATGGATGTTTGATAATAATTTTATAATAGTAAAAAAATATTTAAAAAAGTATTATTGAAATGAAAACTTGCACGCATGTGGCATGGGCAGTCTCCATCACCAACTTCATCTTGGTCCACCTGTTCAATCATAGAGCTTCTCTTATTAATGTCTTCCACTCTGTTCTTTGTTTGCATTTGTACTTTGATTATAGCAGCCACATCTCAATTCTCACATACCGTAGATACTTTCCACACTTTTCTGTTGGAACCTGGTCCTCACACAGAATGCAAAAATGGAATATTTTACATGCTGCACACTGAATTCAAAAACTGTTTATACTTTTCTGCTAAATGTTTTAAATGGATAATTTTTTTTGACTTAACATTGTATCGAACTAAAGGATTATTTTGATTTAATTTAAAAGGGAATAAAAAATAAGAACAGATTTAAAATGAAAACATACTTATTTTTTAAGAATATAACTTAAATTAATTTTAAATTTAGATTTAATAGTTTGACAGATAAGTTTTAAAATAATAATAGTTTGACATTAAGATTACAATGTTAACTTGATAATTAAATATATTATTATTTTATTAAAAAACATAATATTTTATTGTTAAAAGAAGATGTAAAGTGGAAGTAAGAGAAAAAATAGTGTGAAATAATTTTTTCAAAATTTTAACATATATATGTGTTTTAATAAAATATTTTTTTTCTTCTTATAAATCAATCAAGTTTGGACAGTTTCCATGATTCAGTTTTTTCTAGAAATTTCTCACTCTAGTCTCATACATTCTCTCTATACTTCCATATTAATGAAAAATTGGTTTTAAGTTTTTTAGAAATCTTAAATAAGTATAAATAAAGTATAATGTTACTTTTTTTAAATAATATTAATTTCAAATCCATATCTCTCGTAGGTGCTGTTTACAAGATCATTACAAAGGTGTTGTCACTCCGTATGAAGGAAGTTATGTTTGATGTCATTGATGATTGTCAATCAGCTTTCCTTAGTAACAGAGGTCTCTTGGATAGTGTCGTTATGGCCAATGAAGCGCTGGAAGAGTGTACGAGGAATCATAGGAGTGGAGTATGCTTTAAGGTGGACTTTGAAAAGGCATATGACTCAGTTAGATGGAGTTTTCTATTTGATATGCTTCGGAGGTTGGGTTTTCATGAAAAGTGGATTCTGTGGGTGAAAGGATGTTTGGCTTCGTCTTCAGTATCCGTTTTGGTCAATGGGAGTCCTACGGAGGAATTCAGACCGTCTAGGGGGTTAAGACAGGGAGATCCTTTGGCTCCATTCCTGTTCCTGGTGGTAGCTGAAGGACTAGCAGGGCTGGTGAGGTAAGCATTGAGTATGGAGGTGCTTAGGGGCATCAAGGTAGGGAGAAATGGCATTGAGTGTTGCTTATTACAGTTTGCTGATGACACACTTTTTCTGTGTGAGGACTCTTTCAACAATATCTTCGCTATTAAGGCCATCCTGCGATGCTATGAAATAGTATCAGGCTTGAAAGTTAATTTCCATAAATCAAAGTTGGTTGGTATAAGGGTTGACAGCTTCGTCCTGAATATCTATGCGAAGACGCTCAACTGCCACACATTGAGATTACCATTCCAATACTTGGGGGTAGAAGTTGGTGGTAATCCGAGGAAGAAGCAATTATGGGAGCCGGTTGTGACAAAATTAGAAGCTAAACTTAGCTCCTGGAAAGGAAGATTTCTATCTATGGCAGGTAGAATATGCCTGCTAAAATCGGTATTCACTACCATACCACTTTTCTATCTATCCATTTTTAAAGCCCCACTAGCAGTATGCAACAGGATAAAGAGTATACAAAGAAGATTTCTCTGGACGTGGGGAAGAGAGAACAAAATGATTTCTTGGGTAAGTTGGGACAACGTTTGCAAGCCCCCTGAGGAAGGTGGGTTAGGGATCAAAGAGATCAGAAGTTTTAATACTGCTCTACTGGCAAAGTGGAAATGGCGGTTTATGAGTAAAGAGGAAGGGAAATGGAAAGACATACTTAAATCAAAATATGTCGTAGGAACAGGAGGTCGACAGTTGGGGCTGAAATATCAATCGTGGTGGTGGAGGGATCTAATCAAAGTATGTGGCGAGAGTGAACATGAGGGATGGTTCCAAAAAGCTGTTGAGTGGAAAGTAGGGGATGGGGGCATAACTAGATTCTGGGAGGACGTGTGGCTTCAAAATATTTGCCTCAAAAATTTATATCCTAGATTATACGTTGTGTCATTAGATCAAGGTAAAATGGTGGGAGAGGTTGGAAGATGGGAGGGTGATATATGGCGGTGGCGGTTAAACTGGAAAAGAGAAAGATTTGTATGGGAGGTGAACATGGAAGAAGAGCTATTATCAAGCTTGACAACAGGTATCATACGCCAGGATGCTCAAGATAACCTTGTATGGAGGGGAGACCCAAAAGGGGTGTTCTCGATGAAATCAACATACTCCACCTTGAGCCATCATCAAACCATTGGAGCAGAGGATAATGTTTTTGGGATTCTATGGCAGCTGAAAGCCATGCCCAAAGTACTTATCACTGCCTGTAGAGTCCTTCTTGACAGACTCCCAACCACTGACAATCTCATAAGAAGAGTAGTTTTCGTGGACTCACCTTTATGTGTTATGTGCAGATTGTTTGAGGAATCATCTCAACATCTCTTCCTTGAATGCGAACATGCGCAACGTGTTTGGTCCCGCTGTTATCGCTGGATTGGTATTTTGGG
>Ga0123342_1008346_pt1 | contig 13099 bp, 7 predicted proteins | sample Turbeawhitnodule_FD_89960 | JGI IMG/M metagenome (GOLD analysis project Ga0123342, IMG submission 89960) | Root nodule microbial communities of legume samples collected from Mexico - Turtle bean Mexico white nodule | ecosystem: Host-associated > Plants > Roots > Nodule | place: Mexico: Nepantla...
ATGGTTTGAGAAATCATATGAGAATTGATGAATTATGCTTATTAATTTGAAATTTAAATTATATCAAAACATTTTATATAGATAGCTTACCTGTTATTTGTTTGTGTTTTGTATTTACACGGGAGCAGATGAGATTGCAGGTAATAGAGCTCCTCAATGAGCAGCAGAAGGATTAAATAGATTTAAATTGAATGCTTTGTTTTGTTTTGTTTTTAAACTTTTTGGATGTATATATTAAATCCTTATGAAGAGGGATATATTTTGAGATATACAAATTTGAGAAAACAATATATGTTTATATGTTAATTAGATATTGTACGTTAATTAGATATTGTACGTTAGTTAGATATTGTACGCATATTTTATTTATTTATTTTTTTAAAAAAAAAGTAAAAGTTAGGGATGTTACATTGGCCTACACTTAGATTCATAGTAATAATTTTCATCTCAAATCAAAGCAAAACAATAAAGAAGAAGATCTACAAATGAAGATGCAAACTAGGATTGCGTTTGGGTCTATTATGAATGATTAAAAGTCCTTGTGGTGTCGAGTAGTGATGATGATTGAGAATATGGACAATGAACTTGGATGTTCATTTCATATAACACCAAATTGTTTATGATTCTAAGATTACAAAACTTGAAGAAGGAGGTTTAGTTCTCTTTACTAACAACAAGTCATGAAAGATATATCCTATGATGTGAGCATTATTAGCAAGTTCATATCAAATCTTGGTGAGTTCGTTAGCAAAATCTTAAATGAAAGAAATTAGGGTTTAAGAGGTTTCATATCTTGTGTTTATGGACTCCAAATATTTTTTTTTATCTTCTTTAAATAATAATAACAAAAATTGTTTAATTTTGAACATTATTTCAAAGTTTATATTACTTTATTTTCAATTGGGATGGAAAATTATATTTTCTCGAAAATTATTTTCTTAACTCAACTTTATTTTTATCTAACTATTTCCAATTTCAAATATTTAAATTTATTTGAAAATAATATAATTGTTTGTTTAAAGAAATATATTTTAAGATTATATTATTCAGATTGCATGCTTGCATCAGGTATAAAAATATATACTTTTACATGTCTACTTACTTCAGTATTTTCTTTATTTAATATTTAATATTTTTTAATTAATAACGAAGAATATCACAAATGATATTTAATGGGAATTATGTTCCTCCCATCTACTTTTCCTCCTTTTCTTTCTTATAGCATGTTGTTATAATGAAAAAGATTGGAAAAAAGAGGTTAACACAATGAGAGAATATAACAAAATTTTAAAAAATTAAAATTAAAATTAATTACGAGAGTAATTCATATCTATTTAAATTTTAATCCCATATAAGGGAAATTCTCTACTTTAGTATAAATTGTTTCCAAATTACTTTTAATAATATTGTTAAATTACAATACAAACTAGTATAATAAAAAATCAAAAAATCAGTGGAAAGAAAAAGAAACTTTTCTATTGATTGAAAAAAAAATCATACTTTTAATATAATTAAATTATAAGTGTTTAGCGTATTTAATTCTATATAATTAAAAAAGTTATATCATAATTTCAATATAATTATATTTTATTATTTTATTTTTATATAATAAAAGATCATGTAAAATAAAATTATAATATATTTATGAGAAAACATAATAAAAGAATAGGATATACTTATGGATCGCCCTTAGGTTTCAACTACTATAATTTTATGTTCATATATATTTTTTTATTATATTTTACTTAAATGTAAATTTAAAGTATAAATAAACTTAAAGAATAGTGTGTAAAAAAGAAGTTTTACACATTCATTGTTTTAATATATTTTTTTAGAGGTTACGTATTGATTTTTTTTATATGAAATGTTCATGGTTTATTAGCATTAAATCTCTTTGTGTTTTTCTTCGGAAGAACTTGATAATTGGTATAATAAGTGTGGAATCAATCAACGTAACTTCCACAAAGTAGGAGATTAAGAAATTTATTGGTCCAAACAATTTTGAATTGTGTAGGATGAAGATGTGAAGATGTGTGCTTTTCTGGCTCAACAAGGTCCCATAGAAATTTTTAGAGGTGAATCCAAGGTTGATGTCATCTATGACGAAGAATGACAAGAAAAAATGTGTTCATTGCCTAAGACATATGGTCATTTGAAGGAAACATTGTTGAGTGGAAGAGAGTCTCTTTCTATGGAAGAGGTTCATGCTACTTTAAGCTCAAATGAGTTGAATGAGAAGTTTGAAGTTAAGGCATCTAGTGCTATAGATGACTTCATAGTAAATGGTATACTGTCTGGTAGTGAAAATAGGGGAGGTAGAAAAATGATTGAGTTGAGGACGCACAAAGATGAAAATAAGGAAAGTCATACTAGAAGGTTTTGTCTAGAGAGGCAAAAAGAAGGCCAATAACATTGATAAATTATTTAGGTGATGAATACCATCCGACCTCGAAACTTATTGAAGATATTGTAAAATCTTTTTCTTCTTCTTAGCCTTGTAAAAATTGTATAGAGTAGTTAGGAAGTTTTGAACATTGTATTTTGGGCTAAAGTAGAGAAGGATGTATATAGGAAAGAAAGTAGGGTGTAAAATAGTAAAAGAGGGATGCAAATAGAAATGTAGGCAAGGAAGACATGAGGTAGGCAAGGAAGGCATGATGCTCCACATGTCTTCTCCTTAATGGAGAGAATTTGCACCAATAAGGTGGTCACACTTCTCACACTCTCATTTGAGAGGTTTTAAGAGACTTTCTCCTATAAGTAAGAGTCTCTTGTACATTATTTTTAACTTTGATTTGAGTAATGAAATGTTGTCCAATTGAGACACTTTTACTTGTTCAAAGTTCTCTCTAAAGTTGTCTTCTTACTAGACAAATTTCTAGAATCCTATTAGTATTGTTGGCCTAACCTTACTCTAGAAACTAAGTGTTGACCTAACCTCACTTATACTCATAGTAATAATTTTCATCTCTTCCAAATTTTTACAATTATTCATGCTTCTGCAATAGTCTTCATCATCCGTAGAAGATATTCAAAGCAAAACAATGAAGAAGAAGATCTACAAATGAAGATGCAAGCTAGGATTGCATTTGGGTATAGTAAGATGGTCTGTCTACATTTGGTGAAATAGCTTTGTTGAATGACGATTATGAATCATTAGAAGTCCTCATGGTGTCGAGTAGTGGTGATGATTGAGAATGGACAATGGACTTGGGATGTTCATTTCATATGACACCAAATTGTTTACGATTCTAAGATTACAAAACTTGAAGGAGGTTTAGTTCTTCTTACTAACAGCAAGTCATGTAAGATATAACCTATGATGTGAGCATTGTTAGCAAGTTCATGTCAAATCTTTGTGAGCTTGTTAGTAAAATCTTAAATGGATTATTCGTTACTCAAATTTTCGTTTGAAAGAGTTATAATTTATGATGGAACTAGACAGTCTGTCAGAGATGATCCCATAGAATGATTTGTTTACTCGAACCTTATTAGGTGTTTGCACACCAAAAAAAGTCTCTCATGAGTTATGTGTTTACTGCCTATGATACTGCTATTAGTTGGAAGGCCAATTTACAGAAGGTAGTAACTTTTTCAACCACTAAAGTAAAGTACATTATCATGAAAAAAGTTATGAAAGAAACTTTATGGTTGAAGGGTCCAACCAAAGAGATGAAGGTGCAAGATCAGGTTGTCACCCTCTACTGTGTCACTAGTAGCGAATACAATTGTCTAAGAACCAAGTTTATCATGAAAGAACTAACACATGTTAATGTTCAGTTGCATTTCATAAGAGAGAAGATTGCACAAGGATATGTGAAGGTGATGAAGGTTTCAAAAGATTATAATCCTTATATGATTACAAAATTCTTCAATCGAACCATGTTCTTTTTGTGTGTGATTATTTCGTATTCTTCCTCTTACATTGACCTTCTATCTGTTATGTTAGTGAGTTTCTCTATTATCATCTTTATTTGCATGGTAGACACTTTGATAGCTATCATTTTGCTGTCAAATTAATATGATTCAAGCGTAAACCTGTCTAACGCTAGATAGATGATACTATAGAAGTGGTCAGATGACCTCAAGATTAAAGTTATTGAGTGTGAATAAATATATGCTCATCGCACTTTTATAATGAATTTAAAATGGTGTGTGAACTTGGAATGAACACGTGAGTGGTTGATTCTTCTTTTACCTATTGCGTTTATGGGTTTCTCTATTATCGTCTTTATTTGTGTGGTAGACACTTTGTAATAAATTTAAGTGAGTTAATTTCTTAACAAAATGGTGCAGTGAACGTATCATGAACATGCAAGTTGTTGAATCTTGTATTGTTAGGATTCCTTTTATCAAAAGTCTTCTTTACAAAGGATTTCAGGTAAATGTATCTCATTGTGATAAAAATTACAATGTAAATGAGTTATCGTTGTTACTTGATGGGAAGTACCGATATGTTGGAAACTCGTACTTGAAGGGTAGATTGTTAGAATTTCAAGTATGAGTTTGATTCCTCAATGAGTAGAAATGAGTCTAAAGAGCAATATAGAAGAAAGAAAACCCACTATTCATTGTCTTATTGTTTTGGGTTGGATGTGACGTGTGACTTTCTTATATAAAATGTTGATGACTCATTGGTGTTAAATCTCCCATCGGAAACCCGACAAAAAATAATTGATAGATTCCAAATTTACCATGTTAAAAATAGTTCCACTTCCAAATTAGTAGAGAGCAAACAAATCAATTATCATTACTAAATATTACAAAAAAAAACAGGTTGGAGCTATCCATAGCCAATACAAAATATAAAGGTTATTACGATCCACCATTAACATATACATGCATGGTCTTGTAAAAGTTTTTATTAATGATCATTGATGTCACATGCATTTAGTAAAATATTTTTCATTAATTTATTTTACATTGAGCTCACGATACCATCTTCTGAAGATTGTTTGGTGGGTAGAGTAGTCAAACTAGCTGAGTTTCCATTCACAAAGTTACATTGTGCTCGAATCTCTCCCTGTGATCCTGTGAGCACTTGTATGATGCTCATTTTTATCATTGATGCCTTAAAATTTTCGTAGAAAAGAGTCTGATTACTACTGAAACTGTTGACAATTGGAATAGTATCTGCACCACTTGTGGAAAATAACTCTTGATCACTTCGAAGCAAGCCATTTTGAAGTTGAAGATTGGAGTAGTAGTTGGAGTCAAGTTCATCAGGAGTGGTTAGGTCTAAATTGGTGAGATTGGTTCCAGGTCCACCATTGGGGCATATTGCTTGTAGTGATTGTAAAAGGGTTGTGTTAAGAGTTGGATCAGGGTTTCCAGTGCCATTGAAATTGTATAATCGATTATCAAAAAATCTACATTGAGCTCTGCCAATTGTATGAGCACCTGAAAAATGAATCATACGTATGTAATACACATCACTAACTCTGTTAAATATATTTTTTATAATGTAAAAATTATACCTGAAAGTGCAACTAGATCAGTTGTGTTAAGGTTTTGCCTTTCAAATGCAGATTTGAGTTGATCAAGGGAGAAGTTAGGACCAGGAAGATTTTGATTAGCAAGATCAAAACTTGCATTTAAACTGTCTCTTCTTCCTAGAGGAACTTTCCAATCAGGACCATGAGCCTAACAAGTAATAAAACAAACAAGATAAGATAAAAGAAATTTTCCAAAACATCCACAAACTAAATATGAAGAAGAAATAATCAAATTGACAAAAAAAATACATTATTGATTCAATATATACATTAAAAGGAAAGTGATTTTAGACAAAAAAAAATCGTCTAAAGAAATTTTTATTCGTTTGATATAGACTTAATTCCTAAAAATATATTAAAAAAAATAAAAGTAATTCAATAAACTTTTATCAAAAGAACAAAATTATCTCTAAACTTATATTTTTTTTAACTAAAAATTAAGGAGATATATTTTGTGTATACTATAAACATAGGACTTTGATATTTTCACTCTACTTTTCTAATTTTTTCTCGTTACGTATCTCAATTTTGTTTCCACTACAAGAAAATCATGAAATAGAAACCAATTTTTAGAGACCAAAATAATTAGTTGCAATAGTAACTAAATTAGAGATAATTTTAGAAACTAAAAAAGAAATTTGTTTATAAATTAGTTTCTATTATTGTTAAATAGTTTTTAAATTGGTATCTAATTAGAAACCAAAGTTTTAGAAACCAAATTTAGAAACTAAATAATTGGCAGTTAAAACCTTGGTTGCTAATTAGATACCAATTTAGAAACTATTTAACAATAATAACAACTAATTTAGAAACTAATTTTTTATTTAGTTTCTAAAATGGTCTCTAATTTAGTTACTATTGCAATCAATTATTTTGGTATCTAAATATTGGTGTCTATTTCATGATTTTCTTGTAGTGTTCCTTTAAGATATACTACTCCTCTCAATATATTTTTCTAAAACTGGGGTGAACTTAGCACAAGCATAATGAGAATAGCAAAGCCTTGAACATATCTAAAACTGTGGGCTTTATATCTACCGACTTGGGCTCAAGGGTCAAAGGTGGTTAATTAGCCAAGCCTAAATAAAAGAAGTATCATAATCTTATGACCATTATTTCCTTGGATTCTCCCCTCCCAACAAAAATTTAAGATGAGACCATATTTATAGTATATATAATAAATTTGAATGCTTATTTTGAGATAATTTTTTTTTGTTTTATTTTATAACAAGTGAATTTCTGGACTATATTTTCATATTTAATTATATTTATCTTAATTTTTAATGTTTTTATTTTTCTTAATTTCTTTAAAAAACATCGAACTTGCTCGATTAATATTAAATATAATGAGATATTTAACATCTGGATTCGTTTATTTCCTTCAGTTAAAAGTAACAATAGTTATATAAATTCCTTACAAAAAAATAAAAACTAAAAAACTGATTTGTTACTTTTCTTATAAACAGTTAGATTATATAATATATTTTTTTAATCTTAATAAGCAATTTGTTTTTTCTTTGCCATGAACAATTTCTTAACACTGGGTATATAATGCTTTGCCACGAGTCTTTAAAATATTCAAATAAGAGATCATGTTTTTGTCTATGAAAAAGACATAATATTGCCAATCGTGTGGTTAGTTTTTGGCCTGGGCACAAGGCTTCAGTGTATATCTCACATTATTGAGGACTCATCAAAAGTTTTGACAATAACTACACAACAACTAACTGTCCAGATATATATATATATATATATATATATATATATATATATATATATATATATATATATATCAGCATTATATCACAGTTGAACCACTAATTTCTTTCTTTTCTTATAATTAGTTTTTCTCTTCCTAAATCAACTCCAAAAATGGGATTACTTGATTTTACTACGAGATTTGTATCGTTTATGTATATATTATTTTAATTAAATTATTAATTAATATGAAATCTATATTAGTTAGTATGTTGAATGCAGGAAAATAGGCACAGTTACCAGAACAGAAGATATCTGAGCTGCAAGAGCAAGAATATCAGCACAAGAAACTATGCCAGGGCAAGCATTTTCTACTGCTGTCTTGATCTGATTCACAACATCCAAACCTCTTATGGAGTTGTTATTTGGTGCTGCAGTTTGTTCACTCACAATCGTAGCAGTGTCGTTCAAAAGAATTGATGCATCACACCCCTGATACTCATATAAACACACATCATTTCAATTATGTAGCAGCATAAAACTTGATTAAGACCATTACACTCTAATAGTGTTTATGTTTGACTATTAAAAGTGATTAGTAAGATTTTTCAATAGAGATGATAATGATATCTCTATATAAGGATGGTGAAGAAAGCAAGCAAGAATTGAGAATGCTGCAGACTTACCTGAACAAAGCAATCATGAAAATGGAGCCTTATGAGACTGGCGAGAATACGAGGATCAGATTTGGAGACATTTCTGACAACTTCACGCACAAGAGAATGCACCTTTGGACATGTGTCCCTGTAAAATGAGTTATCAAGCTGTGCATATGAGAAGGGTGGTGATGCTGCAAGCAAAACCACCACACAGCAAAGTGCTACTTTCACTGAGAAAACACAGAAAGAGGTCATTGTTTCTTGTGTTTTGAACTGTGAATGTGATGCTTTTGTGAGCAAATGCTTAGGGTCTATTTAAGGAGACAGATGAAGAAAAAAGAAAAATGGAACGTGGTCGTTTGCTGGTGGGTTCAGATTTTTCAATCATGCTACCGGTTAATCAGAAAAGTCAAATTTGGCGTTTCAAATTTAATAATAATCGATTCATATATTCACGATGAAGCCTCAGCTTGCTTAAGTGTGTTCTCAGCAGTTATCACAGACACACACTCAATAAGACATGGAGACAGAGACTCTTTCTCTTTTTTATTATTTTTGTCTTGTTAAAGTAGTACTGAGCAGAGAGATTTTTCACCTTATATTTTTAAAAAATGTTTTTATATTACTGATTCAGAAGAATTTATTTTTTATTTTTATAATTATATCAATTTTTTTAAAAATATTTTGTTTGTTATTTTTTTAAATTATGTTAAAATTATGGTAGAATTATCAAAGATAAAAAAAATATTTTGAGTTACACACTTTACTAATATTATACTAATGCTGGTACCCATAACAGCAATCTCCAATACACCATTTAAGATTTTTATTTTTCGATAATATTTTTTACTATGACTAAACTCGATAATATTTGATCTAGTGAACTCTATTTTTTACCAAAATGTTGATCGAGCTAATATTTATATAATTAAGTTTTAGTGTGAAATTAACCAGAGAAATATTAAATATGTGCGTTAATGGAAATTAGCACTTCCTCCAAGTTTTGTTTATTTTGTAAACAGAAATTATTTGTCTCGATATTCACTAAAAGGCTGTTTGTTTTATTTCACCGAGAATTGTTTTCAGAGCTGAAAAAAAAAACTCAGCCTGAAGTAATTAGATTATTGTTTTGTTTGAGTTAAAAGAGAGAGTAAAAAAGAAATAAGTTATTTAAAGTGAGAAGAAGAGAGAGAAATAATAGAAAATTTACATTTAATTGAATTAATATCATAAAATTTAAAAAGCTAAATTAATTAGATAATATAATAAATTATCAAAATATCTTTTGTTAAAATATAATAAAAATGAATATGAATAAAAATTGAAAGATGATTAATTATAAAGTAATTACTTTATGAAGTAAAAAGTAATATTAAAAATTAAAACTTAATTTATTTAAATAAATAATTGCCAGTAATATATAATTTTTTTCACATACCAATTTTTAAAAAATTTAAATATAATAAAATTAGTTTACAAATTAATTAATTAAATTTAAACTTTTTCATAAAATTAATTATTAATTATTGAAATAATTTACTTCATAAAACATTAAATTTTTTATTTTTTATTTTTTTATAATACTCTTATTTTAATTATTTATTATCTTCCAGTGAAAATAAATATTTATTAAGTTTTATTTATACTTAATCACTAATAAATTATGTTTTCGTTTTGTTTATAAGAAAAATTACAATTTGAGAGGGACGATTAGAAATACAAATATGAGTTGAAACTAAGGCTTTTCATGAGTACTCAACATAATACTTCTCTCCCATTCTATTCACTCTTCAAATTAAAATTAAAAAAGTAATATCAATTTATCACTTACCATAGTTAATCACAAGTATCTTATATACAAGTTAAAAATAACACATAGTTAATCACATAAATAAATTAATACATCCTTATTATCATTATTATCTAATAATATAGAAACCAAATAAATAAATAAATTATTTACAAGAACTATAATCAATATTCATAGAAAAATATTTCACTCTTAATTTAAATAAACTTAACGATCATCTACAAGTATGGTTAAATAAAACTTACATGTTATACCTATTACTATTTTATTCAACGTTGAATCAAGACTATGGTGAGAGAATAAATTTATGTGTTCTATATACTTACGAGTGCATAAATTATTAATATATAATTGTGTTTAATATTATTTTAATAAGGAGCATATTTCGATTGGTACGTCTACAAAGAAGAAAAAGGAAAAAGACGCTATTTTTACTTTATTTCAAATGTAAAGATTATTGAAGTAGCTTTAATATATTATCAATGTGTTTGAACTTTTTATATGATAGTGCATGGTGTCACAATTGACGTTTTTAATATTATATGTATTGCAATTTTATATTTTATCTTTTATAAAAGTTTCATTTATTTAAAATATTCACGCTTAACAAAAAAAAAGATAGCAGTTTTATTTCATAAAAAAAAACAAAATGACGAAAACATATTTAACTAACAAAATTATATATTAATCTAAACCCTATCCATAAAACTTTAACCTAATGTTAAATTCTAAACACTAAACCTAAACCTGAATTCTAAAATATACTTATAACAACGGTTCTCTTTGAAATTATCTTTAAAAGCTTTTTATAAGCACTTATAACGACGATTTCAAACTACAATCGTCGTTATAAATGTTTTTTTATAATTAATATGGGTTTATATCGACGGTTTTATAATTATCGTTTTAAACAATTGATTTATAACGATATTTGCAATAACAAAAATTCGGAAATCGTCTTTAAATAATTTTTTTAACTGTCGTTAATAAGCTATTTTGTACTAGTGATTAAAAATGATACATCTCTATATGAATTGTTTTGTATATTGTTATTGAATCTAAATCTTTTTAATTAAATATTAACTCTCTTTTCAAATCTAAATATTAAAAAATAGTATCATAATTGTTCTTGTATGAAGGAATTTAGAGGAATTTTTAATGCTTGAACTATTAATTCCTTCACTTCGATCGTTTGTCATTATCTTTCTTCGTTCTTTACTTTATTGACTCCTTTGTTTCGGTCGAATTTCTCTTCTTTCCTCCACTCCTTGCTCTATACTTTTAGCTCTTAGTTGTGAGGACACCTACAAAAAATGCTTTGGTGCAACAAATATGCAATAATGATATACATTTGCCTTGGTTGTTGTACCTATTTATTCAGTTGTGATGGTTATGAGTTCGGTTACTGTTGGATCGAAATTAGTATATGAATAATAATAAAGAACGTATTACCTAACTTTTTTACGTTTAATTTTGTTAATCATCCTTTGATCTTAATGCATCTAAACATTTCAGTCGGTTGGTACCGGATACTAAAAAATTCTGAAACCATCTGGTCCAACCAGTACAATAATATTTTATATAGTTTCCTCAAAATTTATTGATGTTGAATTATTTTAATAAATCCTTTCAAAAGATCCACAATGTAATTACATTTTGAAGTAAATATATTAAATGTAGATAGTTCAAAATCTTAAGTTGTTGAATATCTAATAAACCTGACTAATAATTTTAAAATGATTTTTCACTACAAGAAAATCATGAAATAGAAACCAATTTTTAGAAACAAAAAATAATTAGTTATAATAATAACTAAATTAGAGACCATTTTAGAAACTAAATAAAAAATTGGTTTCTAAATTAGTTTCTATTATTGTTAAATAGTTTCTAAATTGGTATCTAATTAGCAACCAAACTTTTAACTACCAATTATTTAGTTTCTAAATTTGGTTTCTAAAACCTTGATTACTAATTAGATACCAATTTAAAAACTATTTAACAATAATACAAACTAATTTAAAAACTAATTTTTTTTAGTTTCTAAAATTTAATTTAATTACTATTGTAACTAATTATTTTATTTCTAAACATTAATTGTTATTTTAATAATACTGTAAAATAAATAAAAAATTAGACTCGAATCTTGTCCCTGACATATTTTTGTATTGAACAAAAGATAAGGTCAGCCATTATTAAACCTTAAAAGTAAAGGTGTATGCCAACTACCATGCTTTTGAAAGGACGAGTGATGAAACAGTAACATGTAAACGTGGGACCTTCTCAATTCTGAATACATTGGTTTTCCAAACATTGTTTTTTCAATGCTCCTTTTGGTCAATAAAATCATCCCATGCCCCTTCTAGTAACTTCTCTCTACTTTTGCTTTTACCAAACCATTTTAACATTTATACATCAATCTCCATTTTTTTATTTAATTACAATTTGACCACTTTTTCATTTTATTCACAAAATACACTAATAATGGTTTCATGTGACAGTTTTTCTACTTTCTAAACAAGATCCCACCAACACTGGATATTACTAATATCATATTAGTCATCACGTGATAAAGTTTATTTGACCACCATCCATCTTCTTTATTGATTAAAATTACTTAAATATTGTTGGGTAACGTTACTTTAATTTCTTTAATATGAACAAATATTTTGTATTTTTTTTTAAATTTTAAAGATATCAAGTTGATTAGAGATAATAATATTTTATAATATATAATTAATATAAATTTCATTTTATAAGTTGATTTTATAAAATAAGTTAAAATGATCCAATTATCTATTATCGTATCATATAAAATCATAAATGTGTTGATTTGATGATACCACTCATTATTGATATAGTCTCATTCATAAATGTGCTAATGTTTTGCATATTTGGAGTTGGGTTCAACACATTTTTCATACTTATCATTTCTCTAATAAGGATGATCTTCTTTCTTTTATTAAGAGTGATGGTAGTCCGTTGGTTGTGATAACTTTTTCTATTTGGATGATATGGCGTATGAGAAATTATGCTCGTTTTCAGGATAAGATTGAGATTTCTAGGGCTATTTTGGTTATTAAAGACTTAACTTGTCTAGTGGGTAATTCGTCTAAAGCTTCAATGAAGAATGACATGTTTGATTTCAATGTGCTAAAGTTTTTTGGTATTAACACTCGTACTGGTAAAGTTCTACGTCCTCTTCCTGTTAGATGAGAGTTTCCTTCACCAGCCTGAGTTAAAATTAACATTGATGGGGCTGCTAGGGGATATCCTGGTCTTGCTACTTGTGGAGGTATTTTTCGTGGGAGTATGGAGGAATTTATTGGAGCTTTTTCTGCGTTTCTTGAAGTTCAGACTGCTCTGGTTGCTGAGTTTTATGGGGTTATACATGCTATGGAGGAAGCTCAAAAGATGGGGCTTACTAATGTCTGGCTGGA
>Ga0123342_1008347_pt1 | contig 13099 bp, 5 predicted proteins | sample Turbeawhitnodule_FD_89960 | JGI IMG/M metagenome (GOLD analysis project Ga0123342, IMG submission 89960) | Root nodule microbial communities of legume samples collected from Mexico - Turtle bean Mexico white nodule | ecosystem: Host-associated > Plants > Roots > Nodule | place: Mexico: Nepantla...
TCAAAACCAGATTACATACACACACCACCAAAGAAGTGACCCTGATCCCCTCAAGAAACACACTTCCTTTGGCTCAGCACACACACCAAGAATGTTGATCTTGACAACCTCAAGAGCACACAATCCTTCTTGGCTTTACAACACCAGAATGTACAAAGTTTTCATAACGAATTACACTTGTTACAGAATGAACTGAAATCAATACAGATGTAATCTTATTCCACTCTCTCTTGGTAAACCAAAGATCAAGGTTGAAAACTCAAATCTTTGAAAAACTTAAATATGTTTTTCTTTGTTGTTGTTTGTTATAAAACATTAACAAACTGTTTATAGCATTCAAAAAATGGTCAAAGCATTTAAAGCAGAAGCGTATTTAGTTATAAAATCATTTAAAGCTCATATAAGTAGCAAAATTGTTTCTGTTAGGATTTTCAAAAGCTCATAAGTAACGAATTACATGGCCAATCCCCGAGGGAATTGGGGTCCACTAGAATTCCAAAAATCAATTTTTTTTAAATACTATTTAGGTATTTTTCAGGTATTTTGAGGTTTTAGTTCTCATACTTACACTTGTCAGAGAATTCTGAAATTTTGCATGATGTTTTCTAGTATAAATTAGATATTTATCAAACCATTATGATTATATTACATTCGCAAATTTATTACTCATACATTACATTACATAATTTTATGTGTGTGTTCTAACATGAAATCTTATTATTTCATTGTTTATTCTGGATATAACATGTTGAGTAGGAAGAAAAGTGCAAGTGCAAATGCAAAGAAACTTACTTGGATGCACCTTAAGGTAACCATGTATAACACTTTAAAATGACATAAAACTTTTTCATATATTTATAGAACTTTTTGTAGACTTTCATATCTAAATTATGATATTACATGTATTATTTTAAAAAAATTATATTTTATACAGGATTAGAGTATGATAAATATAATAATCATTTTACAAAATACACTTATAACGACGGTTTCCACTAGAATCGTCGTTAAAAATCCATTTTTTAAAATTTTCTATTGTTTATTTGGCAAAATAATGACCGTTTTTACCATGTGTCGTTAATGTGATTTTATAATGACGGTTCTAGAACCTTCGTTATTAACAACTAATTTATAACGACATATGCAATAATGACGATTCAGGAACCGTCTTATATGACTTTTTTAACCGTCGTTAATGAGCTTTTTGTACTAGTGTCTTTTACCTTGGTTTCTTTGTGAACTAGGGTATTATAGAGGTTGAAGAGAATGATGAAGCAAAAACACGTAATAAATGAAGTTCAAACCCTAACCATTATCATCACAAATCAAAATCAACTCCAATACACATGCATGCTTATCTAAAGGAAGAGAAAGGAAGTTGAAAAAAAAGGAGAAAAACTTCAATACAAACCCAGATTGGTGTTATGTGATCTTCCTCTCACTAGTTTGTAGGCTCTCAAAAATCACAAAAGGATAGAAGAATGGAAGAGTGGTGCCATAGGGAGCTTAGAGAGAATGAGGAGAAAGGGTTTACTTAGGGCAAGGAGAGTTCCCTTCTCCCTTTTACTAGTGGAAACCTCTGCCATAACCACCATTTTTACGTTTTATTTTTTATTGTGGCCCCAAATCAACCAAAGCTCAAATCTACATACAACCCAATTATCTTCACCAAAAAAAATTATTCTCTAACCCTCCTATAAAAAAATATATATATATATATATATATATATATATATCATTTTTCAAATTATTTTACCAAACTAAAATTATCACATAAAAACATTGGTTATCATTATCACATAAAAACATTGGTTAGTATTATCACATAATGTCTTTAATCATTGAGTGTGCCAATTTATTTACGGTGAAAATATAATTTAAAAATTAACAGAAAATAAGTACGACTGTAAGTTTTTTTTTAAGGTAAGTAATGTTCTATAATTTTGATTAGGTAATGAAATTTTAATGAGTTTTTATAGATTAAAAGAAACATAATCAATTTCAATGTTTAATTCATTACTATCACTACAAGAAAATCATTAAATAGTAACAAAATTTAAAGACCAAAAATAATTAGTCAACATATTGACTAGATTAGAGACTAATTTAGAGACTTAAAAATTATTCATATTTAAAGTGGTTTCTATTATTAATAAAAAAAAGGGTTACTAAATTAGTATTTAAATTATCTACCTAAGTTTTAGCTTCTAATATTTTAAATTCTTAATTAGTCTATAAAAGACTAATAGAGACTAAGTTGAAATATAAAGTAATAAGTAGTTAAAACCTTGATAACTAATGGTTAGATATCAATTTAAAAACCATTTTATAAATTTTTATTAATAATAGAAACTACTTTAGATACCAATAATTTTTTTAGTTTATAAAATGGTCTCTAATTTAGTCAAATAGTAACTAATTATTTTGGTCTCTAAAATTAGTTTCTATTTAATAATTTTCTTGTAGTGTATAAGAATCATAAAAAACTTAAGAATATAAGAAAAAAATTAATTGAAAAAGCTAGAGTGTGCTCAATGATAAAAAATAATTAAAATGATTTGCTTAAAAACAAATAATAGTAAATAATACATGTAAATTTAAAGTAAGTACATATAAAGATATTGCGAAAGTAGGAGGTAATCATAAGAGAATGGGTTTCCTGAGAAGTGGTGCTTGAAAAGATTGGGGAGGTGGAAAGGGAAATTATTGTCGATGACAAGGATAGTCTGTTTGATTAAATTTGTTCTTACGTCTATTCCCTTGTTCTATTTCTCTTGTTTTTATGTGTCTGTGTCAGTTATGAAGGAACTGGAAAAAATGATGAAAAAGTTCTTGTGGGGTTGGGGATCAAAGGGGTGAAAATATCCTGGGTGTCTTAGGATAGGATATGCGCAACTAGAGAGGATGGTAGACTTGGGGTAAGAGATCTCAAATAATTTAATTTTGCTTTACTAAGTAAATGGATATGGCATCTCAAAACAAATAGAAGTGGTTTATGGAAAGAAATCTTGGAATCTAAGTACGAAGGCTTGAGAGGGTTAAAAAGTACAGTCATAAATAATAAGGATTCTCTTTGGTGGAGAGATTTGAAAAGTGTCTGCAATTCAGATGGTTGGGGGCGGGAGTTTGAAAGATAAAGTCAAGTGGGTGATTGGGGATGGGAAGGAAATCCAATTTTGGGAAGATTAATGGGTAGATGATGAAGTGTTAATGTATAAATACCTAAGATTGTATTTGGTTGTTGTAGATTGTGGTAGTACTTTATTACAAGCAAGAAGGTGGAACAATAGTAGATGGGAATAGAAGTTGGGGTGGAGGAGAAATTTTTTTGTGTGGGAAGATAATCAAGTCCCTCAATTGTTTATTAGAAAATAAAAAGGTTGTTGAGGAGGGGGAGAGCTTTGCAGATAGTTGGATCTGGAGGGATGATAAGCAGTTGGGATTTTCAATTAAATCTGCCTATAATTCTTTCGAGATAAAGGTGGGAGGTGAGGACAAGGCTCTGTTTGAGAAGTTCTGAAAGGTAAAGGTTCTTTCCTCTACAAAAATCACAACTTGGAAGGTGCTGAATAATTGCATAGCAACTATGGATAATTTGTTGAGAAAAGGAGTTTTACTCGTAAGTTGCTTGTGTGGGTTGTGTGGTGAGGAAAACGATATTTTTTTTAAGTGTAAGGTTGTGTGAAGAATTTGGGGTATGAATTTGTCGATGAACCACTACGATGTCAATGTACACTTCATGATGTTTTGTCCTATGAAGGTTAATGGCCCATTTCCAGAATCTAGGGAGTGGTGTGAATTGCAATTATAGGTGAAATCTGGAAACATTGGAATAAGTGTGTTTTTAATAATGGGAGAGTTGACTATGTAGAGGTGTTTATAGTGACTCAAAGAAAAACCTGTGCTTGGATTACCAATAAAGAAAAAGATGTAGAGTTCTCTTATTCTGATCGATGCCTGAAACCTCTAGTATGTATGAAAGCTGTTAAATAAATTTGTCTCATTTATTTTGGTTTGTCTCTCTAACTCCTTGTTTAAGAAGAAGAAGTTGTGTGTTTTGCAGAAGGGTGTTTAGCAGTATGTCCTCCTATGTGGAGTAAGGGGTTTGTTTCCTTTAAGAGCTTTTATATCTTATTTTAGGATAAAGAGATCCTAAGGAGGGGCATATGTGAAGTGAAAAAGGTTAACCTTTGCTTTTTTTGTTGACATAATGGGTTTTACAACTGTTGTGTTCTTTGTAAAGAGGTTTTATAAGTTCCTCTATTTGTTGGCGATTTATGCTTGGTGGTTTGTTTATGTTTTTTCTCCTTGGATTTTGTTGTGTTGGTACACTCTGGTTGTTGTCATGGGTGGGTTCCTGTGCATGTGATTTGATTTGGATAAGGGCTAGTTGGTAGCTTTTGTTGGGAGCTTAAATTAGGTTGGGACGTGAGGTCCTTTCTTATTTTTCTTTTTTCTTTTGTATAAGGGTTGGGTCACCCCTTAAGTAATTCATATTTATTTATTGTTTTTTACTAATAAAAAAAAAGGTTCAAGGCCCTATAGTAGAGCATAGTTTCGTCTCTAATTATCGAATAAATTAGACTTTATGAAAGGACTTTTTTTGAAAACTATAATTGATTATGACATTTTTTTATTTTTTATAAACTTTAATCTTGTTTACATTTCAACTACTTCTTAAAGTTTATCTATAAATAATTTTACAATCTTTTCTCATTTTTATTTTTTTCCAAAACTTGGAATTCTTTTATTTGTTTCCTTTTTCTTTAGATCTTCTTTTATTTCCTGAACTTCTTCTAATTACCTTTATTTTACTTTCATTAGTTATTTTATATCTAACTTCATCTTTTTGTGTCCAAATCTTTTTAGCATAATCTTTCTAACAATATTTTAGATCTTTAGAAATATGGCAAGCTAAATGAGTTTTATGAATCCCATTGAGAGGTTGTGGGAGAGTTATCAAGTAGACGGGTGTGACTTGTTCATCCTAAAAGATAAGTTTAAGGGTTTAGAAAGGGATTTAAAAGTTTGGAATAAAGAGGTGTTTAAAAACCTAAACTGTAAAAGGAAAAAAATATTCTCCAAATAATTTTTCTTGATAAAAGGGATGAGGAAGGGGATCTAGATGAATAAGTTAGGATTATGAGGAACCATTTGTTTGCATATTTGAATAAGGTGAATCTCATATATGAGGCAATTTCTAAGAAGAAATCTACAATGGGGTGGCTTCGAGTGAGTAATATGAACACAAAGTTCTATCACATGACAACCAAATGGAGGACATTGCAAAATATGTTAACAGGCATTAGAATCCAAAAATAAGTGGTGCGAGGAACCTAGTGTGGTAAAAAGAGAGGTGAAAGAGTACTTGTATAAGAGGTTTTCGGGTGATCTAGGATTGAAGGTTAAATCGAACAATGTGGAATTCCCATCTATCATAGTGATAATGATTTGATAGTTAGAACCTTTTTCGAAGAAGAAATAATGGCAGCCATTTGGGACTGTGAAAGTAGCAAAAGTCTGGGACCAAATGAGTTTAACTTTAGCTTCCTTAAGTTCTTGTGGGAGATACAAAAAAATGACGTGTGGAAGGTGTAAGAATTGATGGCTTAAACAAGAGGGGGGAGGGGGGTTTAGAGAAAGGTTTTCGCAAAGATATGATTTAGAATTAATCTTTATCAAACAATTCAGATAAGCAATTAAGGAAAGAAATCAAACAAAAATTGTTATCAGAATTTTCACCGGTTAAAACTTTATTTTAGTCAGTTGTTTTTACCAACAACAGAAATGAATTATCACAAACAGTTATAGAGAGTTTGAGAGAATGAGAGATTTACACAAAAGGTTTATACTGGTTCACCCACACAAAGCTACATCTAGTTCTCAGACAATCCTCTGAGTTCCACAAGTAATCACAATACAGATTACACCACAAAGAGGTGACTTTGAATCCCACAAAGCCTACTCACCCTCTTTGCAACAATTCACACCTCAAGACAGAACAACCTCTGTCTTTACAGGATTTCAAACACACACAACAGTAAAAAGATGTATTATTACAAGAAACTAAACAAGGATAGAAAACACCTGGATTTGCACAATACAAGAAACTCCTATGATCAGAACTTCTTACCACACCAAAGCTTGAACAACAATCTTGCACTTTTGAAAAACTCCTTTCAAAAACAAATCTTTCTTTGATCTCAAATCTATATCAATACTTGTTGTATTTGAATACATATTTTGCCTTGAAAAAGAGACTATATTTATAGCTTCGAAATGTAGCCGTTTAAGGCAGTTTTAATCACTGAATCAATTAAAACAAGTTTTCAAAAAGCTGTTATGAAAACACACATTTAACCGGTTGAAACCACAATGTAACCGGTTGAATGAGTTAAGCAGTTGCATAACTAATTCAAAAGGCAGTTTTAAAAACCTTAAGCCAACTAAGTGACAAACAATCGATTATCTCGATGATTCAACCTGTTGTTTATCCCTTTGCTTGGAAAAAACTTTTTTGTTTTTAAAACTAATTGATCAAGCTTTGTGTAGCAATTAGAACTGATCTTAACAAAGATTCTAAACAATCTAATCTAAACCCAAACCAAAAAGCAACACAACTTTAGGCTTCATGTGGATTTGAAACGTCAAAGCTCCAAAGCTCAACAATCTCCCCCTGATGGAAACAAATCCTTGGAATGCTTTTAGGAATGTTCTTTGTTTAGAATTTGTTCAACCTACATTAATGAGCAAACACAAAAACACAGGGTAATCTATTCCAAATCAAATAAGCAGAGAACCTAGTTCTCTCTTGGTGATTTCCAAAACAGGAACATCAACCAAATCAGATGAGAAACCAGCACACATACACAGGTGCAACACAAATAAACAATCGAAATAACCTATTGAAATTTTGTAAAACAGAGTTAACAGTTTAAAACAATATGAAAATTTAAACTAGTTAAACAGTTCATCACAACAATGTTCAAAGCAATAAAGAAAGCAATTATTAAGAATATTACAGAACCAAACTAACTTCTCCCCCTATTTGTCTCATGAAATAGACAAAAGGTAGGATTTAAAAGCAATTTTAAGACAAGGCATGTATATCAATTATTCCCAATTCATTCCTTATAGAATAGAACTTGTCCTTAGATAGAGGCCTGGTAAAGATGTCTGCAAGCTGACTTTCTGTTGAGACAAACTTAATTTCACAATCTCCATTGTTGATATGATCTTGGATGAAGTGATGTCTAATCTCAATATGATTTGTCCTAAAGTGTTGAACCTGATTTTTCGTCATATTTATGGCACTTGTGTTGTCACACAACAAAGGAACTTTGTTAATCTTCAATCCAAAGTCTTCAAGTTGTTGCTTGATCCACAAAATTTGTGCACAGCAGCTTCCTGCAGCTATATATTTAGCTTTGGCTGTTGATAAAGCTACACATGCTTGCTTTTTACTGTGCCATGAAATGAGGCTAAATCCAAGTAGGTGGCATGTTCCACTTGTACTCTTCCTGTCTAAATTGCAACCTGCAAAGTCAGACTCAGAGTAACCTACTAAATGAATAGGAGAATGCGAAGGATACCATAACCCTATGGATGTTGTGCCTTTCAGATATTTTAGGATCCTCTTGGTAGCTTTGAGATGTGATTCCTTGGGACAAGATTGGAATCGTGCACAGAGGCAAACAGCGAACATTATATTTGGTCTGCATGTTGTAAGGTACAATAGAGAGCCTATTAATCCTTTGTATTTTGTTTGATCAACTTCTGGTCCAGCTTCATCACCATCTAAGTAGCAATTTGTTGACATAGGGGTTGTTGCAGCTTTACAGGCTTCCATCTCAAACTTCTTGAGTATGTCATTGCAGTACTTGGTTTGACATACAAAGATACCTTCTTTAGATTGCTTGAGTTGCAAGGAAGTTCTCCCATCATTGACATCTCAAACTCTCCCTGCATAGCTTTGACAAAATCCTCACAAAGTTTTGCATTAGAAGAGCCAAATATAATATCATCCACATAAATTTGTACTAAGATAACATCAAAATCAGCCTTTTTAATGAACAAATTTTTATCAACCTTTCCTCTTTCATATTGATGAGATAGGAGAAAGTGACTTAGCCTTTCCTACCATTGTCGTGGTGCTTGCTTGAGACCATACAAGGCTTTCTTTATCTTGTATACATTATCAGGATGCTTGTGATCTTGAAACCCAGGTGGTTGTGAAACATAGATCTCTCCATTTACAACTCCATTACGAAAAGCATTTTTCATGTTCATCTGAAATAATTTGAAACCACTCATGCAAGCAAAAACTAATAAAAATCTTACAGCTTCTAACTTTGCTACTGATGTGAAGGTCTTATGATAATCAATTCCTTCAGCTTGGTTATAACCCTTGACAACGAGCCTGGCTTTGTTCCGTGTGATGATGCCTGAGTCATCCGGCTTGTTCCTGAAAACCCATTTTGTACCTATTACTTTCATCTAGGTTGTTTTAGGGACAAGGGACCACACACCGTTTCTCACAAACTAGTTGAGCTCCTCATGCATTGTTGTTGTCCAGTTCTCATCCTTGAGTTCATCATTAATTGATTTTGGTTCAACCTTGGAAACAAAAGTTGTATGGTTGCAGAAGTTTGCCATACTCCTTCTTGTGGATACACCTTTTTTGATCTTGTTACAATGTATGGCCTTAAACGAGAGGGGAGTGAATTGTTTAAAGGGGGTTTTCGCAAACTTTTTAAGCTAGAATGAAATTCTTTGCAACAAACCAGATTAGGAATTCAGTTAACCAAGAAACACAACTCAAAACAGCAAAGCACTAGAAAAACAATCGGTTGTTTCGAAGAAACAATCAGTTGTTTATACTAGTAAAAACAACAACAACTCAATTTAAAGAGTTTAAGAAAAAGAGAGATGCACAAACAGTTTATACTGGTTCACTCTTAAACCAATAGCTACATCCAGTTTCCCAGAAACCACTGGGGAATCCACTAAGTAATCAGAACCAGATGACATACACACACCACCAAAGAAGTGACCTTGATCCCCTCAAGAAACACACTTCCTTTGGCTCAGCACACCCAGCAAAAATGTTGATCTTGACAACCTTAAGAGCACACAACCCTTCTTGGCTTTACAACACCAGCAAGTACAAAATATTCAGAACAAATTACACTTGTTACAGAATGAACTGAAATCAATACAGATGTAATCCTATTCCACTCTCTCTTGATAAAAAAAAGCTCAAAGGTGAAAACTCAAATCTTGAAAGCAAACTGTGAAAAACTCAAATATGTTTTTCTATCTTAAGTATTTGTTATAAAACTTAAACAAACTATTTATAGCTTTCAAAGAATGGTCAAAGCATTTAAAGTAGCAGCGTATTCAGTTATAAAATCATTTAAAGCTCACTTAACTAACAAAACAGTTTCAGTTAGGATTTTCAAACAAACAATCGATTGAAAGTGCAAATCAATCGATTGTTTTGGTTTAACAGCAAGCCAACTTAACCAAAACAGTTTTCAATCTTTTCAAAAATACCTAAGTGTAAACAATCGGTTGTTTCGACAAAACAACAGGTTGTTTTTCACTTAGTTTAAAAAACACTTTTAAACTTAAAAGATTTGAAAACACTTAAACTTTAGATTCAACAAAGAGTGAATTACAAAGATAAACTACCCAAATCCTAGTCTAAAACACAGCAGCAACTCCAGCCTTTGCATCAAACATGAGATTTGGATTCTTCAAAGCATGTGATCACTCTAGATCAACAATCTCCCCTATTTGATGAAGACAAATCCCTGGTTACTTGTGTTGAACTTGTTTGAATCTGAAACAGTTCCTGGAAAACAAAGTTTAAGCAATATACCACATCTATGGCAGCAGGTTAGAATAGTACATATAGCTTGTGTTTTGCTTAACTAAAATAGCAGAAAACCAGCACACCATAAAGCATCAGCAACAGCAGAAACATTCAGTTAAACAGAGATAGAGTTTGCAAATATAAAGACAACACAACATAAAATCTTCCCCTATTTGTCTTCACAAATAGACTATAAAAAGAGATATAAAGAAATTATTCCAGATAATGCAGAAAAAAAATAGCAGTTAAAATGTTACAGAGCAAAAACAATCGGTTGTTTCGAGCATTCAACCGGTTGTTTTTCTTCAGTCATCTTTGCCATACTGTAGCTCAAAGATCTGGTTCTAAATAACTTCAATTTGTTCATCCAGGGTCATAAAACGACTGTCTATGCTCTGGAATCTGTTGTCAATGCTCTGGATATTGGTCACACAAAGATCATGGAGGTTTTTTTTATTTTCAGTGAAACCATCAAGTTTATCTACCATGTATCTTTCAAAAGAAGACATAGAAGGAATCTCATCCCCTTGATTTCCTGCACTTGTTCCAACACCAAGGTTAGTTGCAGGTTGTTCTTCATTGTGGATATTCATATTAGAAGCTTGATCTTCTTCATCAAAATCTGCAGCTGCAGCACTTGATGAACCACCATGATCACCATCTTTGCTCACTCATCTTCCATTTATCTTGGTGAATCCCATCTTGCTAAGTGAACCATTGTTCACTTCTTGTGTTGATTTAACTAACTCAGAGGTTTCATCTTCAAGATTACTTCAAAATAAAGCAAGAATTTAGAGATTAAAACAACATAGGGATAATGGTAGTCACTTAACCTCATGGATATTTGCATATGTTCTTTGATGATGTGGATCCAATAAATCTTGATCTTCTTCATGATGCAGTAGATATACACAAGATCTTCTTCTGTTAAAACAGAATGGTTGCTCCCCGTTGGAGTTAGGATCCAAGTGACAATGAGAGCTAACACCCTTTCATTTAACTTTAACCCTCCAACAGAACAAGTTCTCACTTGTGCTTGTTGATTCTTCAAGCAACTTTTGTAGTATTGGACCTTGTTGAAATCTTCCACAACTCAGAGATTTCCTTTATTAATCCTAAGACCAGCATATTTCAATCTAGTTACAGCAGCCCATACATCATGGGTAATCTCCATGTCTACACCTTTGACATGTGAAACAAGGTTGTTTGCTTCAAACTTTAGGTTTGTGTAGAATACCCGAATCAAATCTGGATAAATGTTTCCCTTCATCTCCAAGAATCTTCTTAGCAACTGATCCTTGAGAAGCTTTCTAACATTGTCCAGCTTTTGGCTTTTCAACCAATCAAAAGAGACAACTTTTGGATTGTTGATGACTTTTGTGCTTGCTTCAAAACGATATCTCTCAATGAGCTCATTATCCCCTGAAAATCAACCCTCAAGTCTCCCTCATAACCTTACAGCTCTTGTTTTAATCCTCTTTGATGTAGGTGGAGTGGACTCCATGACAAAAAAAAAAAGAGGCAAAGGTTCACACACAAAGAGAGAAAGAGATGTTGCAAGAGATGGCTCAATTGGTTGTTTTTGTAAAAGAGAACTGTTGCACCAGATTTTATAGTAGAATAGAACTCTACATTGATCAATTGGTATTAGTGGGTTTCAGTCTTCAAGAATAAAAGACTAGACCAAGACCTGCACAGAAAATGTCAGAAAAGAGCAGAAAACCACATGGTCATCACATGTGATCTTTGATAGACATAAAGACTCTTGAATTTCCAAGATATGGAATCTATTCCTTTATGACATCTTGTAACTTCCTCCAAAACACTATCAGGCTTTCAAGACTGCTTTATTGACCCAAGATCCTTTCATTATTGAGATCTGCAACAGACAAAATGCATAGAGAAATTAATTCAATTCTTTCACAGTGCTGTCAGAGAAGAAACAATCGGTTGTTTCGTGGAAACAATTGGTTGTTTCGTGGAAACAATCGGTTGTTTCGTGGAAATAATCGGTTGTTTTTCTGCAACATGTTGACAGATTGTGATTTTCAAGCATAGAGTGAGAAAGATTCAAAAACAGATGTTAATGCTCATTTTAAAAAGAGAAATTAAACATGAATTAGTGATTTAAAAGACAAAGGCAGAGTTAAGGAAGGTCTTATCCTTTTATGAAGTCCCTTCAATGAGTCATTGTTTGTGATCAAGAAACTTCTTTTGACTTTTGAAAAGACTTGGACTGGTATACAACCTCAATTCAGTTCCATTCTTAATCTTTTCCTTCTAAGAACCTGATTAGATGACTTAGAGCCTCATGTTCTTCTAGTTTCCTTGCATAAAAATGAATTCAAGCAACAAGGTTTGGTCCCCTTACAAATGTGGGTCCATTTGATTTATCTTTATCATTTGAAACCTCACAACCTTTGGGAATCCACTTCATAAAACCTTTGGGAACAAAATATTTCCTTATTTTGCAGAATCTCATAGAATGGCCTCTTTTCATGCAATAAAAGCATGTAACAACCGGTTGTTTCGACTTAACAATCGGTAGTTTTACTGGCTGTTTTAAAAAATTCTTTGAAAAATTATCTTGCTGGTTTTGTGGATTAAAACCTAATCCAGCTCTTCCAAAAACAAAATTTTGAGATGCCAAGACACTCTCAAAGTTGGATTTTCCCTTCGAAAGCTTATCCACAGTACTAACAAGATAAAGAACCTTCTTTTCAAGATTTTCACAATTTTCACAAACAAGAGAGTCACACACATGAGAAGAGTTTTTGCAATGTTTTTCAAGCTTTTCAAAATCAATTTTTTTTTCCTCCTCTTCTTCAAGTGTCTTAACCCTCTTTTCAAGCCAGTTGTTAAGCCCTTTCAATCGGATGTTTGAGAGAACCAATCGGTTATCTTCTTCATAAGTTTCTTGAAAAGCATGAAGCAATTTACTATAATTTTCAGCACTTAGGGAAGCACATGAACTTACATTGCTTGAGCTACATGACTCATCATCTCCTTCTGCAATCAAGCATATGTTTACCTTTTCATCTTCACTGGATGAGGAGCTTGATGAGGAGACTTCATTTTCATCCCAAGTAATATATGCTTTTCTTGATTTTCCCTTTTTCTCCTTGTAGCTTGATTTCTTTTCATTGCTTTCTTTGTTTGGGCAATCAACTTTTATGTGCCCTTGTTCACCACAACCAAAGCAAGTATAATTGTTAGAATTGA
>Ga0123342_1008348_pt1 | contig 13097 bp, 6 predicted proteins | sample Turbeawhitnodule_FD_89960 | JGI IMG/M metagenome (GOLD analysis project Ga0123342, IMG submission 89960) | Root nodule microbial communities of legume samples collected from Mexico - Turtle bean Mexico white nodule | ecosystem: Host-associated > Plants > Roots > Nodule | place: Mexico: Nepantla...
CTTTTGCATTCATTTTATTACAATATATAAAATTAAATATTATATAAATTTATTTATTATTTATAATTTCAAAAATATTTAATTATACTATTAATAACAACATATAATTATAAATAATAATAATAAAAAAATTATAATATCAACAATATATATTAACAAATGAATATAATAATAAATATTATTTTCATAAATTTTAATGTATTTAATAAAGTTATTTCAATTTAACAAAAAAATATTTTCATTATATTTTTAAATTTTTTATTAAAAAATATAAATAATTATGAATATTATATATTAAAAATATTTAATTAATTCAAACCTAAAAAAAATCATAATTCATTATTCAAATATTTTTTAATAACAAGAATAAATTTGTAAACTTACAATAAACCATCCTCACAAATCCACTTTATCATTCCTCAATCCAAACAACCTCCCATATCCTCTTTAATCCTCACAAATCCACTCTCTCCCCTCCTCACAAATCCCTTCCTCAATCCAAACAGAGCCTAGATTTTGAACGTTAATTATAGATATGTTGTAAATTAAATATCATCATTTTTAAAAATTTTATATTTTCAAATTCATGCATCTTTTTTATCTAGTTTATTTTAACTTGATTTTGGTTGGATGTCATCAACTTGATTAGTGTGGAGACATTGTTGTGATGATTATTTTTCAATTAATGTCGATTAAGGTTTTTTATTGATTGTAATAATAATTTTATTTATTTAATTTTTTAGAATTATTTTTTGTGTTTTTATTGTAGATAGTTGTTAGTCCGTGTTTAATATTAATAAGGATTTTCTTGATAAGGCTATTTTTTTTTTTGTTGGATGTGATGTAGATTTTTTGAATAGACGAATGTGTGATTATTGTTTTGTTGATGTGTGTAGTGATTATTTATTTTTATCATTGATACCCGTGTTATTTTTTGTTAATAGTTGGTTCGAATTATTTTTCTAATGTTAACTTGTAACACTTTTAGTCAACATTAACTAATATTCTTTTACGCTAATAAGGGATGTTTTTGGTAGACATGGATTGAAAGGTAAATAAAATTTTTAAGAGGGTGGTAAAAATATTCATTAAAAAAATATTATGAGATAGAGACTAATTTTTAAAAAATTAATCATTATATTAATTAAATTAGACACTATTTTAAACTTTAAAATAATTATTGATATTTAAAATAGTTTTTATTAATAATAAATAATTTTTAAATTAGTATGTAATTAGTTACTAAAATTTTAGCTACCAAACATATATCCATGTGTAAAAGAAAAATAAAAATCTAGCAATAATTTTTTGAAATCTTTTAAATTAGAAATACTACCTAACTTTATTAATGTGAATTGTGAAATTTTGTCGATATCTTTTCTTTGAATTGGATAGTGCATAAAATAGACTTATTTTATATTTTTATTTTGCTAATCAATTCCATCTCATTACCTAAAACACTTTATATCTTCCCGATATATTTAGCAAATATATTTTTTTTTTATAATTTTTTTTTGTAAACCTTTAAAACTAGAGAAATACTACCGTGGTTTATTAATGTTAGGTAAATTTTTCTTTGACTAATATTTTGTTGATTATTTTCTTTAATTTATTTATTATATTCATTTATTCTAACTGCATATTAAATCAAATGCAAATTAATGAACTTTTCCTTATATGTATAACTGGAAATATTTTCTTTATATACAACTATCATTTAAAAAAAAAACCATGTTTAAGTTTAATTGAGTTGTTTTTGTTATTAAGTATTTAATTCAACAACATTACAACAAGAAAAAAAAGAAAAAAAAGAAGAAGGTTATTTAGCAGAGGTGAATATAACTATAGGAATTGATTTAATTAAGACAGACTTTTTTAACCTTCATTAAGTTCCAAAGGTTATTCTAAACCCTCGTCAAATAAATAACGTAGATTCTTTTTAACTTTATTTAAATTTCAAAGGTTTATTTTAAAACCTCAGCAAAATAACGGAAGCTTTTTTAACTTTTTGTTAAATTTTAAATGTTTATTTTAAAACCTCAAGAGTTTTTTTTTAACCGTTAAATTTCAAATGTTTATTTTAAAACCTCAGCAAAATTACAGAGAACCTTCGTTCAATTCTAAAGGTTTATTCTAAAACCTTAGCAAAATCACGGAGGTTTGTTTAACCTTCGTTAAATTCCAAAGATTTATTCTAAAACCTCAACAAAATATATGAGATTTTTTTAACCTTATTTAAATTTAAAGGTTTATTCTAAAATCTTAGTAAGATAACAGAGATTTTTTTAATCTTTGTTAAATTTCAAAGATTTATCGTAGAACCTCAATAAAACACTCTAGATTTTTCAAACTTCAAAAAATAAATACAATTAAATCTATTTATAAATAAATAATTAAAAATTATATAGTTTTAATATATTTTATAACTAAATTCTCTAAAATTTTCAAAGTTGTAACTTTACATTAGAAATAAATTTTCTAAAGTTTCAAAAATTTATTTTAAAAGCACAGCAAAAATACTTAGATAATAAGTATTTCAACAACTAATCTTGCATAAGAAGTATTTCAAAAGTATTTGCATATTTATTATAATTGATGGTAGTTGATTCACTACAAGAAAACCACTAAATAGAAACCAATTTTAGATACTAAAAATAATTAGTTGCTATAGTGACTAAATTAGAGATCATTTTAGAGACTAAAAAAATTATTGGTTTCTAAATTAATTTCTATTATTGATAAATAGTTTCTAAATTAATATCTAATTAGCTACCAAGATTTTAACTACCAACTATTTAAATTCTAAATTTGATAGCAAAAACCTTGGTAGCTAATTAGATACCAATTTAGAAACTATTTATCAATAATAGAAACTAATAATTTTGTTAATCTCTAAAATGGTTTCTAATTTAGTCACTATAATAAATATATCATTCCAAATATTTAGCAAATATATTTTGTATTTATCAAAATCAGTATGCTGCACAAGTAGTGCACTAGTTAAGATGCAAAAAGGGACCAAAATTAAGACGCTGGTTTGTCCTATATGAACACTGGTTTGTCCCATATGAACACAGTTGAAGGAAGGAAAGAAGCTATAACGATGGCAACCAAGTGGGGAATTGTACATAGAGAGCTAGGTCTAGCTGGCAACATTAAATATCAGACTGAGAACTAGTTAAGTACAGAAAGATAATTATAATTAAGAAATTTGTTTTTACATGTCACAGGTTGAATAAAATGATCATGGCTAACACCACCACCTGTACTAGATTTTATTGTAAAATATATGGACACAAACTATAATCAATCCAAAAGCATCCAATAGTTGAGTTCTACTTCTAGACATTGGTACGTAACACGTGGAGTAAGCATATAGGGCCAAATCAAAGCTCTTTAAATCAATTCACCAATCACAGTATTTCTTTACAATAATGCAACTGCAATATATAGTTGAGAATGGAATCTGTGCCCACTCCTCATTCCACCACATTTTCCTCTCAACCAGGAGTGAAGGACTGTCATCATTGACCTAAAAAGCAAAAAGGACTAATGTAACAGAGAGAGAGAGAGAAATCAAGCAAGACTTCTCTGCTGCTACCTACTAATCACTTTATTAATAACCATGTTTGGTAACCAGATGAGAAATATTTTGTCCACATTCAGGAAAAGACTCAATAATACATGGAGACTTCAATTTTTATGCACAGTGACGTCTTCGTTTTCTTTATTTATTGTCTGCAAGATACATGATTGGTCCCTACAATGGAAAAGGGAGTGTGATAATTAATATTATAGTATGTGTTGATTTTTTTTTTCATTCCACTGGTCAGTTAAAGATTGAGAAATTTGTTCCAAATATGACAGCAAGAGCCGCCTAGAAACAAAGTTACAAAGATGGAAAGACCTCAAAAAGTTTTTCGTTAAAAAATGGAAGGTGTTCACTTCAGTTTTTGCTTCTCGTGAAAGAAACAATATAACTAATAATTAGATCTTTGAAACAGATTAGAAAAATATGAAACTTATAAGAGTAAGGAAAAGGAAATCTATTGCTGTCTTTCGTTCTTGTTTTGCTTTCTTAGATACTTTAATGGTGGTAGTACGAGAGCTATAGCCACCATGGAAGGAAATTAATGAGTCTTCAAAGGGGTGATGTGAGGGCTTGGACAATTGAGAACCACTAGTCTATTTCACAAGGCACGTGTTTTTTTTTACCAAAAGAATCAGTGTTCCTCCAATTACTTAGCTATCGATATCTTTTTCAAAATTATTGTATAAGAAAAGTCTAGGGTAAATTAAGAAGAGTGAAGAACAAGGGTTTGTTTTGTCTGTAGTCCTGGCTAGGTTTTCTTTTCAATCGTACATACTACATACCTAAGGCTTATCTACTTTTTGTTTCCGACCTTTTACTGTTACCCCTAGTTGTCAACAGAAAAATGGAGACCAAAACCAAGACCCTATGTGGTCCTTACCAATTTCTCTCATATCCTATTTACCCTTCTGGTTTTTACTATTTATATCAAATATTTATTGTCAAGTCTTCCATATGTAACTCCTGAGTCTTTTTTTCTCACAACCTTCTTCTGGATCTCTGAGGAATTTATGGACGCAAGCAGGTCTGAGGGAAAGAGGGTCTTGAGGTACAACGAGGAGGAGGAGGATGAAGAAGAAGAAGGAGAAGAAGAAGAAGAGGTTGAGACGGGTTTTGGAGAAGAAGGAAGGAGGAATAAGAGAGTAATGACAGATCTCTATGGAAAGAAAGGGTCCAAAGCTGGAGGCTCAATGCCACCTTCTTGTCAGGTAGATAACTGTGATGCTGATCTAAGTGAAGCTAAGCAGTATCACAGAAGGCACAAGGTTTGCGAGTACCATGCCAAGGTTCATTCCGTACTCATGGCAGGGCTGCAACAAAGGTTTTGCCAACAATGTAGCAGGTTGTGAAACCCTAATCTCTTTAAAGCAAAACGAATTTTGTGAATCTGATTATGCTTATATTTATTGTCTGCATATCTTTTATTGAAGGTTAATCTCTGCTGAGGGAAAAAGATTTGATTAGAACTTTGTTAGTTTATATGTATTTCTTTTCGAGCAGCCCTAGTTAGTCTGAGGAAGGGAGAAAACCCTTCAATTTGAATTGGAGGGGAAATCAAACATGTGCTTCGGCTTTGTGTTGTGTCTTTCGCCAAGCCTCACCCTCTGCTTCTTTTGTTTCTTCCTTCAATTATTTAGAAAACTTGGATGTAATAAACTGTTCCTTTCTATTGCTTTGTTTTCAAGAAAGATTTAGCAACTCCAAAAATGGGAAAACTTGGCCATAGAGGATTCTCCACATTACCCTGATTATAGAATGTAAAATTTTGTAACATTAGAGAAAGTTAAAAACCAAAGACGGCATTACTGTGCTCAAAGGAGTCAATCCTATAACTATAACATTTTTCACTGGGAATAACAGTTGATCAGCTATTTTTAGAATTGGAGTCACCGTTTTGACTAAAAGGTTGACAATCTTGATGCATGATCTAGATGTTTGGGGGTGTTTGATCTTTTCTGCATGTTGTAAAGTAAATCAACTGAAAAACATATATGGCTCTAGATTGCAGCAAATATTTCAACGTCAAGAAAGTTTTCCATGTCAACTAAGTTTTCTTCAAAATTCTGTTTTTTCAGATTCCATGAGCTGTCTGAATTTGATGAATCAAAAAGGAGTTGTAGAACACGATTGGTTGGCCATAATGAGAGGCGTCGCAAAAATGCAGTTGACTGTCGTGGAGAATAATTTCTTCTATGTAACCATGAACATTAATAAACCTTGAGGCAAGCATGTGATTGAAATAAAGTTTCCCATTTGAGATCTTGAAACTCAAATCACTGTTTCTGGCCTCAAAGGATGCTCTCTATCTTCTGTCAATATTTTCGTATGCTACGATTGTTGTTATAAGTTACAACCATGGATGATTTCCACTTCAAATTTTACTACATTTTGGCTTGAGAAAGATGGAATAAAGGGATTTTAGTTGAGTTCCATGTGTTTGGTTTAAAAATAATAATTGGGGAGATGAGGAATTTTAGTTTCTTCAATACGACACATTTGGAGGGTTGGAAAATTCTTGCTATATTTCACTGAAAAAAATATACCTTTTCTTTAACAAATTTATCGTACACCTCTTATTTATTTTTCTTTTCTAATTACATCATATACTCTATCAATCTATCATTTTTTTTTTCTTTTTGTTATTTATTTTCTAGGTGTACTTGAAGTACAGATGAATATTTTGTATATTGATAATATTTTTTAAAAATGTCTTTAGACATTGGTTTTTAAAGGTCACGACCATTTTGGAATCATAATTTATATAAATGTAGTTTATAATTTTACATTATAAACGATGACACAATCATATATAATATTTATGTTATTTTCAAATAGAATTATAGTTTATTTGTTAATCTCATTTTTAAAATTCTCACCGTATTTTTATAGACAAGATTCTTGTTTAGAGTGGTGTCTATTCACGCAATATAATTCTCATTTTTCACTAGTAATAACACTACTGTCAAATATAGAAAAGAAAGAAGAACATAGAAAAGGAAGAAGAACATAAACGATAAAAGGCATTGTTAGGTTTATGTCAATTAATACTATTTTTTCATTCTTTTAACTTCTTGTAAGACTTTTTTATTAGAGTAAAAGTTGTAAAATGATAAACAATATAACATAATGAGATTAAAAAATAAATTAAAATTTCATATCATAAATCAGTTAGAAAATTTTGAATTCAATATATTTCCATATCCTGTTTTACGATAATCAATATATTAATCATACTTGTCTGTTTTATTAAAATTACGGGTATTAATACATATAAATTGCATTTTTTCTAGTCTCAAAATTGTCCGAGTTCTTGGTTTATATTTGGAGACTAGCGAATAATTTGAATCTGTCTTTAAAGTTACAATTCCTACCCTCTCAAGAAATGTTTACTCTTTTCTATATTTGATTATTACAACAAATATGCTAGGAAAAACAAATATATTATAATATAAGAATAGAGTTTAGTTACCAACAACCTATTAGAAACTGAAAAACCTATTGGTTAACCAACAAGTTGTGTCATATTTTTGTGTACCATAGTTGCCATGCCCCTCCTATAATGTCCTTGCATACCATATAAAATACACACTATATATACTGTAACAAATGTTAATTAACTCTGCTTCACCAAAACCCACCAGATTTTACATGTAAATTGGCCCTAACCACCAATACCAGGCACATGTGAGACCTTGTTACCCTATACATACCTGCTCCTTCCATCACTACTAGACAAAATCAAAGTGACTTCACTCACATCAAAAGTCTATATATGTATCCAAATTCCACAAAGATAATGTCACCTCCTCTTAGTACTATGTTGATGGAGAGATGAAAGATTGAGATATGTTACTTACTGCACACAAACATAACTTCACCTCCACAAAAAGCAAAATAGGAAAAGGTTGAATCGAGGTGCCAAAGCCAAGACCAACACTGATACCAAAATATGTAATAACATTCTGTTTGTGAAAAGATTTTCCTGATTAAGCTATCATCTTTTAGATAATAAAATATGTTGACTGGGGCTTAGCAAATATAACTGAAGTAACATTCATTCATGCATAGCAAAATTTTCAAAATCACTGAATCCTTGTGTTGTGCTCCATGCAATGAATCCTCCACTGATCCCACCTTTACACTTCCAAGTTTTGAAGAGCTCTCCACCCCATGCATACTCACTCCACAACAGCTCCATCTCATTAAATAAACCCTCTATTTTCCCAACAAAGTTATTCTTTATGCCAGGACATAGGCAGACATATAGTTTCCCAACTTGTCCAACAAATGCTACTATTACCCTCCTCACTTTTTACAAAAATCTTCTTTCTATGTAAATTATAGTTAGTGTTGCAAAATCTGATAATCTGTTGCAAAATAATATTTAATAATATTAATAATAATATTTAATAATAATAATATTTAATAATAATAATATTTAATAATACTTATAATATTTAATAGTAATAATATTTAATAATATTAATGATATTAAATATATGAATAATGTTATTAATTTTTATTTTATTAATTATATTAATATTAATAATAATACTAATAAGTATAATAATAATCATAACATGACAACACTTAGCTAGTGTAATGGTTAAAACTTTGAGTCCCACATGTTACAGTTTAGTTCTAACTTTAATTATAATTGTCATTACATATATAATAATTGTTCTAACTTTAATTATAATTGTCATTACATATATAATAATTATCAATAATAATCATAAAAAATGGTATAAAATAATATTTATAAATGCTAATTAAAAAAAAATTCAAATAAAAATTAAAATTTTAAAAATAAAGTATATTAAATTACTTATGGACATATTTTTTCTTTGTAGATAAATTGATTTTTTCTTTCTAGTGACATATTTTTAAGTTTCTTTAAGAAAATCAAGTACATATTTTTTTTTGATGAAAATTCCCTTCTTGGAGTAAACAACTTATATTCTAAGAAAGTATTTTTTATTTCAAATTGGGTTTGCCAATTTTTCCTTTAAAAACAATTTCCCTATTTAATCATCTTCTCCAATAATCATATCAACCACAAAGAACAATAGTATAACAAGTTTACTTGTAACAAATGGCTTTATGAATAAAATATTATTTCCTTGAATTTTCTTGTATCCTAAGGAAATCATTTATTTTGTAAATCTCTCAAACCATGCTCAAATCTTGGAAGGCTCTCCATGTAAATCACTTATTTTAAAGCTCCATCAAGAAATATATTTTTTACACTCAACTGGAGTAACTTTCAATCAAAATAAACTACCAGAGCAAGAACAAATTGAAATATATTCATCATCATTATGAGAGAAAATGTTTTATCATAGTCAATTCAATAAGTTTGCACCATCTGTGTTATATTTCCCTATAAATATCTATTTACACTATGTGATCTTTTTGTCTTAGTTTCTCAATAATTTTTCATGTTGAGTTTCTTTCTAATGCCTTTGTTTCCTCTCTCATAACTTGAGATGTTCACTTTTAATGACTTATATTAAAGTATGAATTTTTGTTGTATTAATAAAAACAATAAACTTTGATGTTTATTAGAAATGTTTTTAATGCAAACATATTGAGAAATAACATATTTAAAATAATATTTTTTCTCTTTCTCAATAAAATAGGTATATTATCAAACACAACTAATATCCTCACTATTATTTTCAGGAATCTTCATATTTGATTAAAAAACGCTTTTTAAATCCTAAACCCTAAACCAAAAAATACATATTCAAGAGCTGTAGGATCTTATTTATTATGATTAAGATTATGCGAGTGACGAAAAATAACACATCTAAACACTAGGAGAGGAAAGGGAAGAGGGAATAAAAGACAGTAAAAAATTGATATGATTAATGTCATTTAAGACACAAGTGTGTTTACCCATTGGTGATGTATGAGGTAGCTAACACAACTTTTTCCCAATAGGTTTTGGGAACAAATATCTGGAAAAGGGGGATTGTAGTTATTTTTAGAAAATGATGATTCTTTCTTTCTGGAAATTTATTTTGTTGTGGAGCATTTAAAATTTAAAGTAGTTAGTAGCTAAAACCTTAATAGTTAGTATTAGATATCAATTTAGAAACTACTTTATAAATTTTTATTAATAATATAAACTACTTTAAATACAAATAATTTTTTAATTTATTAAATAATATCTAACTTAGTGAATATAATGATTAATTATTTTTTGTATCTAAATTAATTTATATTTAATTATTTTTTATCGTGTAAAAAAAAGAATAAAAGATACAAAAGAAAAGTCACTTCCTTTTGTAAAAACTAAGAGTGATAACGCAAGTTAGTCCACTCCGTATTGACCTATCTCGTATTGACCCCCAAAATACGGATCAGGTTGGCCTGCATCACATAATAAAATTAAAATTTTATTAAAAATATTAATGGACTTGTAATATATATATATATATATATATATATATATATATATATATATATATATATATATATATATATAAAACACTCATTATCTTGTCTGTAGACATAGTAGTAATGTTGGGTGACTATTCAATTTGCATCACTAGGGATCACTTTTTACCTCTTTTAATTAACTTTTAACTTGTTTTCATTTTAATAATTTCTCCAATGACTTTACATTCTCTTAATACTTCTACCACACTATAAACTGAAAAGGTGTTTGGGTGACAACAATGGCAGGACTTAGGAGAGTACATTGGGTGATTGGAAACATGAAATTAATGAGAACCACAAATTGAAGGAGGCAATTTTACATTTTTTTTATTAGGGTGTTTCTTCCTGCACCTCATAAAATTTCTTCCTATACTTTATCAATTTTGAAATTTAATTTCCATACCATAAAAGTCAATTCCGAAAATGAAAATTCAGAAGAGAAAAAAAAATTTGAAATAACTTTTTCGGAACAACTATTTTAACTTTCAGAATTCGATTTCTAAAATTGATGGAGTGTAAAAAAAAAATTTTTAAAAATACAATTTTTATTATTATACGGACTAGCGGGCTGACTATCTCGTCTTGTACCTAACCCACTTAGATTGTGGGTTATGCGAAATAAATACAAGTAAATCAATGAACCTCACCCCAAATTTTTTATAACATGCTATAGGCGAATCCGCATGAACTACCCATATTAAAAAAGAAAAAAAAAAACCATGATGATACTCATTAAATAACCTTAGGACACTTTATAACTACCACAATCCTAAACTACGTCACAAACCTCCACTTCCTCAAAATTTGGTACAAATATTTGATTGTCTTCAAAAGTTACTTAGAAACCACTCCTTTCCAACTTTGGTCAAAGAGGCTCCACTTCCCTATACTTTTCTTGAGAAAAAGTTTATACTTCCCCTTTTAACTCTATTTGGTGCATCTTCTCAATCCCGTTTAAATAGAAAGTCCAAAATCCTACTCTTTCTCCTTTTCCAATTTATATTAATATAAAAATATTTAGAATTTGTATTTCCTTCTAGTATCTATTTGATTCTCAATTATTTTGTCTAATTAAAGATGGAGAGTGTGCTTATGATGATATGATCTGCATTAATTATATCCTCCTATGCCTTATACCCATCATCTTTACCAGACAAGGTAGCCTAAATAATAATTGCATCCATTTTCTAAGTTCAAGGCAAAAGCTATTCCTAATGTTTTCTTATTTCAACATTTTTAACTCAACCCTACTTCGTTTAATTTATTTATTTAATACTGTAAGTTTTCAGAAAACTAGTCTTTAAGACATAAAATCAAACACATGGGCAGCAGCACGCTTGGAAATGTCTTAAACCTAAAACAGTCATGTGAAGACAAATTTGTGAAGATTATTTCCTTTCGAGTTCTTCGTTTGAGACGAAAGGGTGAAAATGAAGCATGGCATTGATGACAAACTCAATAAATCGTGCTTGCTTATATTAGTATAAAAAATTACGTTTCAAATCTATTTTAGGTAGATTTACCTCCAAATGACTTGTACTGGTGACACATTAAGAAAGTACAATTCTAAGAAATCGACTATATTATATACAAAATCGTAATATAATTCATTATATAATATTATACAATAAAATAATAACATAATAATAAAAATTAAAAATAATAATAGTAATAAAATAATAATAATAATCATAAAATAAAATAAAATAATTAAGAAAAATAGTAATAATATTATTATTAAAATTATTAAATAATAAATAATAATAATAAAATTATAATTTATTATTCAATTAAAATTAATTTATAAAAATAAATATAATTTACTTATTTTATAAGTATATCATTATAATTTTTTAAGCATTATATAAATCAAATTGAAACATTCTTTTCATTTTTTTTTGTGCACTTTCCATTCTTTTCTTTAGATTCTAAACAACCTCAATATTTCCTTTTGTTTTCTTTCTCTCCTTTATCACTTCTTCAAATTCACTTCTAAGATGAGCAAAATAAACTCATTATTCAAAATAGTCTATTATAGAATAACCACGATAAGTAACATGAATGATGTTTGAAAAAAAAATTCTTTTAGCTATTTTGAATTACTATATAATAAAAAATAGTATTAATCAGTATAAATGTCTAATAGATGGTGAATGGAAGATTATATTTGTGAGTTTGAATGTTTATAATATATTGTTTGCAAGATTTTGGTTTTTGAAATAATATGAACGAGTCAAATTATGTAATAGAAATATAAATATTATGAAATAAATAAGAAGGATGTTAGGTTTGTTCCATAAAATATATATTAATAAAGTATAAGAAATGTTTAAGATAAAAAACTATTCAATATCGACAGTTCCAATTTGGGAAGGAGACAAGTTTAGTCTTGTTCATAAGAATTATTTGAAATGAAAATAAATGTAAGCAATTATGTATACATTTGTTCTTTAGCCTATTATGTATACTTAGATCTATACTCAATTAGACATAGGTTATGTAACTATAGGTTATGCAACTATAATGCTAAAAATAATACTAGAATAGAACATTGAAAAATTGTAAAAGAAATTCTAAAATACTTATCACATGATTACACGTAGGAGATTTGGTCACTCTTGGTTATATATTTCATTTAGCTCGAGGAACAATATTATAAAAAAGTACAAAGCAATAAATTCTTGTTGCATCTACATGGTAACTCAATTTGTAACATTTTTAAGACTATAATTTAGACTAATTAGTTATAAAACTTTATTTCAAGATTCAAAATTGTTTTTTTTTATCAACAATAAAAAATCAATAAATGAGAACCACTTCAGGGGTGGTCCACTCCTTTTACAAACACACATACAATTTAACTCCTAACTCGACACCCAAAACCGCCGGTCAAAAGACCAACCAAACCAAGTGCTAATTAGCTTTACCGAATCAACCGTATACAGGCCAAAGGATCCAGAACCCAACAGGGATAGGAAAAATAAACTTCGCGGGACTTTGCAGCAATCCAAGACCACACCTTTACTTGTGCTGAGGCAAAAACTTCTAACACATCTGC
>Ga0123342_1008349_pt1 | contig 13095 bp, 10 predicted proteins | sample Turbeawhitnodule_FD_89960 | JGI IMG/M metagenome (GOLD analysis project Ga0123342, IMG submission 89960) | Root nodule microbial communities of legume samples collected from Mexico - Turtle bean Mexico white nodule | ecosystem: Host-associated > Plants > Roots > Nodule | place: Mexico: Nepantla...
ATATATATATATATATATATATATATATATATATATATATATATATATATATAATTTATTGTATCTTGTATGTATAAATATCTTATATATTTAAGTATATATTAAATTTTTTAATGTTTATGAATTTTACGATTCACGATACGAAATGATTTACGATTCATAATATCAGCTCTCCGATCCACTACTTGTATCTCGATTCTACTACCATGATTCTAATATTTTGATCCTCATTCTTCAACTGTTTTTTAATATGTTTTTTATACAAAACTTAGAACGTCTTGTCAAACTTTACATATTCTAATATGTTTTTGTAGTTCGTGAAAACAAAAAAGTATCTCCTCAAACCAAAAAGTTTCAACTAATTTAATTCTAAACCATCTTGTCATCATCTTAATTTTGTTTGCCAGAGTCAATGCATCCCATCATTTTGTGTTTGGGGTGAGCATTTAAAACTTCATTTTGAACTAACTTTATTTTGTTATGGTAATTTTGAATGAAATTAATGATAAGATGATACCAGAGCTTACGTTCTGGTTGAACCCTATATTGTTTATCTACACTGTAAAATTAAGGCCCTGTTAACTCCAACTGTCAATATTGGCACCCGGCCTTGATATAAATTGCTAACTAGCCAAGTCCGGATGTGTTGTCTGTTGAAACCTAGACACATGCCACTTGCAACCATGTCCCTGACACGTGCAGCTCATGTGCCATTCTCTGACTGTCATTTTGTCATGCAGACAGTCTGGTTTGGTCATCTGAGTCTCCTTGATCTCTTTTGAGCATCAGATTCCTCAAGAACTCTATGTGTGGTTCTCTTGTGATTGCAGCCCCTTAAATGGTGTGTCTTGAGAGTTCGTGCAATTCTAAGTGTGGGGACTCACTTGTTAGAATCAAATTCATCTCAAAATGTTCCCACACTTGTACATTCTCAATCACTCTTGCTATCACCCAGAGAAGTAGAATTAGAATAGTTACAGTTGGAAAGCCGCCTTTGTTTGGTCACCGCTAGGCTGAAAAGAGCTACCTATGGAGGGGTTGACTAAAAGGACCGAGTTAAATGTGGTAGAGTACTGCCATTGGGATGTGAATCGTGGTTAAGATCCAGTATTGAACACAGATATAGTTCAAGTAGTGCTTATAAAGTTTGGGTAGTCCTTAACTTACTGGTCGTCTTTAAAAGGTTGAGTTATGTCCAAGTCTAAATTTTAATGTGATATGAGAGTTTATCCTAGATTTATTGTTGGACTATTTCTGTTGCCAGTTTGTCACTCTTCAGGCCTTAGCCCAACAAGTTAGTCACAACTTTTCACCTCAAAGCAGCTTCTCCACAGTGCATGTAGCACTGTAGTGTAGTAACAGTTCAAAACCATGTTGTACTTAATGGCTTCTCTACCCAGCCTACTTGAAACAATGGTGTTTCTCTTGACTATCTTTGCGTTTCTCCAGAACTTTCAAACCAACTCAGGATAAATCGTTTGGGGTTCAAGGAAGAAACCCCTGATTCTACAGCGCTCAAGATCAACGCTGATGTCGAGACCCCTTTCATCAAGCTCATGAAGGGCTAGCTGATGCTCCACATGTAATGTGACATCTTTAAAACTCATTCCTTGCACAGAAGCAGTGAAGAAGGTTAGGACATCCATCTGGTAAAGGTTAGCTTTTTGAAAAACAAAGGAGGCTTGAAGATTTTTTAGCATAACTCTAGTAGTTTTTAGGGTAAAAACAAAGTCAGGATGAGGTAATTATATATAGGCAAAAGATAAAAACGGTAACTTTGATAGAATCTTGTATGAAGATGAAGCCATAACTGCTTGGTATGAAAATCTTGTTAGGCACTCTCTATGTTCTTCTTCATCTTATGAGTACACAACAGCGAAGTACCTCATATTCAGAGAGGAAAAATGCTTGAAGATAAGCTATCTTTTCTAGGGCCAGTGGAACAATACTCGCTAGATGACTTCACTATTATGTTTCTTCAGGAACCTGACTTTGCCTTCTGGCACATGGTTCAGCACATTCCTCGTGGTGTCACTGGACATTATGATCTGTGCGAGTCTTCCTTTCCTGAGATCAAGCCTTTATTTTAGAATTCAGAACTGCTGGATTCCGTGTTGTCACAATATACATGTGAGATCAAGAAGATATCCACACAAGTCCCACAACAAAAACAAGACGAAATAGTCACAATAAGCCCTGATGCAAACGAGAGGCACCACGTACAGATTAAGGCAGAAGGCCACAGTCAATGAGATGACCAAAAGTTAAACTGGGCCAGAGTGGGACCAGAAAACACTGATGAATAGCAATCTGACGAAGACAAACCTGATGGAGGGAACACCAAGGGCTGATAACAAACATGGGCAGCGGCTGCACTATTGGATGACTAGTTTTTGTTGAATTTTATCAAATTCACTTGAAACGGGCTATATGAGATAAACACAGGCATGGAACAGGTTTTTTTACTTAAAACCTGCTTAGAACAGTCTCCTAGCCGTATCCTACATATGGAAATGTTGTAAAGAGTTTTTCCATAATTTTGAAAAAATATTATAAGATCTACATGATATATTCAGCCCTATTCAGTCCAGTTACCCAAATAATATAATAAAAGAAAATAATTACTGTGAAATCAATCAAATTCTATCGCAATCGCAGACTCTATGTCCTAAAATCTCTAATCTTTTCATAATCTCAACAATTACCATTAGTTAATATCAGTTTTTATATTCTGTATAGATATCTCCTTAAGGAAGCTATTTATAATTTTTATATTTCGTCATAGTCATATTTCGTAATTATGTTTGTCTAGGATTCTGTTGCTTACTTGCATATTGGGGATGAGAAAGCTCGCAGCATCCCACATTCTGTAATTGCTCCCTTGGCAGTTAGTGGTGAGTTCTCTGTCTCTCTATCTCTATCTCTCTTCCGACGATCAAAATGTGTTAAATTTTGTATATAAACTGATTCTACTTAACCGCAGAATATCTCCCCTTAAGTTTAATGAATCATCATGTAGTGCGCGTTGATCTTTTGGTGCAAGTATATTATATGGGTACAATAATCAAATTTAGGAAATTAGCTAAATATGTTTCAGCTAGAGATACAAAAATTAATCAAATTCCTGGAGAATGTTTATTTCTAATCAGTCTTTCGTTAACATTTGACAATATTCAGAGGTACAAAAGTTAAGATAATAGAATTGGTGATGAATATATGTTGGATGTACATGTTATATGTAAGGATCAACATATATGCCTTTTGAAGTGAAAAATATCTTTGATTTCTACCTTCCAGCTGGTTAGTGTTAATGTGGGTATAAACTGCACTGAACCCTTATATCTTGAACAGCATCTAGAGGCGTGGCTTGTGTATTTGCTGCAAGAAAGCGTGCTCTGGTCTACATTTTGGAGGAAGATGAAGAGGAGGTCTCGGATGCAGAATAATTCACCAATTTATTTTTCCTTCGTAAGCATTTTGTTTTTGTTTCTGTTTCGGCCGATGTTGTAATCATTTTTCATTTTCTTAATGGTCGAAACATTGTTGTAGAATGTCCATATCCCTTATTAGTGTTCATTTTGAAAACATGAAATTAAATTAAGGGTTGTGCATTTTGTACCCCATTTAAATTAAAAATTTAATTTTATCCTTCTAAAATATGTATTTGCAGGAATACATTTTTTATTTTATATTTTGGATTGTATATTTTGAAATATAAAAATTTTGTATTTCAGAATTACATTCTAAAATACAAAATAAAAAATTTATTTTAAAAATGTATTATCTTAATAAGAAATACATTTTGAATTTGAAAATACATATTGAAATGTATAATTTTGAATATATTAATACATTTGGATTGTAAATTCTAAAAAAATATTTTTAATTCTATAGAAGTATTGGATTAGAGATCCTAGAATCCCTTTATTGTAGAATTTAGAATGCAGTTTTAAGATATAATTTTGTCATTTAACTCTCTTATGAGATGCAGTTTAAGAAACATGATGGTGGAGAATGCAACACCCTTGAATTAATTGTTCTTTATAGATAAAAGTGAAATAAGATAGAACAGCGTAAATTCGAGACGCTAAGACTGAGAACATTAATCAAATACTGATAATTAAATATTTTAAAAAAGATATTACAAAAAAGAAACATGAAAGTTTGACATTAAGTGAAACACACAAATATGAAAATCTAATTTAATTTGAAAATTTTACATAATTATTTTAACTTAAAGACTAACAAACTATCAACTATCAATGAGATCCTATCTTTACATAAAGACCTTCTTTGTTGTCTTGGTGGATGTTTGACGGAGGTGGATTATTGTTGTTATTATGTTCTCCATTTTTGCCATATGGAATATCATATTCCAATGGAGACATTGTGGGCTGATAAAGAACTGGATGAAATGCAAAGTACCAAACATTTGAGATGGATTCGAAGAACAAATATTTTCATGCGGTGGAAAAATGGTGTAAGTTGTTGGTAGGGAAATTGGACAAACATGTTGTGGTGGTACTCCGTGAATATTTATGGTGGTTGATTAAGATCGAATATTTTCAGTTTCTCAATTCATCATTTTAGATATGCAATTTTTAGTCTAAGGTTTTACCAATTTAGTTTGTTATTCTATGAATTATATTTAATTTGATATTTTTTCTTAAAATAGTTTAGTTACATTATTTTGTTATAAAAGTATTACATAATTAATTTTATTAAAAATTAAAATAATTTAAATCAACGAAACTTTTATATATATATATATATATATATATAATTTTCCTGCATTCTTTAACTATATTATAAAAAAATTAATTATAGGAAATTAATTTTTAAAAACGTATGTACAAATTTAAGTTTATAATCATGATTTTAATATATGATTTTTATAAGAATTTATTTTTATAAAATTTGGAATTTACATTTTAATGAAATTTATATTTTACGTATACGATATATTCATAACAAATTTTCGCCGTTTACTTTAAACTAATACGCTTTTTTAATTAAATTTGTATTTTATGTATACGATTTCTTCATAACAATTTTTCGTTTCCGTTTAAACTAAACTTATATGTGATGTATATTATTTTTATGAAATTTAGAAAACTCCTGCCATTGACAATTTACGTGAAATTAAATCGTATTCAGTATACAATTTACCCAATTCTGAAATTAAAAAAATGTCCATTTTCAGAAATACGAAGTGAAATTGTACTGGAAAAGAACCGACAAATATCTCCCGTCTCTATCCACGAATTCAAGTATTATACTAATAAACTCAATGTATTATCTCTATTAAAAATGATACCTATTCACAAGTACATTCAATTCAAGCAGTAAAATCTAGCATCTTTTTCACTTTATATTTTGATAGAGTATCACAGACTATGTCACGTCAATATGCATAGTTATACAGATAACGAAACAATATAAAGTACACAGACAGCAAACAGAAGTATTCGAAGCACATAGCAGTTGGAATTAATTATAATTATAATGCCACAGAGCATTAAATTTCAGTCAGATAGAACATATCTAGCTATTACTATACAGAACTGAATACAGCCCGGTAAATGTAGTAAAGATTCTAGATTCTTGAAATTGCACTAGAAGCTTTGCCAGGTTGCAGCAACGGACTCTTCAGTTTAAAAACAGGCAAACTCTTGAGCCTCTACAACTTGGGTGTAGGAAATTAGGAATGCTTAAGTGAAAACATCACAAGCAAAGCAGTTAAAGGAGATGTTGCATAGTGATATTCTTCTACAGGCAGAGGTCTATGCACATTGGAATCTTCAAGTTAAGTCTGCACCAAATAGTTTAATCCAGATTTCATATCCTTTCTCATGCTATGAAATTTTAGGATGAGAACAATTCTGAATGTCAGTAAAGAAGCCTTGAATGCTATAACCAGAAAAACTATTGATCAGTCATTAAAGATCACCAATGCCCCCAAGATCTCTATGGGTCGTCCAATTCAACAAGTTGTGCCCGTTTCTCAGCAGCCTGCTTCCGAATAAAAATACCCCATCTTAAAGCTGCCTTCAGCTTGAGCCAACCAACAACAGCTTTGCCTGAGGAACGATTTGGTTCATCATCAAAATTGTAGCCCATGGGGTTTGCAGAAATGTATGTAGATGAGCTAGGGTACCCATCATCGAGGCCATTAAATGTAGGATGTGGTTGGCCTCCCACGTTAAACATACGGAGTAGTTGCTGCATATCTTCATTTTCTAGCATCTCATGACTTCTAATACGAATTTCTTCCTCTGGGAAGTATTCTTCAACTCCTCTATAAGTAGGATTTGAAATGCTGACGGGCTCAAAGCCATGCGTGGATGATTGTGCAGGACCATGAGTTAGTCCATTTTCACTTCTTGGAAGTTGAGTATGGTGTGGAACACTCATCAACTGGTTTTGTAGGGAAAATGCGTTTTCATCAAACTGAATGGAAGAGTTAAAACTAGGATTCTGTGGTTGCAAGGAGAATCTGGAAGTTGTTCCATCATGATAACCTGCAGACATTCATGTAAAGTCAGTCAGCAATCAAAAAACTCCCACGGGCTCACTATTTTTTAGGTCAATTATGAGCAAGACAATCTACACAGATTGATGTGGAACAAGAGCAGCTCACTGCGTTGTTCCATCATTAACTTCGACTGATAATCATCTCATGGTTCAATTTTTCACCATGTCAGACATGTTATATCTAAATCATATTCCTCAGGCGCTAGCATTATAGGTTTGACGAGGAAAAAGAGGAAAAGTTGAGGTAGGGGTATTCAAAAAGTGATTCAATCCAACGAAAATTGAAAAAAAGCAAACCTATGTACCTCCGACTGTTACTCCTGAATCCATTGAAGGCTGGCCTGCATGAACTGGAAGTGGGATGGGTATCTGCTGAAGGGAGTTTGAATATTCATGGGGAGTCATTGGTGCCTGAGGATGAGCGGTGTCCAAAGTCTTATCCTCAATGTCATTTATCAGAGACTTCCCATCATACTCAATAACATGCATCCAATTATCATATGCTTTCTTCACCAACGTGTCTACATAAACCTACGATATTGGCATTATCAGAAAATTCATCATTTTCCTTCCCTATCGTTTGGAAGAAGTCTTAACATTTTCGTAATATCCAATTTTTCTTTAATGGTAGCAAAAATCCCCCACCTTATCTTTGTAACACCTGTAAGCCTACTGCTAAGCCGATTTATTCCCATAGTTTCAGGAGCATCAATAATTATAGATACTATGTGTCTGAGTACAAAGTTAAAGACTAACAAAAGTTTCCAGACTACAATAAAGACTCCAAAAATACAGCAAAACTAAGCAAAAGATATTATTCTATTAACATTGGGAAGCCAATAAAAAAATATGCATAATATAAGGAAAAACAACTTTCATTATATCAGAAATCAGGTTTACCATATTATGGAAGGAATTCAGAAGTATGGTTTGAATTCAACATAAAAGGAAAATATTCTGTGATAGTGCACTTACCCTTTGATTCTCAGAGAGAGAATCAGCTGAGTAAAATTGGTCGTTGGCAATTAAGCCACTTAATTCATAAATATTATTGAAAACAACACCCACATTTCTTGCATCTTCAGGGTAGTATACATAAACTTTTCCACTGAGAACACAAGTCTTGGCATGCTCAACAAGAATATCCCACATTTTATTTGACATGCCGCTTCCAAGGATCTACATTAAGAAGGATAGTTAACCTATAAAATCCTTTGGCAGTTAAAAAATTTATATCATCAATTCAAATGCAAAACCAAAGGAATTGAAATTTTGAACAATTGACATTAAAATCATAAATGGACAAAAATCTGGTTTCTTACATTCCGCAATCTCTGAGGGTCTCTGACCACAAGTCTTAAGAAGTCTTCAACAGTATATACTCCAGCTTTATTTAGCCTTTTGTGAAATGACCCATCCTTGCCAATTTTCTCCAGTCTCCAGACCTCGTCATTCAAGGCAGGAGGGTAGTGTTTCTTGTATACTATAATTCAATTGATGTTTCGTTAGAACCATTTTCCAGGAATGAATAATATAGCAAACATAACTTATGAACTTACATTCTCCACGATGATCCTTAACGGTGAAAGGTTCTGATTTGGCTTCACGGATACGCATTCCCTCACAACAACCCAAGGCAACTTTCAGCCCCAACCTGAACTTTCTACTCCTTATCCAGCTAGAGTTGTCTGTAAATGTAAGCTCACCCAGTGTTCCTACACCCTCCTTCAGTGTGACTTGATTATCCCCAGTTAGAAGAGGCCTTTTTCCTTCCCGCTCTTTCACAACATGACTATCAAATTCTTCTTCACTCCAATTATCATCATCCTCATTATTGAAATCTCCCTCCAGTACAATAACATCTAGCCTGACACATGACTCTGGCCCTGATGTGACAATATTGCCAGTGTTTGCATCAATCAAAACAATATGAATGGCCGAACCTTGCTCTCCCTCCACCTTTCCACCAGTAAAGAGGGGAAGGGACAGCCTGCTCTTGAACTGCAATTGTAAATTTGTGCCATCAGGGCCTTCTATTGGCTTTGGGGAAGACCTGAATTTTACAGAGTATTAGAGATAAATTATAGATAGATATCACAAACTGACGGAGATAAATAATATAAGCTGAACCTGAAATTAACACACCACTAATCACTAAACAGATACGGATCACTACACTAGATTTTTTACTTTAAAATGTGACAGAATCTCCATTAACATAGACTATCTGTCTAATTTCATCATTCCAACATCTAACAAAGCAAGTTATTGCAGGATATATTCTTACTAAATGCCATGAAAGCATAAGCAGCAAAAGATCGGGAGAACCATGTGTCATGTACATTCATCTGACACAAAATTTATCTTTAGCAAGAGGGAACCAAAAAATTACCTGCCAGCAAGCTTGGCGGGGCATAGTTTTGCCAAAGCAAGCTCGACTTCTTCACTAACCTGTTCAGCAACAAGAATAAAAATAAGAAATAAGACACGTTCTTCATAAAAAACAATTCATGCAAACAAAGCATTTGATCACTTCCTTTAGAGAGCTATTTCATTAAATTATGTTTGATAACACTCAGACACACACGCTGCAGGCCAACTTATTCCAGAAAGCCTCCCTTTGCATAAGGCTCCCACCTAGTGAGGCTTGGAAGGGGTACAAATAACCAGCCAGCCCGGTCCCAGAAGCAGAGAAGCTGTTTCTAGGGGTTGAGAGTTCGTTTCCTCTCATAACGAGTAAATAAAAAAAATTACACCAACTTCTACAGTTTTGAATACAAGATCACTAATTTCCTACCCAAATCTTTTTAAGCCTCGGATCAAATAATGGCCTACCAGCTTGAAGTACGATAAATTTTAGCTACAGGCCAGCAGCCTGAGAGGTTGTGCTTTATGTGGCTGATTAGATGAGCAGTAGAATATATAAATGATAACTTCAGGTACTATTGACCAGTAAATCAACTAAAAATTTCAGAAAATTATCAGATTAATATATTAAGAATTAATACCACAATGAACGGAATTTTCTTACAACTCTGCGTAGAATAGGCTCCAGTGATGAGCAAAGTTTCTGCAGACTGTCAACCTTAAGGGCCTCAACAATTACACTGCAAATTAAAATAAACAAATTAATAATTCAATAAACACAGTCATAACCAAGTTTAAGACACCAAAGTACGCTTTAACATATGAAAACATAACAGCCTCCACAGGGATTATTTCTTAGTTACATACTCATTTAGTGAGACACATACTAGGTTGAATTCGGTCACTTTTCCCCTTTGCTTGTCAGAACCATTCTTTCACATGAATTTCAGACTCGTGCAAAAACAACACATTGCGTATTTTTTTACTTTTAAAAATAATTAAGCTTCCAATAATAAAATCAGATAAGATGACAATTCTACTTCTACCAATTCTCACGCAAACACTGCAACCTAAACCTCAATATTTTAAAAAACAGTCAGTAACTGCGATTTTTGCTGCAATGTCAAGATTTTTCAAGTATCCACAACCACAATCATAAGCACATTTGTCCGCAACTCTCACAATATCAGCAAATGCAACAAAACCTAACAACGACGAAGGAACAAAACAATCCATTTCAGCGATGCACAAAGAAAACGTAATTAGCATTACCTAGCCAAAGCAGGTCGTTTCCGATCAGGTTGACCTTCTTCGGCCGAAGCCGAATCCAAACCTCGCTTCTCTCGCGCCGTGCCGCTCGATCTCTCGCCATACCTTCCGTGCATTGTTCCAATCCGAACTATGTTTGGTTGCGGAGAAAACGAAAGAAAGAGAAAAAAGCAACGGTGGCGGCGGCACACAACGCAGGTAAGTAGGTTTTCTCAGTCACGTAAGCTTCAACAGTTTAGTTGACTGAGGAACAAGTAAATAAATAGGCGGCAAAATAAATAAATAAAAACGGAAAATGTGAGTTAGCGCCACTTTTGGATCGCTTTTAGAGCATCCAAACAGGGCGTGGTGTGGGGACTGAAAAGAAGGAGAAAAGAGTGAAAAAAAAAAAGGAGAAGTTGGAAAAGTACGGAGTGTGGAAATTTCGGGGAAACGTCTCAGAATTTTCTTTCAAGGCCACAAACGCTATTTTGCACTCTGACGCTTATTTTGTCCCATGCCTCAAAACAAACGTGTCATTCACATATCTCGCTTTCTTGTTCTATCCTTTTTGGCTTAGTTTGGTGGGGAATCCCTTTCGTTGTTTGATCATTCTGCCACGTGGCCTGTTTTGGGTGGGTCAAGTCTGTTAGGCGTTGGAGTTCGTAGCCGTCAGATTTCAGATCGTTCTGTAACTCTCTGCGTTTAACTCATCCTAGGTTTCTTTTCCGTTCAAGCTTTTACTGCCATTAGTATATAATAACTTTACACCCTTTATTCCTTCCTCTTTTTTTTACCTTTTCCTTTTTCTGGGATTTCATAATGGAAGATGCTCAAGATCTACTTTAGGGTTTATTAAAATGAAGAAAAAGAAAGTTTCCAGGATTCTAAAATGGAAGATGATTTACATCAGTTTGTTTGGGTGATACAAAATTGAGAGAAAAATGATAAGTATATTAATAATGATGTCATGATAGAAAAAAAAAGTTTACTATAAATTTTTTTTCTGAAAATATTAATTTTATTATTTATATAAATAAATACCCTTTTATTTTACTTATATATTTTTAAGTTATTATTTTATTCTTCCTTCTCAACCTCCTGATTGAGAGATTGAGAATAATTGAGGTTTGTAAAGAGTGAAGATAATAAGATTTCCTGGGTGAAGGTATACCATAGATATTTGATAGTTGTGTTGTGTGGGGTCAACTTAGCTAATTGGGTACATTAAATGCAACAGCATGAGAATGAGAAATGCAAGATTTGGTGATGTGGGATCCCTAAACCTCTTAATTAGAAAACAGAAAGGGCCTACAAGACGAAGGGTATAATCATGTCCAACTAAAACACGCATATAAAGGGTCAGAACACATTCAATTTTCAATTGACTTTTAAAGGAAAGTTATAGGGTAGGGATACCAACAAATACAATACGGACAGATTTTTTGTTTAAAAATAATAAACAATACTAGAATCTATAACTTTCTGTATATTATTCAATTTCTTTACCCTGTTAAGCCAATCTTAATAATTGCATCGTCATGACATAATATTTTAATAACAAAGTTCTCTTGAAAATGTATTTTTGTTTAAATATACTTTTGATCCCTCCAATATATTGTAATTGCATAATTTTTTGTTCTCCAAACTTCAATTGAGTTCCCACGACTATGATTTTGGTATCCCGTGTTTCAATTGAGAGAATTGAGCATGTTATATATATATATATATATATATATATATATATATATATATATATATATATATATATATATATATTTTATGTAATGATGAAAAGTTTGTTATCACATAAATATCAATATAATAAATAATAAAACATTGATTTTTTTGTGAAGATGATATATAAAAAAATGTGAAAATATTAATTATTAGATTAAAACTTTATCTAACTTATGATTATTAGATTATCATGCTAAGTTATTTATCGAAGTCACATATTTTCTTATATTATTTATGATCGTCATATAAAAAAATTATTAAATTTAGATTAGAGTGTGACAAAAAGTATATTTGTGTTACATAAGATATATGTTTTATGTTCTAATAAAAAAATACGAGAATCTTAAGTTAAAATATTCAATTTGACAATAAAGCACATAAGTTTTTGAGTTGAGTCTTTGTTTGTTCTTTTAGGTTTCCCTTTTCATAGTCGGTTGATCCCCCGTCTTCTTTCATGCATCATCGTATTTTTAGCTTTTATTCAGGATTATTTACTAATTATATCTTATAACATTTTAGACATATATTAAAGCTAACTTAAATATGACAAAGACATCAACATGATTTATCCGTTGAATACTTATCATACCACACAATAACGCAATAAACTGCAATCCTTAAGATTGCACAAAATTACAAAAGAATTGCAATAAAGAGAAAAACGAGCAAGAGTGTGCGTGAGAAGAAACCGTATAGCAAGAACAAAATAAAATGGAACCCTCAAGAACAGCTTTGTGGTGAGAAACGAAGAAGATGGAGAAAATATGAAAGGGAAAAGAGTAAAGAAACTGTTCATGTATTTTCAATTAAAAAGTTAAAATTGTTTTTACATAAGTATAAAAATAAAAAGTATTGGGCCAAAAACAGTGGGCCCATGCAACAAACTTTCAGTGCCAAAAAGAAAAAGCTTTGGGCCCAGAATAATTTTATCACCCCCCTCAAGCTGGGAATAGATGTTTTTCATTCCCAGCTTGGAATGCAGAAGCTGAAAAGTGGATGGAGGTAATGACTTTGTGAAGATATCAGCATTCTGCATGGAAGATGAGATTGGAAGCAGCTTTAGGAGTCCAACAATAATCTTTTCCGAACAATATGGCAATCGATTTCGATGTGTTTGGTGCGTTCGTGGAAAACCTGATTGGATGCAATCTGGATGGCAGATTGATTATCACAGTACATGGTTGCCGGTTGTGTGTAAGAGACACC
>Ga0123342_1008351_pt1 | contig 13092 bp, 9 predicted proteins | sample Turbeawhitnodule_FD_89960 | JGI IMG/M metagenome (GOLD analysis project Ga0123342, IMG submission 89960) | Root nodule microbial communities of legume samples collected from Mexico - Turtle bean Mexico white nodule | ecosystem: Host-associated > Plants > Roots > Nodule | place: Mexico: Nepantla...
ACAATTCCCCCCCCCCCCCCCCTCTCGTTTAAGGCCATATATTCTAACAGAAAGGGGAGAAGGCATCAGCCGATGACTCAGGAAACCCTGAAAGTTCCAAGGATAACCACCTACGACTTATTGGGGGATGAGTTTCTTGAGGTTTTGCAAGTGGACACCACAGAGACTTGGATAACACCTTACAAGCGTTACCTAGCTAATGGGTTACTTCCTGGCGAGCCAATGGAGGCCACGATGGTTAAGAGGAATGCAGGGCAGTATACCCTGATAGATGGCAATCTTTTCCGTCATGGTTATACCCACCCAATCCTCACATGTGTAAGTGGAGATCAGTGCGTCTGCATAATGACCGAGCTCTATGAGGGCATTTGCGATAGTCATATAGCAGGACGAGCTCTCTCGTTGAAGGTCATCCGAGTTGGGTATTATTTGCCGACCATGAAAGAGTATTGCCCGAAATATGCACAACGCTGCGAGCAATGTCAGAAGCACACTGATTGGTGCCACGCGTCAGCCGAGAAATGTGTTCCATTTATAGCCCATGGCCTTCCATACATGGGGAATAGACATTTTAGGTCCTTTCCCTTTGGTGAGTCAAATGAAACATCTCATTGTGGCAATTGAATACTTCACCAAGTGGGTTGAGGCTGAGCTAATGGCACAGATAACTACTCACAAGGTGCAACATTTTTTATGGAAGAACATTGTGTGCCATTTTGGGATTTCGAGGCACCTAGTTTCCGACAATGGAAACTTGGTCAGAAGAAGTTCCCATAATCCTGTGGGCATATCACACCACCCCTCAGTCAACAACTAAAGAGATGCCCTTCGGTTTGGTATATGGGTCAGACGCCATCATACCAGTAAAATATAAGAGAACTCTCCTCGATTCCAAAGCTTCATTGTTGAGGAATCTAACGAAGGAAGGAAGGTGAACCTGAACTTGTTAGATGAGGTGCGTGAACATGCCTGTATTAACTTGGAGGCTTTAAAGAGAAGGGTGGAGCTGAGCCAAAAGACCAAGATGAAACCTCGACAGTTCAAGGTTGTCGACTTGGTGATGCGAAAGGCTCATCCCTACGAGTTAGAAAACAAATTATCTTCAAAGTGGACTGTCCTGTTTCGCATAGTCGAGGTGCTTGGGAATGGAGTGTATAGGCTGGAAACTATAACAATTGATGGCTTAAACAAGAGAGGGGGTGAATTGTTTTATGAAATATTTTTGCAAAGACTTGATTTAGAATGAATCTTTATCAAACAATCCAGATAAGCAATTAAGGGAAACAATCAAACAATCCAACAAAAACAGATATCAAAATTTTAACCGGTTAAACCTTCGTTTTAATCGGTTGTTTATACCAACATCACAAATGAAATTATCAAACAGTTATGGAGAGTTTGAGAGAATGAGAGATTTACACAATAGTTTTATACTGGTTCACTCACACAGAGCTACATCCAGTTCTTAGAAAACCTCTGAGTTCCACTAGTAACCAATACCAGATTACAACGCACACAAAGAGGTAACCTTGCAACCCACAAGATTCACTCACCCTCTTTGAAACACCAAACACCTCAAGACAGAACAACCCTCTGTCTTTACAGGATTTCAAACACACACAACAGCTAAAAGAAGTACTATTACAAGTAACTAAGCAAGGATAGAAAACACTTGGATTTGCACAATACAGGAAACTCCTATGATCGGAACTTGTTACCACAGCAAAGCTTGAACAACAATCTTGCACTTTTGAAAAACTCCTTTCAAAAACAAATCTCTTTCTTTGATCTCAAATTTGTATCAATACTTGTTGTATTTGAATGTTGTATTTTGCTTTGAAAGAGAGACTATATTTATAGCTTTGAAATGTAGCCGTTTAAGGCAGTTTTAATCACTGAATCAGTTAAAACATGTTTTCAAAAAACTGTTATGAAAACACACATTTAACCGGTTGAAACCACAATTTAACCGGTTGAATGAGTTAAGCAGTTGCATAACTAATTCAAAAAACATTTTCAAAAACCTCAAGTCAGCTAAGTGACAAACAACCGATTATCTCGATGATTCAACCAGTTGTTTTCCCTTTTCTTGGAAAAACACTTTGTTTCTTTTAAAATTGATTGATCAAGCTTTGTGTAGGAATTAGAACTGATCTTAACAAAGATTCTAAACAACCTAATCTAAGCCCAAACCAAAAAGCAGCACAGCTTCAGGCTTCATGTGGATTTGACACAGCAAAGCTCTCATGTTCAATAGAAACCCTAGAGGGGGAAGCCATTCATTAAACGTGGAATGTGGTAAACCTCAAGTTTTACTTTAGTTAAGATATTTTGTTTTAATGCTTTCTTTTCTAGCAATGCGACGATTAAGGTGATGCCCTTTTTCCCTTGAAGGGGTTTTTTTTACAAGCTCATCTAGTGATAAATTTGTTCTTGAAGGATGGTGCATTAGTTTTGTTTATTTATTTGAGTTAGCACACGATAAGTCAACCTAGCTTGGTGTTAGTATGTTTATCTGAGCATAGGTGCCCTATGAGACTAGTTTGTCTGGCGATTCCCTTTATCTAAGTGTCAGATAAGATGACCTAGCTCAGTGTCAGTACGACTACCTAAGATTAGACGCATTGCATGTAAATTGGTTATCTAGTGACAGGTAAGACGCCCTAACTCAGTGTTAGTATGACTACCCAAGTATTTGCACCCTGTGCGTGAAAGGGTTATCTAGAGTCAGGTAAGACGACCTAGCTCGATGTCAGTATGACTACCCGAGTATAGACGCCCTATGCGTAAATTTGATGTAAAGAAAGTATTTGTCAAGGTAAGACACCCTAACTCGATGTAAGAACGACAAGCCGAGTATAGGCGCTTTGCAGATTGATTTGTTATGAATAAATTGTTTTATTCGATGTAAGGTAAGACGACCTAACTCGGCGTAAGAACGACTGCCGAGTATAGACGATTTGCGAATTGGTTTGTTATGAATAGAGTGATGCACACAAGTTGAGACGTTCTAGCCTTGAGTGAGTAGAGTCACCCGAGTGTAGGCACCCTGTGGTGGTGAGTTTGTTAGATTTGGTACATGGTAAGTTGACCTAGCTTGGTGTAAATACGACTACCCGAGCATAAGCGCCATGAGAGATGGATTATTTGTTATGTAGTTTGGCATACGCTAAAGTGACTTTGCGTATGATGAATAAGGTCGTTCGAGTATGGATACCTTGTATAGATAAGTTGCTTGATAGGCATAAATACAATGGTCGAGCCTGAGACAGAGGTAGCTACCTAAGTAGGCACTCTACGAGGTAGGGCATCATGGCATCAATACAATAATCATACCAAGGATCGTCCAGTATGGAGGCTATTTATGGAATCAAGTTGAGGTAAGAGTTTGCCTTAACTGTGAAAGCATCACTTATTTAAAGGTAAATGTTTTATCAAGGTAAGAAAGTTTTTATTTTCGTGCTTTAGTTAGTAGCGACTTGTTATATGATTTATGTTAAGAGAGTGAGTTAAGTAGTAAGACATGGGCAACATCCTGCTTGAAAGATTCCCTGGCCTTGGTGAGGTCCTCCCCTCGGCGGGTTACCTCATTCTTCAACTCTTCAATTTTGGACAAGATTTTGTCCTTCTCTTCTACTAAGATCGAAGCTTCTTGAGCCTTCTCGCCTAGGAGTCGCTTGGTTTCTTCATGAAGATCAGTAAGGCGTGTGGCTTCAGCTTGGGCATGGTCGTTCAAGCGGTTGATCTTGTAAGAATTAGTGGCCTTAACAAGAGGGGGAGTGAATTTTTTAAGTAAAGCTTTCACAAATACTAGCTAAGAATGAAGGTTGATGTTGATTTACAGATCAAATAATCAGATCAACAAGAAAATAAATCTGTTAAAAATGTTATTAGAAAATCAATCGGTTGATAATACGATTTAACCGATTTTTTATGGCAGCAGAGATGAAATCACAAGTCAAAGAGATTTTAAATGAGTGTGAGAGAAAAAAAAATGACACAAACAGTTATACTGGTTCACTCGTTACCAGAGCTACATCCAGTTCCCAGAAAACCACTGGGTATTCACTAGGTAACCAACAACATATTACAACACACCACAACCTCAAAGAGGTGATCTTGACCACTCAAGAACACACACCCTCTTTGACTTCACACACACAGTCAGAACAATCCTCTGACCTTACAGATACAAAGTTTACAAGAATTCAAACTAAAGAACAATTAGAAGAGAATATGGAACAGATTACACCTGATTACAAGAAATCATAGTTGCTCTTAATCCACTCTTTAACCAAAGCACAACCCAAGGCAATCTTGCTTTCTTGAATCCAAACTTTCACAAAATATTTTCTGAATCTCTTTTCTCTGTCTAAAATAGGAAGGGTAATCACAACTTTATAGCTCATCAAACTAGCCGTTTTAATTAGTTAAACATGAGCCAAAATAGTTTGTAAATAATTGAAAACAAATTTAACAGTTTTATGAAAAGTTGTTAAGAAATTCAAAAATCAATCGGTTGAATGTCGATTAACCAGTTGAATTTGTTTTAACAGTTAAGTGAACCAAAACCAAAACATTTCAAAAGACCCTTCACAGGTTGAGGAAAAACAACCGATTAAAACGAGAAATCAACAGGTTGTTTTTCACTTAGCTTTGAAAAATATTTTTGTCTTAAAAAACCATATTGATTCAATTGTGAATTGATTAGGAGTGGATCTAGCAAATTATAAACTACCCAGAACAAAACTGTAAACACAACAACAAGATCTTCAAGCTGTCTTCATGGATTTGGAGGCATCAAAGCTTCATTTTCAACAGAAATCGGTCTGTAGGTGTTCTACCTCCCTCTGAAGCTCCACGACACTTTGATCTTCAGCAGATTTCCGACTCCGTGCTTTAGAAACAACCAAGCAACCCATGGCAAAGGCCTGCCCAATATGCTTCATGGCGTCGCGAAACAGGTCCTATTCGTTGAGGACCATGAGCCTGTCCTTGTCATTGTTGGGCAGGAAGGCGTGTTCACCGTAGGTTGGGGCGTCGAAGCTCGGATCCCACAAGTCTTCCTCTTAAAGCTTCCGCTTCACCTTCTTGAATGACAATTACATCTCGGTGCAGAGTTTGTTCTTCTTAAGGAACAACGTCTTGATGGGGGCTCGACCATTCGAGTGAGAATGCTCGGTAGGGGGAGTAATTGCTTTCCTTTTTCTTTTAAAAACAAGCCCCGAGGTGGTTTCCTCTTCCTGCTCAGCCAGAGCTTTAGTAATGGTGATTGGAGCTTTCTTTTTTTTAGTAAAGAATCCTTGGGCATGTTGGCAACTGCCCTCATCTTTTTAGCCATCTCGGCTAGCTCCGCCTTGCTGATATGGGCCAACATTCTTTCTGCAAAGAAAATAAGAAAATCGTTAATAAGTAGTAGCAGAGCCAAAAATGGGAAATAAGGAGTACCAGTGTAAGCCTTCAGAGCACCGGGAAGTTACTCTTTGGTTATTAAGTAGGAGGTGTCGAAGACGACCTTCAAGCTCGACAGGAATTGCCAGATCCCTTGATCTTTTGGTGATAGATCTTCAAGGCGCCGAGCACTCTGGAATCTAGACTTAGGGGTCCAATATAGGGGAAATCCATCCAGAATGGTTGGATCTCCTATTGAGGCTCGAACTTTAATGAATTTGCCTTTCAAATTCTTTTATGAAGACTGGAAGAGGGAAAGCAAGGCTCTTCCAGGGGTACCGTTCAGGGACACCCACAGTTTACTACTTGTGTGTTTAGCTTCAAAGAAGTATAAAAAACTTCAACAAACAGTGAGATGTCGAGCTGAGCACACAAAATAATAAAAGCACGGATGAATGCCCGACTATTAGGGTGAAGCTGGGCAGGGGTGACATTGAGCTCGGTCAAAAGCTCTTTTTTGAAGATGGACAAAGGGAGATGTAAGAGGACCTTTTTGAAAAAAGTAGCATAAAAGAAACAGAATGGACCCTCGGGGTCTGAGGACTCATCACAACAGATGGGCTCACCCTCTCTACACTCTACGGTTTTTACATGACCGTCATGTCTCTTACTCATGGTACAACCATTCTCTCTTAACTCTCTAAGACGTCGATGGGTGGTGTAATAAGAGGTTTCTTTCAAAAGGTCTTTTTTGGTCGAAGGGTACATAGCACTGTAATCCATTGCAGAAAATAGCTAGAACACAAGCACAAACACAAACAAAGTATGGATACAGTTCAGGCCAGGCATAGTGAACAAATCAATAGTAAAATAAAAGCCCATTTCAATCCATGCAACACCATCACCCAGTTAATCATTAGTGAAGAAAGGAATTACCTGGTGGACGCGATTGGAAGTATGTGATGGTGAGAGAGAAAATGCGAGGAAGCTTCTAAGAACAAGAAAACGAGAGAGAATTGGGAATGTGAAAGTTGCGTAGAGTATAGAAATGAGTCTCGTAATGTAAATCAGAAATGGATGATTTGCATTAGGGGAGTTGAGTGGGATACCTAGTGACGACGGTGAGTTTGGTGCGACGGTGGTGAGTGCAGGCACGAGAGCTAGAAGGAAGCGTTGAGAAGAAGATTTTTTGAAGCAAGAGGAAATGGAACAGTGTGGCGCTAATGGTAGCTCGAAAGGGGTATATATGAATAAATGGAATTCAAAACGGTAGGGTTTTCTCCATCGTCGATACCACACCACTTGTACGCCCTAGATCTAGTATGGTGAGACATCTCATCAAAAATGCTTCGGCAACCGTGCCTCACCTACCCGTTGGGGAAAACGTCGTGTCAGCCGCCAAATGCTGGTAAGCCTCTTCACCTAGTCGAGCTCGGCTCGAGCCTAGGGGGCTTGAGTATTGGACAGGAGTGCTCGGGACCTCGGTCCAAACACTTTATGGTCAACTCGGTTTTTGGGCCAACATGGGCCAAAAGAGTGGGCCAGGAGCTCGGCCCAAGCGCTGAAGTAAGACAACTTGAAAAAGATAGTTAAAATAGAAGGAATATTATGTTTGTTTATAACACATACACTAATTAAATGCAAGTAAAAGTTGTTGAGAATAATGTTGTTAACACTCGAGAATAATGGTGCACATGTAGATAGAATATTTTCCTGTTGTTAGCACCCAAAGAGGTGTGCGTGAACATGTGGTTTTTTTGTTATGGTTATATGCTTTCTGTTGAGATTATGTTCTCATTAGTAAAAGTTGTTAAAGGAAAATCTATAAAAGGGTCTTGAGACCGCTGGTAAAGGTACGCTATTTCTGAATACTTAAGACTGGAACTTAATTATTATTTTGTATGCTCTCACTGACTTGATTGTCGGAGTGTGATCAACAGGTAGAGCCCCCTCTATCCTAATGGAACGTTGTTCTAGTGTACCAAGAGGAGACAAACCAAAAGCAGAGTTCTCCATCCAGTCCAACCGAGATCAACTGGAGAGAACAGTAACAAAAATAAAGACTTTTAATTTTTATCTTTATTTTGTAAATATTTGTATTTATATATATATATATATTATATATATTATATATATATATGATGTGAATCAATAAATTTGTATTTTTATTTAATATAATGTAAAGATTCTTTAATGAGTTTATAGTATAATGTGTAGAAAGTTTTTGAGATGTTAGTTACAATAATTTTTAAAAAACCATTAAATATGTTAAAAATAAATTTAAACTAAACTATACTTTTATAAGAAATAAAAACAAAAACAACCATATTTATAAGGATTAAAAAATATAAATTATTGTATTAAACCAATAACATAAAAATAATAACTAATAAACTAATAAAAGTATCATTAATAGAGAAAAACTTACAAGTGGTGTTTTTAATGATTATTTTAATTTCTTATTTTTCACTCCCAGTACAATTAACTGGATGGAAATATAGATGAAAAAAAGAAAACATCTTTTGATATAAACTATTAACTAATTTTCAAAAATTATTTATTAATATATAAATCACCGACTTAATCTCATGTCTATAAAATGGTTTTATTAGTCAATATATTTATAATATTAACCTAAAATAAAGTTATCTTTTAAAAATTAAAAATTAAATATATTTTTTAATTTCGTACTTTAATATGATTTTTTTTTTCTAAATACAAAATTATTCAGATACTTGTAATATTTCAATATAAACTAATCTTATATACAGAAAAATTTATTTTAATATTTTTATATAACAAATGCTTGAATAATTTAAAATTTGAAAAAAAAAATTATATTATAATAAAAAAATGAAAAATACATCTAATTCGAAAATTAATTAAATTAAAACATAATATATATATATATATAAATAGAAACTATTTGATAAAATATGTCAAATCATTTCGATGCGATATATATTATTTATATCAAGGATATTCAGAAGAGATATTTCTTCTAGATAAAGTCATTACGGTAGAATTGTTGATTAATCGGTTTTCTAACGTACTTAAAAAACTCAATTATCTATTAATTATATAAATTTTATTGGTTTTTATTTAAGAAAGATACTGACAACACACATTCTTTTTTTAATATATTGGAACCATAACCAGGATTCAGAGAAACTAGCCACTGTTAGGAACCATTGCTTGCCTTTTATTTTTTTTCTTTGTTGAGAGATCTCTTAGTTTTTTACACAAATTTAGTGTTTCTTTTACAAAAATAGATATGTTTTAGAAAAATTATGAAAATGGATAAATTGTGTTTTTAAATATAATTCTTATTTTTCTTTAAATTTATAAAGAAGATATGCTTTTAAACATGTTTTCTGTTTTTGAAATTATATACTTTATATGAAAATTATTTTATATACACACATGCAAAAGGTTTCTATAACTACGATTAATACTTTCATTATTTACTTTTCACACGTTACATTGGTGAGGGGCTGATACTTAGCCACTTCTTTTTATATATTTTTCCTTTGGAATATAACCCTAAAACTCTAAACTTGCACCCACGCGCTTATACTGCAGTACTATCATAATTATTCTTCATGAAATACTTTACATAATATAGACAATAATTTAAAAAAAAATAAAGAAGGCGTTTTTATATTTTTAAGAAAAATATAACTATGCTTAAATAAGACCTTTTTCTTTTTATAAAATTTCATACTAGGAAATATAACATTTTTCATAAATAAAAGAAAAAACATAAATTATATAAAAAAATCATGTTTGTAATCATAACTCTTTTATAATGAATTTGTATTTTAAACACGATTTATCATTTTGTAATTTTTAGAAAAGTATATATATTTCAATAAATAGAAAAGCAAATAACAATTTGTAAAAGACCTAGATTCTTTCTACTAATATATGTAAATGAGTCTCTTATATAAGAGGATAATTGTTTCTATTTATATATGCTACAATATTACCATTGATGGAATAGAATTTGTCTTGAGTTGGGATTAATTATTTTTTCTAACTTAATAAAGGTTATATTTAACGAGTGAGTGAAGTTACTTTAACTCAACCATCTAGAAAAAAAATATTTATTAATATAATTAATTTTTAATTTCAGTAAAAATCATTTAAACACTAGTAAGACTTTTAAAATACTAGAAATACCATATAAACGAACTAGAAATAGCAAGAACATGCCATTATTTAAAAGAAAATAAAAATTTATTTTTACCTACCATAATCATTTTCGTATTGTGACGAAAGTTGACGGTGTGCAAAATGTTGGCAAGGAAAAGAGCTTGTGGATGGCGGGTGCAGAGATTGAGCCTCACCATCCGACGGCAGAGAGTAGGCGATGGCAGAAGAAGAAGAAGAGTTGGTCTGATCCTGTAACAGAATCAGCATTTAATGCCACACTCCAAAACCTTCTCATCATTCCACTTTTCATCATTACTCTAACCAATCCCACACTCATACCACCACCTCTTCTCTTCATCATTACTTTCCTCCCTATAAAATCCACCTTCTTCTCCATTTCACATCATTTTCACCATTTCAACTGCACCATGCTTTCGAAGCACACTCTCAACCCCAAAGCTCAACCTTTTTATCTCAAACCCACGCAACAACAGCACCAACTACTGTATTTTTCTCAACCTATATGCTACTACATTCCTCCCTCCACCTTCGGCTTTTTCCCTTCCTTTCACGCCCCAACCTCTAACCGCTCTAGTCACAGTGCCAAAACCGATAGAGGTAAAAGTAAGGTATGCGCTACCGGAGACTGGCGCTGCCACCACAAATTTTATAAATGGAGGGTTAGAGGAGAGAAGATTCTAGAGAGCGGTAAGGTTATATCTTTTCCTAACACCTTCAAAGAAGCTGAGACCTCTTCTATCACCACCGTCATGATTCGTAATGTCCCTAACCAATTCAAGTAACCGCTCTCTCTTCCCTGACCTTTTATGGAGTGTGTGCTGTGTAAGAGTTTAGTTTTGAAGGAGACTTTTGTATTGCAACTTTTTTAGGTTTGATGACTTGCTACATATACTGGACGAGCATTGTTTGCGACAGAACAAGAGCGTTGCTGATCCCGAGGACTGGTCCAAGTTTGACTTCGTTTATTTGCCGATGGATTGGTAGGGTTCTGGAATCCTTTGTTTGGTTAAGGCTCTTGTGTGATTAATGTTTGCATGTTTCCAGGAAACACGTGACACGGAGTAGGATGTCGAATTTGGGATATGCCTTTGTTAACTTCACCTCTCCTGAAGCTGCGTTCAGGTTCTATCGCGAGTTCCAAGGTCTCAAGTGGGATTTTGTTAGGAGCAAGAAGATATGCGAAATTAACGTGGCACAGTATCAGGTTTTGTTGTCGTTTCAGGGAATGTCCTTTTATTTACCCTAATGCTTTGGTTGAAAATTTCTGGTATATATTTGTTTTGATAGATCTTAACACTTAGGCTTAGAATACCAAAGTAGAACCACTCACCTTCCTCAGTCTTATATATCAAACGAAACTTGCAAGGCTGGAGATTTAGATCACTTATTTCAGTACTCGACACTTCCATTATTTATGTTACACTTTTTCAAGGTTAAAGAAGAGTCTGCATTTGAGGTAATATTTTATTATAATGTGTAACATCTATCCACTTGTGCAGGGCAAAGATAATCTGATGAGGATTTTCCAGCCTAAAGTATTTCGGTGCGCTAGCCGAGACTTTTTGCCTGTGCTATTCTCAGAAGGTCGTCATGGCTTTAATCGTGGAATCAAGGGAACTTATGTGGGAAATCATGTTTGGGGCCTGCCACGAAGAACCATAGGAAACTGTGCTTTTGATCAAAAGGTGCCACGGCCTGAATCGTAGAATTAAGGGTGGGAAATAAGAAGCTGTGCTTTTGATCAAAAGGTTTGAGGTAGTTGTGGGATTTAGGTTTCTTCAGCTTAGTTAGGTTTCCTTCTTGACACATAGTCTAGGTCCTAGGATGTTTGATCAGATGTCTGTATATTTGGACTTTTTTTACCCTCAAGGTTTTAGACAGCGGAGTTTTTAGTTTACTGTGTTTTCATTCTCCCCCTGGAAATGGTGGGGTCTTCCATGCTACCATCTGGGTGAATTGGAAACATGGGTAAAAAGGCTGAATTTCTCTGCCAAAATAGTGTTCCCTTGCTTTGTTTACTAATGTAAATTGATGTTCTTGTTTGTTTAGTAGTAATTGTTCAATCCTAAGTGCTTCAGAAGAAGGTAAAATAACGTGATGATTTTGTGATTTTTTTCTGTCTAGTATAGTAACTGTTCAATCCTAATCCCACTGAGTGTAATTCAGAAGGAGAAATAACGTTTTATCTGAATATATTTATCTGTGATGGTGGTGATTGTGGTTTTAGGACTTTTCTAGCATATGGTTTTCATACTAAGGTTAAATTTTGCAGGTGTTTGTTAATTTGTCATGTAACTAGTGCTTCAGAAGGGAAAATAACATGATGATTTTGTGTTTTTTCTATCTGAATATATTTATCTGTGATTGTGGTGATTGTGGTTTTAGGACTTTTCTAGCATATAATTTTCAGATTAAGGGTAAATTTTGCAGGTTTTGTTATTTTGTCATGTAACTGATGGTGTCTTTGAGGCTCTCAGTATTGGTGTGAAACCATAACAGTCATCTAAAATCCTCTAGCAAGCAGGGTCTGTTTTTGACTTTTTGACTTTATGGCTTTGAGTGTTGTCTCATGTCTTATTTTTTTTCCAGTACCCAATTATATGAAACATTAAGTTAATGAACATGTTCTGGATTAATACTAAATATATATCAAGCCACTGTGCATTTGTGTGCTTTTTTGTCAATTTATATTATTTGGACTGAGCCTACTGTCACATTATGTTTATATTTATGTATTTTGTACATTAGAGTAATGTATTTAAGAAATATTTAGCACTTTATACTGTTGAAGGACTTGAATCTTAAAATTAAGTCTTCTGTAAACTACATTAAAATGTGACAAATATAGATGAAGAAGGATATGGATAACATGTAAAGGATGAAAGATACTATAAACATTAGTATAACTATGGAAATATACTATTAAGTAAAGTAAAATTTAAAAGCTGAATTAAAATTATTTTAAGTTAAAAGTTAATCACATTCTACACTATTTTAGAATTATTCCCCTTTCACAAATTATTTATAATAAATATATTTTCATCTGATTTCATTCCTCATTAGTGTCAAAAAGTCCTAAAATACATGAAGGAACCTGAAACATCTTGCACAACATATAGAATATGAAATTGTACAGAAATATTACATTGTTGTTACCTTAATTTAGTAAGTATACTTGTAAATTAATTATCTCCTAAATCCCTTCTTATTTAGTCTTATACTTAAAAGATTTTATAATTTAGTTTCTATTTCATTTCTTGTCTTTAACTAAATTACTTTATTCCCATCTATCTTTTATTAACTTTTTTAGTTATTTCTACTTTCGTTATTTTTCATCTTCTATTCATTCACCACTATTCTCATTTCATAGTTTTCATCTGCTATTCATTCACCACCTGCACTATAAGTTAAACAAATGCGGCTATTTTAAATTTACAAATGCGGTCATAGAACCGCATTTGATCAACACGCATTTGTAAATCTGGAATTTACAAATGCGGTCCTATGACCGCATTCATAAATCAC
>Ga0123342_1008352_pt1 | contig 13089 bp, 6 predicted proteins | sample Turbeawhitnodule_FD_89960 | JGI IMG/M metagenome (GOLD analysis project Ga0123342, IMG submission 89960) | Root nodule microbial communities of legume samples collected from Mexico - Turtle bean Mexico white nodule | ecosystem: Host-associated > Plants > Roots > Nodule | place: Mexico: Nepantla...
CACAAAGAGCTAAAGCTCAATCTACAAAAATATTACACACTCCCCTCCCCCTCTCCTTCTTTCTTATTTATATCTAACTAGCAAAACAAATAACTAACTCATGACTATTCTAATTCTAACTAACTCCTCCTCTCTGTGTATCCTAACATAGCCCTTGTGCCATGGACCTAACTTCTGATTCCGCAGATGATATGCATAATCTACATCAATGTAATCAATTGAGATATACAATTTTTTAGATGAAAGCCTATAACACTTGTAACCTTTTTGAGTTGTTGAATAACCACGAAAGACACATCTAACATCCCAGGGATCAAGTTTGTCTCTATTTTGGCTGTGGATATGTACAAAAGTTGTGCACCCAAATATTCCAGTAATGAGGCCATTTGAGATCTTAAAGTCAGGGAATTTTCTTTTAAGGGTTTCAAGAGGACTTTGTTCTCTAGTATATGTGAGGGAAGTCTATTTATCATATATGCAACAGCGAAGACAACTTCTCCCCAATAATTTTTTGGAACTTTCTCTTGAAAGAGAACTGCTCCACTGGTGTTAAGCAAGTGCTTATTTTTCCTCTTTGTCACTCCATTCTGTTGGGAAGTATAGACACATGAAGAGTCATGAATAATCCCTTTGGATTAAAAATAAGTAGACACAATTTGGTTGAAATAATCCCTAGCATTGTCATTTTATGTTGACCCCGAATTGATTTTGAATCATTGAATAAAAAAGGAAATAACAGTTCTCATGACAGATTTTTGTTTAAGCAAATAGCACCAAGTAACCCTAATGCAATCCAATGCACCCCAGAGATATTAGGTACAATATATGGTCCCCATATATCTCTATGGATTAATTGGAAAGGTTGTGAGTTTCTATTATTTCTAATGGGAAAATGTACATGAGTGTGTTTAGTTAATTCACAAGCCTCATAATGCATGAGGCATCTAGATTTTCAAATAATTGGGGAAACATAATTTTTAAAACAGAAAATGATGGATGTCCTAAGCGTAGTAGTATAACCAAAGAGTGTCTTTATTTGATACGCTAGGTAGAGACATGGGTTAGTCAGCTTTGGATTCTTGAGATGGTTCTAGGTAGTAAAGTCCAATTCTTTCCTTAGCAAGGCCAATCCTCCTCCCCGATTCTTACTCCTGTAAAACACACAAAAATGGGGAAAACATTGCAAAGCAATTCGGGTCATATGTTAGTTTTTTGATGGAGATAAAACTTGTCGAAAGTTTTGGGACATGTAAAACATTTTTAAGAGTAAGTTTGGAAGATAAAGAGATATCTCCATCTCCTGCAACTGTAGCTAAAGAGCCTTTAGCAACAAGAATGAAAGAGTTGAGGCGAGTATGTCATGTCATCCATAGCACTATGTGAGACACTCATACAAGAAACATTACCTGAGAGAGCAAGAGAGTACAATTCAAAGGGTTTCTAAAGTGTTCCCGGTAGATCTTTCAGTCTTTTTATCTCCTCAATATTGAATCCTCCATATGTTGATTTTGGATCAGACATCATGGAGATGCAAATCAGCAACTGGTTGTCTAATGGGTGATTTTACAAAGAGAAAACAACTGTTGTCACAATGAAACTGCAACAATTAAGGCTGCACCCTCTTGAAGATAAAATGGCAACCAAGGCCCTAAGTGGTAAAAAGAGAGACCAGGGCTCCACAAAAAACCTGGAGCTCTGATACCGTGTGAAGAAAAATGTAGGCTATAAACAATAATTATGGAATTAATTTTCTTGATCTAAAAAAAGCATTACATTGGTATTTAAGTGAAAAACGAAATACTAATAAAAGAAAATAAATCTCCTAAAACACAGGAAATAAATCTCCTGAAACAAAAGAAATAAATCTCCAAAGACTCTAAATCTGGAGCAAATCTACCAAACTGACTCGTAATCTCAATCCCTTAATTTTAGGGATTTCTTACAAACAAATCTATATTTATTATCCAATCAATTCATATTTATTGTACCATATTTGCAATATTTGTACCATATTTCAACACTTTTCAGTTTCAGAACATTTGAGGAACATTCTTTTCTTCTGCTTTTCATTATAGATTTCTAATAGTTTTTTTCAATGATTGAAACATAGCACACTAGCTTAGTCTTATATATTTCTCATTTATATCTTTTTGTGGGGGGTCATTGCAGGATGGATGTGATCAACAAGTGCTTCTCAACAAAATCAATTGAGGGAATAATATCTTCTCTTGTAAGTTGTGTGAGTTATGCCATTGAAAGTATCTGATTAATATTCTTTAGCGTAATGAAGGATGAACCTATTCCATTTAACTTCCTGAATTTTGTCTTGCTGTTTTAGGAGATAGAAGCTATGGGTAAGGCTGATCATTGGATTTCTGAAACTGTTCAAGCGTTAAAGAAAGCATCTCCAACAAGCCTGAAAATCTTTCTTAGATTGGTATGTGTCCTGAAGGAATTATAAGTTATGTTTCATGTACATTCTAATGTTCATTTCTCTTTTATATGTTTAACTGTTCCAAACTTCCAAGTATATTTGTAGTGTTTTTAATATATAACGGAATGAATTCATAAAGAGCAAGAGGAGATAATAGTAAAGAGTTAAGAGGATAAGAATACTTCAAAAAAGGAAGAGAGAAAAATGCTTCTGAATCTATAAACGACTTCCCTTTAAAGATATTGTTTTTAAATTTGTTCAACTTCATATCCCAAGTTGCTCATCCAAATTAGTTTCAATCAGATCACCAAAGTGTTAACAAATATTGAGGATATCACTATTCTAGCTCCTTTACTTCTACCAAAACTAGTAGCTAATAAACAAAAGTTAGTCCAAGGACCCAGGGAACCTCCGGCATCTTCACATGGGGATGTGAAGAAATCGATAAAGGAACAAATATATAACAACGTATGAATATGGTCTGATTTTGAGCTAGGCATTGCACAATATCACCTTTTGCAATCAAGCTGAATTCTCTGGATAACCTTATGCCATTGGAAGGAGAAGGAAAACACATTAACCATTTACTTTCTAGAACAATTAATAAGAAACGAGCTCTGTTTCAAGGACAAAGAACCTCCAGAAATATGAAAGATAAGGAAGAGACAATATGATATATTTTTCCTCCCTCCTAACGAACAGTACAAGGGGATATAAAGGCACTATAGCACGAAAGCTATCTAACAAAATCCACCAATAGTGCATAACCGAATTCTAACAATAATTACTTGTTGAGTCATTCAATCCTTGGAAGCTTCTCAATATGGGAGAAAGTCATGCCATTTCTTTGGCCCCGTGGCATTACTTTTGTGCCTTGCATTTGGAGCCCCTAATCCTTCTTCTATTTGGCTATTACTTTTAGACTTGTTAGATATTATAAGATATTAGATATTATGAGATATTATTAGATATTATAGATATGGTTAGATATTATAGATATTGTTATATATTTCTATTTATGTAATGGTCTTAGCCCATATTTTTTGTTTGTTCTTTTCTATATAAATATAACCCTATGTGTCTAATAAACACAAGGGAATTTATCCTATTTTTTCTTTTCTTTTATTTCAATATGGTATCAAATTCATTTAAAACCTATCATAACTAGAGTTTGTTGGGCTTATCAGGTCAGTTGCTATCGGGTTGCAATCGAACCACCCATTAATATATAGTCCCACAAACGAGTTGACAGGTCTCGGCGTGAGGGGGTGTGTTGGAGATCCTATATCGACTAGAGATAAGGGCATTTCATAGTATATAAGTGGGTGCAAACCTCACCTTATAAGATGATTTTGTAAGGTTGAGTTAGGCCTAAAATCCACTTCTGAAGATGATATCAAAAGATAAGGTTAGGGTTCAATTTTTTTTGGTAAATCCACCGTTCACCGTGTTTTCTAGTCGTTGCCCCACCACCATCTCACAGAACGTCGTCGGATCCGTGGTTGGAACTTTGTCGGAGCCACCACCTTGTGGCCAAGGGTTATACCCAAATTTTTGCTTTAGACTATGGTGATAGTTTTTCTCCGATGACAAAAATGGCTTTTGTTTGCTTATTCATAGCCATGGCTGCTCTTTAATACATGGTCTCTATCAACTGGATGTTAAAAATGTCTTTCTTAATGGAGATTTGCAAGAAGAAATTTATATGAAGCAACCTCCCGACTTTGTTGCTTAAGGGGATTCTCCTGGATTGGTATGTCATCTCTGCAAATCCTTATTTGGTCTCAAGCAGTCTCTTAGGACTTTGTTTGGAAAATTTAGCAATGTTGTTCAACAGTTTGGTATGACTTGTAGTGAAGCAGGTCATTCAGTTTTTTATCGTCACACTAGTGTTGGGAGTATCTATCTCGTAGTATATGTTGATGACATTGTTCTTACAAGCAGTTATCAACATGGCATCTTGCTGGTAAAACAACACCTTTATCAACACTTTTAGACTAAAGATCTTGGCAAACTCAGATATTTCTTGGGAATTGAGGTAACACAATCCAATACTGGTATTGTTATCTCTCAAAGAAAATATGCATTGGATATTTTGGAGGAAACTGGGTTGATGAATTCGAAATTTGTTGATACACCCATGGATTTCTATGTCAAACTTCTAACCAATTAGGGGGAACCTCTCTTAGTTCTTGAAGAGTACAGAACATTGGTTGGTTGGACAATTGAACTATTTTACTGTTACTCGTCCTAATATTTCTTTTATAGTCAGTTTGATTAGTCAATTTCTTAATTCTCCATGTTAAGACCATTGGAATGCAGTCATTCTCAAACTAAAGTACATTAAAGGCTTTCTTGGAAAAGGTTTGTTTATATTGTCCTAATAACCAAACTAAATTCGTTTGTTATTAATAGATGTTGATTGGGTAGTATCTCTATCTGATAGAAGATCAACTTCTGGATATTGTGTCTCCATTGGTGATAACTTGATCTCTTGGAAGAGCAAGAAACAAAGTGTTGTGGCGAGATCCAGTGCAGAAACATAATATAGAGTTATGGCCTCAGCTATTTGTGAGCTTATTTGGCTTAAATAATTACTTAAAGAATTACAATTTGTAGAAGTCACTCAAATGACACTTATATGTTAACTCAAATCCAATTTTTCATGAAAGAACCAAATATATTTAGATTGATTTTCATTTTATTCAAGAAAAGATTGTATTGGGAGATATCAAGACTGAGTTTGTTAACTCAAATGATCAATTAGTAGATATTTTTACTAATTCCTTATGAGGGTCTAAGATTGATTATATTTGTAACAAGCTGGGGTGTATACGAATTATATGCACCAGCTTGAGGAAGAGTCTTAGATGTTATAAATATTATTAGATATGGTTAGATATTATAGATATTGTTAGATATTTCTATTTATGTAATGGACTTAGCTCATATTTTTTGTATATTTTTTTCTATATAAACATAACCTTATGTGTCCAATAAACACAAGGAAATTTATCCTATTTTTTCTTTTCCTTTATTTCAATAAGACCTATTCATAACAATATGTTCTTAGAAACCAATTTGTCAAGACCCGTACCCCTCCTCCTTTAAACAACAACAAACCTCCTAACTCATGGACTGGTGACATATCATACCCGTAGCACTAGACTAAAGATAATTCCTTTGTACTTTCTTCAGTAGCAACAACTGTCACTCTATAGCTAGGGCAAGAATAACATAGCTAGTAGGGAATGTAGAAAGTCAAGCCTGCATGAGGCTAATCCAAGCCCTTGATAGAAATAAGACTTTTTCAGGCTTTGTTAGTGCTTGGAAATCTTCACCTTTTCTTTTGTAATTTATTTACCTTTTTGAAAAGTACAAATTCTTCTACTCGGCCTTGCAAAAACAACAAAGTGAGAAAGGATAAACAAAAAAACACAATAGGAGTTTAATGGATTCTTTCTTTTAAAGCATTTTGCAAACGTTGAAAAAGAGAGGCTCAGTTGAAAAATGTTTGAAGGAAACACTTTCAAGTGCACTGTTTGCACAAGTAATAAAGATTAGTACATATATCGTTCACATGAGTTGTGATACATTTCCAAGTCTTGCCAAGTAGTGATATTGCCACAAGGTTGATATTGTAGCCAATTTGTTGCAATTAGCAATTTTTTATTCTTGCAACTTCTTGCTGGAAACATAATACATGGATAGGGATATAGTCAATTTTATGACCTTGATTTACATCTGTCCTATAGAATGCCTGTTTGGTTAAGTTTATTTTTCAAGCAATAATTGCTCATTTCTTAGAGTTCTTTAAGAAATTTAGGAAAAATAAGTGATTACATCTTGAGAATGAGTTGAACCAAATATAACTTTTTATGAATTTTCTCTTTTCTAGCAAATGTCACCATAATCTTTGAACTTGCGTATGATTGTTATCATCTCATCATCACCATCATAGTCATCGTCATAATATCATTATTGTAATTATAACAACTTTTATCTTTTCCTATTGCCATTTTCAGATTAGAGAAGTCAGGCTCCTGGGTATTGGTCCATGCCTTGTTCTTGAATATAGAACTGTTTGTCATATTCTAAAAGGACACTACAGCAAGGATTTCTTTGAGGTATCTGATAATTCTTATCCATGGTTGTTTTAGATTATTTTTCTTTCATGGCTTGCTTATTGTTATACTTTACTGCAGGGTTGTAGGGCTATACTGTTAGATAAGGACAGGAACCCAAAGGTGGGTAGCTAATCTGATCTTTTGATTTTGTACAACCGTTTCCCATTTCATCATGAACATTCCTACACGTAAATTAATTTTATTGAAAAGTTATATTTTGGTTATCATATTGATGATGTCTTTTTCAGTGGGAACCTTCCAAATTGGAGCTTCTTAGTGATAGAGATATCGACCGTTACTTCACTAAGCTTGAGGATGAAGAATGGGAAGATTTGGAACTTCCTAAAAGGTTTAACAATCTTCCTACATATGCTATTTCAAAGCTGTGAAGCATAACAGTTTTCATATTTTCAAGCCAAAAGTATTGAAGACAAGTGTCACACCAATCAATGGATCCTTGAATGTTTCAATATCATAACATTTTAAAATTAGTGGATTCTACATGTGCCAAGGTCATCAAAAACCTCTTGTTGTAACGATCCACTCTTGTTACATGAGATTGTTAATGTAATCGTTGAAAGTTCACTTTTAAATAAATCTCTTAATTAGAGTTCTTAAAAGTTTAGAGCTAAAATTTTCTTGTTTCTGAGCGTCTAACATAAGTCCAATAAGTTTTACTTTAAACTAGTAATAATCATACATGCTAGTTAGAAATAAAATATAGCATTGTAACCTAAGAAACAATAACATATGAGTAAAAGCAAAACCAATAGTATCTCAATTAAGTAAGGGATTGCATAACATACAATCAAAAGATAAAAGTTGCAATGCAACTATGGAGTGGAGACACCAGGACAATATGCACACACCCTCTGGTTTGTCATCTTACACAGATTAAGGTTCTCTTTGTTAATTTTAGACTCCATTCGACAAATTTTATCTAATAGTTTAATCTCAACCAATTAAATTAAGACAATTTAGTCTTAATAGACAAAAATAGTACAGGCAAAAACTAATGATTTCAACCATAAATCATAATAAATAATGTCTACATTTTGGTAAACTAGCATCTCTATTAAGGATGTACATAATGAAGAATTGTAAGAACGTCATGTGTTGAGAAGCTTAGATTTTGTCAAGTCATTTGATTGTTTTGTTTTGTCTCATATGACTCTTAGATGACACTCTTTGACTGATCTCATACAATAGAATATGCAAGTCTCAATAGAACATAAGAAGCCACATACATAAATTCAGTTTAAATTGTCATATTGTTTTGAAGTCATTGCCATGTTTGCTCATGAATTCCCGTAAAAAGAAAATCATTAAATAAAATCCAATTTTAAAAATAAAAATAATTAGTTGCTATATTAATCAAATTAAATTCTATTTTAGAGACTAAAAATATTATTGGTATCTAAATTAGTTTCTATTATTGACAAATAGTTTTAAAATTAGTATTTAATTAGCTATCAAGATTTTAACTATCAATTATCTAGGTTTTAACTATCTAATTTAGTCAATAGCAACTAATTATTTTTTTATCTAAAGTTGATTTCTTTTTAATAATTTTTAATAGTAGTGTTTGATGCTAAAACCCTTTTCAAATAGTAGATGATCACATCTTGAAAAACATTTTAAAGTTTTATTCAACTTCCTCTCTTCTAGAACTAATCTATTTGATTTCAATCCTAGCCTATAGCTCCTTTAAAGTGACTTGATGATAAGAAATCACTAAATGATATTGAGGTATATATATAATTATCCACTCTACATATTTTCTAAGGTAATCAAAACCTGATAGTCAGATTAAAAAATATTGAAAAGACAACAACTCTAGTAGGACATAGAGTTATATAACATGTAAGCTAAACCCAATTGACCACTTAAAAACTTGTATTAAAATCAGTCTAGCTGTTTCTTCCTGCATCCCTATATATTTTGAAATACTCAAATTATCCTTGACAGTTTTGGATAATTTTGAAAGAGAAGTATTCTGTAAGCAAAATGTGTTTCTGAAATAAGAAATTTGGAAAACAAAAAAATCATTCTGAAATACAATTTTTTACTTCAAAAGTTTAAAAAATCTTGATAGTTCAATTCATCCCCTTTTGAACTTAGTTTCTTCTAATAACATGTTGCCTCAGAACAAATACAATGAAAAAATATAAAAACAACAAAAAAACATAAAAGATGTTAAGGTGTTAGTATGCAATGCACACACAATACACATGCAGAATACACATCACATAATAAGAAGTTGTGAACATAGAAGGTGATGGAGCTCAAAAAACCACCATTGGAGAGAAAACAACCAAAAGCTCCTCAATAGGAGTTTCATTCATTTTCAATTCTTCATTTTCTTATTTTATTCATTCAGTTGTTATGAATTGCATTTATTAAAACCAATAAGGCAAGCAAGCATACATAAAATCCTACATAAAAAATGGTAAAAAAAAAGCCTTATTTGTGTGTGTGTAAAAAATACAATACAAAAAAAATGGTTTCATTACATTTTTACTTGAGCGAGATCCTCTCTCACTTGGACTAAAATGGACTCGAGAGCACCCTATTTTTTCACCTTATTCTCGCTTAAGCGAGACGTACAAAAAACAGTTTCCAAAATCTGACCTATTTTACATATTTCACCAAAATTTACATTCAAACATGTATTTTCATAAACTTAAAACATTAAAATTAATATTTCTTTACTCATAATGGTAAAGGTACTCTCAATGAGCTACTATGTCAACATATATATTATTTCTAAACCAATTCCAATCATTACGATTTGCAAAACATATACATACAACTTTTATACTTCAATTTAGTCCTAATGTAATTCAAATCATTTTATACTACCATTCAATACTTTCAATCTCAAACAAAGTATCATTAATAACTTATTTAAACCAAAATCAATATAAAACCTACAATTTCACATTTCAATCTCAATCAACACTATAATTTTCTCAAAAAACAAACAACCCTGCAAGAAAATTTAAGACTAGTGACCATGTCACCCCACATCCAGATCTCCTATAACTAAGGATAGATAAGGACAAGTGAGTAATGAAAATGTAACTAACTACACAACAAAAACAAACAAAAAACTCAAATAGATGGAAAAATAAAGCTACTCAATTTATGGATGCAACTCCAATTTGGTTGCAAGGAGATAAGTGAGGCTTTGAAATGACTCACTTATAATATGTTGTTTTTATAATTACATTTATTGAAGTAATATAATTTATATACACATTCACAAGTGATTCATTTTTATTAAACATCAATAAGTAAGAGCATGAGATTGAACTACATTAAACTTACTTCTCATGTATCTTTTAATAACTTATACATATCAATTTTCATCTATACATGCTAATGTAATCATACAAAAATAACTAGTCATCAATTCTTCAATAACTAGATTCTCTAAGTTTTACTACTAAACATCAATATTTTTGAGTATTCAATAATTTCTTCATCACTATCTAAAGTATCTAAAGTATTTTCTGTTATTAATAAAAAATTATAAAATAGTTTATAAATTAATATCTAAATTAACTATTTTAACTACTACTATTTTAAATTATAAATTAGTCTCTTAAAGACTAATAGAGAATAATTTAAAATATAAATGAGTAAGTAACTAATAGTTAGATATCAATTTTAAAATTATTTTATAAATCATTATTAATAATAAAAACTTCTTTAAATATTAATAATAATTTTATTTATAAAATAGTATCTAATTTAATCAAATAATAAATAATTATTTTGATCTCTAAAATTATTTTTTATTTAATAATTTACTAGATATAACAAAGTTTTAAAGTTAAAAGAAATTAAATAATGATTTATACTGGATTCTCTTATTTTTTATATAAAAGTTAAAGTAACCACATTAATTTCTTTTACTTTAAAACAGTGTCCAGAAAATGATTTTGCTGAAGTTGGACATGAGAATTAAAATTGGTCATTGATAAGTATTAATATCAATTATCAAATATTATTTTGTTAATTTTATGAATTTCTTCATGTCAAGTGACTATGTATTTAATAAGATTACCACTTTTATAATCAAGTGGTCTTCGTCATCATTATTTATCTTTCAATAGTCACTTCATTTTTATAAAATTTAAAATCAACCACCACTTACAAATAATTAAATTTGTGAAATTGAATTAAATAACACAAAAAAAATTAGCCTATTTTCTTTTGTAGATAAATTTATTATTACCTACAATAATTTAACGTTAATTAGTCCTATTTTCACTATCGTTTTATTATACAATATTGGTGGTACAAACCTAGTATTTATTATCCAAACCTTTAACTGAGACCATCTTTTATTTTTCACTATCTTTATATTTATAAAGTTTTTCTTAACATAAGATTTCTATAGAAGGTCGTGAATGTCAAACGTGATTGTATAAATCCTATAATTAACCCTTCATTATTATTAATATAATTATGAATAAAATAACCTAATTAACCTTATTGATGATTATTTATAAAGTAATAAATGGTCATCATATAATCAATTAAATTCTATAACTGGAAAAAATCTATAAATATCTACTCCTTTTGAAAATACAATTTATCCTATTATATAATCTTAACTCTATATTATTATGTATTTATCATTATATTTGAGTTTTTACTTACTTAAGTATCAGGTTTTTTTTCAGGTGGACCTTCCTTTTTTTACTCGAGACCAATTCAAAACCTACTTAAAAATATATATATATATATATATATCGTCTTTTTATGGCATCTTCCAAATTTATTTCGTACATAAACAAATCTCTAATTATAAATTATAAATATTTTTTCTTATGATAATATAAATAATTGGATGTTACAATTTTTTAGAAGGATGAGCTAATAAATTACATTTATAGAAAAGAAAAAAAGAAAGATAGATTGTAAATTCTAAATATATCACCAATCAAAGAGTTATCTCTATTTCCCATCTTTCTTCTTTGGTCAAATTTCTCCACTTTGGGCCCTTCATTTCATTTCTTCACAACTTCTCATAAATTTTCTTTACAAAGAAGTTTAATCGTATATCTCATTCTTTCTTAAAAGTTTAGTAAACTAATAAAAATAACTCTGAAACTCCAGATATAAAAATAACTTACGATATAATTTGTTTTAAAATTTTTTTTTATAATTTCTTTAAATATAATTTCATAATTAAAGTATTTAAAAAAACACTGAGTCTCAATAATTAACATAGCTAAACTCGTGATTCTTCCTCAATTAGTGGGTGCAACAAGGAAAGCAGATTCTCTGTCTAATCAGAAAAAAAAAGAAAGATAAACCAAAGAAAGAGAAATCACATCAACCAATAAAAATATAGCACAACCTCATAATTAAGACACACAAAAAGTAATGGAGAAAACATAAATTAAAACAAGCTATTTCACAGAGACAGTATAATAATAAAAAAAAAGTACCATATAAATCATTGTATAATGTAATTAAATAAAAAACTAATATGAAAAAATTATCAATAATTAGGTCAAATATGAAAAAATTATCAATAATTAGGTCAAATATGAAAAAATTATCAATAATTAGGTCAAATATGAAAAATTTATCAATTATTAGGTCAAATTGAGCCCACAACTATAATCAATTTTCCACTAAAATTTCAAAGTAAAAGATAAAGAATCATCACCTAATTCTTACATAGGTGTGAGCTAGCTAAACCATCTGCATTATAAAATATATATATATATATATATATATCACCATCTATTTTGAGAATTCATCACTTTGCCACAACAAAACTCATAATTGAACATGTCTTCAAGATCTGGTGGTAGTGCATGGCCTTACCCCATCAAAACGATCGTCGTTTTGGTTCAAGAAAACCGTTCATTTGACCACATGTTGGGTTGGATGAAGTCCCTCAACCCGGAAATCGATGGGGTCACCGGTTCGGAGTCAAACCCGATTTCCACCTTGGAGCCGAGCTCGAACCGGGTTTATTTTTCCGACAAGTCTGATTTTGTTGAACCGGACCCGGGTCACACGGTCGAGGATGTGTACGAGCAAGTTTTCGGCGAGCCATGGAGCGAGTCCTCGACGAGGAAGAAAGTGTCGGCGAGAATGGAAGGGTTCGCCCAAAACTCGGTGAAGCAAAAGAAGGGATCAACGGCGGAGACGGTGATGAACGGGTACAAACCGGATCTTTTACCGGTTTATAGAGAGTTGGTTAAGGAGTTTGCGGTGTGTGATCGGTGGTTTGCTTCGGTTCCCGGTCCGACCCAACCGAACCGGCTGTACGTTCACTCTGCGACGTCGTATGGGTTGACCACTCAGGACACGCAGAAACTGATTGGAGGTTTGCCACAGAAGACTATATTTGACTCTTTGGATGAAAATGGGTTCAGTTTTGGAATATATTACCAATACCCACCATCCACTCTTTTTTATAGGTTACTCACTTTTCCTCTCTTTACTTTCAATACAAAATTAAATTAAGTTTTTTTTTTTTTTTTTTTTTAAGAAACG
>Ga0123342_1008353_pt1 | contig 13089 bp, 13 predicted proteins | sample Turbeawhitnodule_FD_89960 | JGI IMG/M metagenome (GOLD analysis project Ga0123342, IMG submission 89960) | Root nodule microbial communities of legume samples collected from Mexico - Turtle bean Mexico white nodule | ecosystem: Host-associated > Plants > Roots > Nodule | place: Mexico: Nepantla...
AAAACGTTATAGTCTGGAAAGGTTTAGGAGTTTTGATGATTTTGAACCGTTTAAAATGCTTCAAACACAACACAATTGTATAAATTAATTAAAAGTTGAAAAACAATCAAGAGCAACACATGTGATGAAGAACAATAGATGGAAATGAATTTTTTTTAAGAACTCTACTTGGAGATCGAGCTGAACCATAAGCTAGCTCTTGATACTACTTGATGGAGTTTGCTCCACTTGGACGTGATTTGCACCGAGGAATGGTAGCAGAAGGTTTGGTTTGAAGTGGAAGTAGTTGCACGACAAATGTGAGGTTGCTTCACGTTGAAGCTACTTGAAGAAGAGATTTTTCTTCTCAACACTAGGCTAGGTAGTGAACTCTAGCCAGGATTAGAATGAGACTAAGGAGAGTTTGAATATGTATTTTGAAAGAGGTTCATTATTCAATATAAAAGTAGTATAGGACCTATAAATTATTTATAGCCAAAGAGGGAGTAGAACGTGCAAGGTAGCTTTCCTAACCCCAACTTGCATGGCAAGTTAGGGTTAGGGTTTGTAAGAGTCATCCTTCCCATCTTCTAACCCTAATTTGAATGATAAGTTAGGGTTTTTAGAGTTTGTAGAGGTTTGTGTTCATGTCTCTCGTCCCTAGGTTTAAAGTATGGTTTCTAGTCTACTCTTAACCCAAAATACAAGGTCAGAAAGGAAATTTCCTATTTCTACTTTTTACATTTTATAAAAGACTTAAGAGAAAGTATATATTCTTCTGTCTTTTGCTCTTAGCATTGAGTTGTAGTGTTGTCTTAGCATTGAGTTGTAGTGTTGACTTTGTCTAAGATTGATCTCCATCATATAACCTTTTGTACCATGACCTAAAGGTTTAGAGAGAAATAAAGGTTTTGCATCCAACTGGTTTAGCATTGAAGCGTTCATCCAGTTAGTGGATTTGATGTCCCTGTGTATTATTAAAGGATTGAGAAGTTTATGCCAATCCTTTTGTTCTGAGTTGGTACTTGATGGTGTGAAATCCAACAAATTTTATTACTACTCTATAGAAAATAATTTGAGTACAAACGGTGGCATAGTCATGTGGGTTGTCGCACCAAACCAAAGGCTGAATAACAGCCTCAACTGCTGCTGGGAAAATGGTGTTGTGAGTTTATTCCCAAAAATCAAAGTTGAAACAGTAGTCTAGTGAAAATGATAAAGATGACTTGGACTTTGAAGTTTATGAATCATGTATTTACATTTTTTTTATAAAAAAATCATTAAATAAAAATTAATTTTAAATAAAAAATAACTAGTTATTATATTAATTAAACTAGATACTATTTTATAGACTATAAAGTAATTTTTATATTTATAAAATAGTTTTTAAATTATGATCTAATTAATTAATTGAAATATAATTAGTTACTACGATTTTAATTACTAATTTTATAATATAAATTAGTTCACAGTTAAAATCTTGATACTTAAAACTTTAATAATTAATTAAATATTAATTTATAAGTTTTATTAATAATAAAAACTATTTTAGATACTAATAAAATTTTTAATCTCTAAAATAATATTTAATTTAGTTAATATAATGATTTATTATTTTTTATCTTTAAAATTAATTTTAGACACTCTGACTTTTCATGGTTTATTATGAGTGCCATGAATTTTTAATAATTTTTATTATTTTTGAGAATTTATATGTGCATACAAGACAATGCAAAAATAAATTTAGGAATAATGCCTATCCCGCTGTAGCATTTTTTTCAGATTTAAGATGGAGCTTTTTTTCCCTTTAAATAATTGGTTCTAGTTGTGAACAAGCTTTAACAGTTAAATATGTCCATGCTACTTTAAAAAGCTTTAAGAATCAATTTGTCCTTGCTACTTGAACAAACTTTAACAATCATATTTTTGGAAATTAAGACTAAAAAATCATTAACAAAAACTAATTTTAAAAATCAAGATAATTAGTTAATATTACTAAATTAGAGAATATTTTATAAACTAAAAAAAAATTATTGGTATTAAAAGTAGTTTATATTATTAATAAAAGTTTATAAAATAGTTTATAAATTGGTATTTAACTATTAGTTACTAAGATTTTAACTACTAACTACTTTATATTCTGAATTAGTTTCTTTTAGTCTTTTAAAGACTATTTAAAATTTAAAATATTGGTAGTTAAAACTCTGGTATTTAATTTGGATACCAATTTAAAAATTATTTTATATTTTTTTATTAATAACAGAAAACATTTTAAATATCAATAAGTTTTTAATCTCTAAAATAGTATTCAATTTATTCAATATAATGATTAATTATTTTTTTTCTAAATTTGATTACTATTTAATGATTTTCTTGTAATGTTTTTTATTCATTTATTTAAATAAAAAATTATTTTCAAGAAATTGGATTAAATTTCTATAATGAATTAGAGTATTCTTAGTACTTTTATTTATTCTATTTTTTGTTTTCGATAAAAAATTATTTACAATAAGTTAGATTAAGATAAAATGTTTATTTCAGACTATAATATGAAAAGTTTGATGTTGGCCATATATACTATGCCACAATACAAATCTTCTTGCACACTAAAAATAAATGTGAGAAAGGAAAACTAATACTAAAACTAAAACGCATCAATTTATTTTATCAATAATAAATAAATAGAATTAAATAGACATTTTAGAAGTGTATCAAACTTAATAAAACTGAATAGAAAAAAATCATATCAAATATTGTAAATGAGTAATATCCATTTAAAATAACGAATCTTTCTAAATGGATACACTATAAGGAATTCCTTTTCCAGTGATTCCAGGCTCTGAAAATGGTTTCATTAGCTCATAAGGTACTACTCCAACACCATGTCTGTTTTTCAAATTGGTATCTTCATTCCTTGAGTCTATGATGCCTTCAATTTCCTTCAGTCTCCTATTGAACCTTTCAAAGGAAGCCTTTATAGTTGGATCCTGAGACCATGATGGCTTCATGAATTGCCCAATATACTCTTCATCTGGGGAATGATACGATAATACGTTAAAAACTACCATCATTGTAGTTGCTTGGATCTGTGATGGAAAACTCTCCAAAAGTGTTTGCTCAGGTTTGTTTACAAATTTTTCCCACTCTTCCTTAGAAGGGTCTTCTGTAGGCATTTTGTTTCTTATAATATTTGGTCGATTAGGAAAATAGCCCGCATAGGTATATTGGCCAAAGTTCACACCTGCATGATGAGCAGATGCAATCCAAGCTGTGGTGGTGACGATGTCAATAAGGTCTTCTGGTGTTTTAAGATTTGGCCACCATGGTTCTTCAGATTTGTCTCCATGACCAACTAACCTAATTTCTGTCCACCATGCTTGGAGCTCTTGGTCAGACTCTATGATGCTTGGGCTTGGATAGAAATGGTTGACATAGTCAGTGACCCATTGTTTGATGGCATCCCATATAAGAAGACCATCATTGGCAAAAGGGTAGTCTTCAATTGTTAGCTTTAGGCCATGTGGTGCATTAGAATCTACTTCAGCCATTCCTCTGATAAAACAGCAGTTCAGAAATGTAAATGAATGGTTTATGTAGTTGTAAAATCACAAACACAAGAAAATCATCAACCACATCTCTCTATATTTACCTATCAATAAGATCTTTAGGGAGTGCTTGCAAATCGAACCTCCAAAGTTGATCATAAGCTACCGAGCTTAACTCCATTGAGTATTTATTAGGTGAAAATGATTTTTCAATGATCCCATTTGCATTGATAAGCACTTCACGAGCAAATGCATTGATAGCAGTAGTATATCTGAAATGTGGATGCAGTAGTTTGTATATTGGATGCATGGCGCTAAGTTGCCTATTTGTTGCAATGACAAATGGTTCCATCACAGCATGAGCTCTTAACCTAAAAAAATTGATAATTTATATAGAGCTAGTTAGCATCTCTTAACACTTTCAACTTTTCATAACTTAATTATAAAATTATTTAATAATCATTAAATAAAAATCAAATTTTTTTTTAAATAATTAATTATTATTGATTAAATTAAATATTATTTTAAAGATTAAAAAAGTTACTTGTTGAAATTATAAAAAAATTTAAATTAATTTTTAAATTTGTATTTAATAAAGTACATAAATTAAAATATTAATAACTAATTAAATACCAATTCAAAAACTAATTTATAAATTTTATTAATATAATAGAAACTATTTTTGATATATTTAAGTTAATTAATATAGTGATTAATTAATTTTTTATTTTTAAAATTGATTTTTATTTAATTTTTTAAAAATTTATATATGTCTCAATATGCAAGGTAAAGAGAAAGAATGGCATGCTTATTTTTATACTCACCAATGATTTACAAGCTCATGAGAACCAGCATCATGAGCAAGAACATGAGCTTTGGCAAGCCTCCAAAGCCAGAGATTGGTTGAATGAGAAACTGAATGAGAAGCAGGTGTAAAGACTTGCTTCCATTGTGGCTTACCATTCATAGGTGGCCTAGTTAGCTCAATACCTAGTGGCTTCAATGTGCCTTGTTTGGTGAGGAAGAATAGTGTTCGTGATCCATAGAGTGTGGTTCCCATCATCTCTCTCACTTTGTTTACATATGGTAAGAATAAATCATGATAGTCTAACATGTACAACTTCTTGTCTTTAATGGCCTACATGTATCCAAAGGAAACCACTTTTAAGAAACATTATAAATTTAACAAACTCAATGTTGGTTTTATACCTCTTCAATTGTGCCGTAACCAATTTGTGGCTCTATGACTTCTCTGGTGAAAGCTGATTCTGGTGGACCATAGATTTGGGGTTCAAGTTTACTTCTCAGAGGCCATTTCTACATATACCAAGAAGAAAACATTGAGCATAGACTGCATCATGAAAGTATTTAACAAATTATATATTATAGCTCCTCTTGCCTTGACCAATTGGATGTTACATGGGTTCACACCAGCCAAAGTCTCCCTAGCAAATTCCTCATCTGAAAACCAAAAGAATCTGTCCCCTGGATTTCCAAAACTCACACTCATCAAGAACTGCAGAAACTTTTTTCATTTTGTTGTATCATTTAGTGTTAGGTAAATTATTTGAACCACTTGAACTTTGGATCACTACAGTAACCCCAGTTCTCAAAAATGGTTATAGACATAAACTTGGGTTGACCCTGTATTCTGTTATTTGTTAATACAATATAAATCTTGAGCTTTCATTTCCCATTACTTTATTTTATTTACTAGTTTCATTTTGGTCTTTTTATTCGTAGTGCCACAATATCCTTTATTTTGTTTAAGTTACAGGGTTCATATCCCACTATCACCCTATCACCAAACAATTAATATCCTTATCTTTTTTTAATTTTATAATTTTTTTTTAAAAGAGGGTATTTAAGATACAATTTAACTCTCATAAACAAAATTTGAGACAAACTAGGATTACATCCAAACCAAAATTACAGTTTAATTAGGTTATAAGATTTTTTTTTTTCGGAAAAATAGTCCATGACATTAATAATCTGTAAATCCGCCAAAATTGATTAAAGTTTATGCAGTTATTCAATATATGCAGTAGATTTGGATTAGAAATTTTAAACATTACTAGAATCTGACAAGATAAAAAAGCAAGTAATGCAAAGAAGTTTTCCAACATTATGAAATTTAAAAATAAGCACTTGTTGTGTGGCTATAAATGTTCTTACTCTTAATTGTTTCTGGGGTATCAAAGCGCAAAATGTTCTGACTATCATTAGCAACCTTGATCAACCTGGGAATTACACTTTGGAGGAAACCATTGTCTTTAAGAGTTGGTAAGTGAAAACCTTCTTTGTAGATGGTGTCTATTTCTTCGAAACTTTTAAATCCAAGATCTTGGTCAGTCAGAATTGCATCTAAAGATTCTAAAACTGCACTTAGTCCTGAGGATATTGTGCTCATTGTGAACTGTGACTGTTTTTCATCAGAAAATGCATCGTCACGAGGAACATAGAAGCTTGAACTTCTCTTCTCAGTAGATGGGTCTGGAAAACAACAATTAATGTAAGCAAAAATATAGTGATTTTAAGACTGTTTCTGTTGTTCTTAAAGCTTTTGTTGCAACCAAATAGAGAAACCCATCAATGTTTTTAGCATCTATAATCACCAATTGAGACCTCATTTCCAATTCTCTTTACAATGAAGTCATAAATTTGATGTGAAAATTCCTGTAAGCTATCTAAAGCTCTTACAACTAGCTCACTCCTATCATCCTACAGAATTGACAATAAAATCTCTCTAATACTCTTTATTATTTTAAACACTGGATATGATAATCATTAAATACCAATTAATTTAAAAATAAAAAATAATTAATCATTATATTAATTAAGTTATAAATTATTTTATAAATTAAAGAATCATTCTTATATAAAGTAATTTCTATTAACAACAAAACAAAAGTTTATAAAATAATTTTTAAATTGATATATAATATTAATTATTAAAATTTTAACTATTAATTATTATAAACTAGTCACTAATTTAATTAAATATTAATTTAAAATCTAAACTATTTTATAGGTAAAATTTTGGTAATTAATACTAAATAACAATTTAAAATTTATTTTATAAATTTTTATTTTTTTAATTTATAAAATAGTATCTAAGTTAATTAATATTATGATTAATTATTTTAATTTTTAATTAGATGTTATTTAATATAAAAAAAATTAGTGAAAAAGTGAGAAAATTGTATATAAGTGTTGAAAGAGAAATACTATTTAAACATGTTTATTTTAATTGGTTGACAACAAATATTTATTTTTGTTACATTATTGATAATGTTTATGAAACTTAAACAAATGAGTTTATGGAAAAATGAAATTACTAAACTGAGGAAAAACAACCTGAATCAGTGTGTTCTCGACCAGTACGACACCTTCTTGGATATGGATACTGTTTGGAGCCACCAAGAACAGGTCTTTTGAAATCAAGGTTAGAATCAGGATCTGCAAGATCATTGTACACATCATAATCATAAATTCTGTCAGAGCTCTTGCGTTCTCCTTCTCCATTTCCTCTTAGTTGCTTCATCGCCTCTTCCCTCAACCTTCTCAATCCTTTTGGTGTTTGTGATGGCAAATATGACTAGTTAATCACAGAAACAGTGTTAAGTTTAAAAGAAACAAAGAGGAGCGCACCCTATGACATCATTTTTCTAACACTCTTTTTTGTTAGGTAAAATTCCTGAAGAATGTTAACACTACTAATTAGTTATTTTTCATGGAAATATGTTCCTATTTATTTTATGTGAAAATCAGTGAAAGTTATCTTTCTGTTAATTTTATTTTGGATTTTGTAAAGTTTCACCAAGTACTAGTAGGAAAATCTCACCAATATAAAATTTAGGTAGTGTAATAAGTATTTTAATGATGTGAGAATAAAACTCTGGTGATTTCCACTAAAGTTTCAACAGTAAAACATTATGTATTGATATTTTAAGAGGTAATATAAAACCCTATTTAGACGCAACCAGTTTGAGAAACAAACATATCAAATCAAGACAGGGATCACACATGTTTAGTGGACCAACATGAATTTTACTCCATAAAACATTTTTGTTAAAAAGGTATGAAAACTTGTTGCTAATATTTTTATTAAGTGAAAACAAAACAACTTTAATGATTCTAAATAGAAGTGTTTGTTCCTCCATCCCATAAAATTATGAAGGTTAAAATGACACATTATATTATGATACTAACCTTGTCAATAAAGAAGACTCTCTTCACAGGAGTCTCATGCTTTGGTTGAACCCATGACTCGCAGGTGACATGCACAAGGCCATCAGGGAAGCCATTCAAGACTATGCTCTTCAAAAACATCTCTTTGTTGTGTTCATTCTCAACCAAAACAGCTCCCACTTTCCCGAACTCTGCTGGTAACTCAAATGTTGCTTCATATTCCACCTCATCATTCTCTTTTTCCTGCCTCTTCTTTGCATCACCTTTTGTTGTCTTTCTCTCTAAGTTTGTTTCTTCATTCATGAAAAAGAGATGTTAAAGATATTATGAGTTTAAATTCTCATATAAAAAAGTTTTAAACAATATATAAAAAAAAATAAGACTGACAATTTTTTTATTTTATGTTTTTCAGTTAAAAGATATGTCATAAAGAAGATTAATTCAATGATTATTATTCATCAATAATTTTGGGATTAAAAATTATATAGTTAAAATAAACGTAATTTTAATTTGTCTAATTTTCTTAAATTTATTAAGTCTATTTTCGATCGGTCACAAAATAGCATAAACTAGTTTTTCTTCATTTCACATGTCTACTGCCTCACCTTTATCTTGCATAAAAAAAATGACATGGAACAATTACACTTTCTTTGATCATTAACAATATTAATCCATCACCTTGTTTTTAAGAAAAAACTTCAGAAATGATTAAATTAACGATAGAATTAGGAGGTTGGGACTTTTTTATATATATATATATATATATATATATATATATAAAATATATGAACCAAGAGATGATTCAACCTTTATACATATCAACTACATTATTAAAAATTAAAAATTTAGAATAACCTTATTCAAACCAACCAACTAAATCACCTAATCAAGACAATACCCCCAAACCTACATTTTTTTCCGGTAGTGGCTGCTAGTCATTTATTGCTAGGAAGGTCCTCTACCTATCATATGGAGGCTGATGTACACTTTAACCAATTTGATTGACTAAATGTAACAAAGTTTGAAAATGAATGTGAATTACTATTGTTGAGTAGATATGAATATAGAAATAATGTTATTAGAATACAATAGTTAATATAGAAGAAGATTTATCTTGGTATAGGTTAAAACATGATCATAGATTCATAATAAGTATTCTAAATCTTTATTTTTTTATTCTGACTAGTGTACCCACCCAATTTATTTATAATCATTAAAATAAAATCAATAGGAAGAAGAAAGGAATGAATTGCAAGTATGTTTTGCAATTTTAGATAGAATATTGTTTTTTTATACTAACTGTCAGCATACTTTAATAATATATTTTGCTCTTGATTTTATGTAGGATAATTTTTTGGGATAATATTGAGTCTCTTTTTCTGTTTCTTGGTGTGGTTTTATTTGAATGCACAATTCTGGTCTTTATAGCAAGAAAATCATGAAACAAAAACCAATTTTTAAAGATCAAAAAAAATAATTAGTTACAATAGTAATTAAATTATAGATATTTTAGAAACTAAAAAAAATTGATTTTTAAATTAATTTTTATTATTGTTAAATAGTTTCTAAATTGGTATCTAATTAGCAATAAAAGTTTTTGCTACCAAATTTAAAAACTAAATAATTAGTAGTTAAAACCTTGGTTGCTAATTAGATACCAATTTAAAAACTATTTAACAAATAATATAAACTAATTTAAAAACTAGATATTTTTGTAAAATGGTCTTTAATTTAGTTACTATTGCAACTAATTATTTTGATCTCAATTTTTTTTTTGTATTTCATGATTTTCAAAATTTTTGATAGATTAGTACTCTATTAGGTAGTAGAGGGGAAACACATATGCAGGCTTTTATTATCCTGTCTCTCCCGTCTCATATTTTCAGGCAACCCTTTATCTTTTTTCAATTTATTCTTCAATTATTTTTTATTGTTAATAAAAAAAATTAGTTAATTCTTAAAAAAATAACTTTTAAAATAATAATTCGTTACACTTATACACTATAAATTAGTTTTATTTTGTGGAATTTTGTTATAGAAATTAAATAAAAAATTTCTAGTAAATGGATGTGCTATAAGTGATTAAGTGTAAGATTCTTGACACATAAGATGGACTAACTTTATAAACAAAGGAGGAGGATAAATACATAGCAGAATGAAAAACGTACTTGAATCTAGATCATTGCTCACAAGCTCCAAAACAAGAGTTTTCCCTACGAACTCTTCAATCCCTTCAACACCACCTCGAACAAGACTGGTTAGGAGTCCATCACCACTTCGCTTCACGGTCACAGTGACCTTCACATTCCTCCATTTAGGGTTGATGATGGACATGCCACTATTTTTCTTCATCACAGCTTTCACACAACGAAATACACACCCTATGAAAACCTCTCTCTGTCCCTTAGTGAAAGAGAGTTTACCTTGACTCTAGAACCAGCTATTGTGAGTGCATTTATAGCTCAAAAAAAAGGGAGAAAATGCACTATTTGTAATGGATTGGTGCACATATTGACTCTTAGTTTGCTCCATGTGCTGTTATTTCAGTGGATATGGTTGTTCCCCCAACGCAACAATGCACCACCTATTTAATTAAGTGTCAGACTTTCCTTTGGGGTCTCTCGTGGCTTCTAAAATGGACCCTTCACCCATCAATGTTTACGTAAAAAGTTCAAATAAAACTAAATGAACATAAATAGCCATAAAAAGTTTGTTTTCCTTATTGGTAAGATAATGAATACGTTCACTGGTCATTTGCCTGTTATTGATGACTTTGAATTTGCCTTTTTCTCTCACAATGATGAGTGTGGGATTAAATTTTGTCTCGTGTAATTTTTCAGACATGGTAGATGTTTTTTCTCAGATAAATATGTGGAAACACTAGTTGAGAAGACGTAATGAGGGGAATTATTTTCTATTTTAGTGTATGTAATTGTAGTTCAGATAAGCTTTTTGTTTACAATTACAGTATGTGATTAGCGTCTTACACTTTGATATTAGACTATATATCATCATCAATTATTTGTTTATTAAGTAAAATTGTCTTCTTCCACTTAGTTTTTAACGTATAAAAAATTAATTACTAAGAAAATTCTAAAATTTTGTGACATGTATCTTGCTATTCCTCCGTTAATCAAATCGTTTTAAAATTGGTTAAGTTAGAATCTATCCTCTCTCTTTTTTTTTATCAATATTCAATCATGCGGATGGTTTTAAAATCATTCAAAAATATTTTAGTTAATAAAAGAATTAACTGAAAAATATTTTCTTTTTAAAATTACGGAAAAGATCGAGAATCTAAGAGGATTTCATAGGAAGAAAGAATTAATTTCAATTGTAAAAGTGAAGTTTTAGATAAAATAATCATGGCGAGCAATAGATGGAGGAGTTATGAGCGTTCCAAGCCTCTACAATCTTCAAACAGCTTCACTACTTTTTTTTTCTCAAATTTCCCGGATAGCTGTAAGGAATATGATATGATAGAAGATTTTTTGTTCTTGTCGGTTGACTCGATTGTCTTCATATGTCTACAACAATCACATGCCCCTAATTCTCTCTGCCTTTATTCGTGCTTTCCTGCGATCAAAAAACTTGAAATTGCAAAGACAAAGAGTGCCCTAGAGGCCGTTTGCACTCCGACGCTCAAGTCAGTACTAGGTCAGGAAACACCAAAACTTAGCTATAAAAAGCTTTGTGTAATCTGTGTGTATTTGCGTAAATGTTGCGTACCTTATTAGGTTTGATACTACCCTTTATATACTCTAGGATTTGCGTTGTTTCCGCTAACCGCAATTAGGGTTACTGAGGGTGTGCCTTAGCGTCGCTATCACCCACTCTTAGGGAAATCTAGCGCGTAATGCTCCCTTACTAAAGTGCAACCTCTGACGGGATGACCACCTGGGTACTAACTTGTGCACCTAATCTTTGGGCCCATTCGTCCTGGGAGTGCCCTAGATGTTCACGTGCCATGCATGCAGCTTACTCTTGGAACATAACCCTAATGGGCCTTCCAGAGGCTTTTTACTTGTGCTACGCCTGAACGCGTCATTCACTCCGCACGCATGGACCCCTCGTAACCTAGGCTTCTCCCTAGTGATACTGGTGTATGGTCTGGGATCCACCTCACGTGGCCCAGCTCTCCTGTTTGAGTCACCGATGTCTGATGTCACATCGCCCTCACTCTATTGCCGAGGACACATCAGCACATCCTGGTGATCGACGTCTGACCACTCTTCAGCACCTTGGCTCATGTGTCATGCAAGGCACTGTCCCACGCCGCTCGTGGCCCACCATTACTAGCGGTCAACGACGTCCGAGAACTGGTCGGTACACATTCCAAATGTGGGCTATGGTGAAAGAGGTCTTCATCTCTCATAGACTAAATATATGGGGAAGAAGATTTGGGTTTGTTAGGTTCTTTGATATGGACTATGTGGGGAGGCTTGAGAGGGAGTTGAGTCAAAGTCTCATTGGAAGTAGGAAGCTCTACGTTAACATCCCAAGATATAGAAGAAATGAGTTGGATCAAAAGGCTAGAAGGCAACGTGAGGTTAGGAAACACAATGGTTATGGTTTTGGAAACGTGAAGAGCTTTAACAAGGAGGCTCATAAACAACATGAAAGAGGGTCTGATTCCAGAAAGTCTAGAAACACGGCGGTGTGGAGAGAAAATAAAGGGAAGGAGGTTTGAAGGGTGCACAGAGGGGAGCAGTCCTATGCAGACGTCGTGAGAAGATCACCACAAGAACATAGGAAAGGAACAGTAATTACAACCCAACACCTTGTTCTGCCATGGATGGTTAATAGTGTTGTAGGGCACTTGCCTTCAGGTGTTTCTTTTGACCAACTCTACGATGAATTTGTAAAGGGAGGGATCAATGAGGTTAAGGTGCGGTATATGGGTGATAGAAAGGTCCTTCTAACGCTAGAGGGAGAGGAAGGAATGGAGAATTTGATTAAGCATAACAAAGATTAGTTCGAGAGTGTCCTTGAGGGTAGCCCTGGTCAGAATCCTTCGAAGTAGACAACAAAATCATTTGAGCCAGGTGCTATGGGCTGCAACAGAGGATGCTTTGAACGCGTTGCTGCTCATGTAGGATCCTTGGTAGAGGTAGATGGAGCTACGTCTAAATTCAAAGATTTGGAGTTTGCAAGGCTAAGAGTAAGGACAACGGTGGGACGAGACATTCGCCTGGTGTTGGATATGAAGATCAACGACATTCTTTGCCAGATTGTTTTGTGTACCGTCCAGGTAGTCGGAAGTGATGACGTGGCAGCAAGCTATTATGTAGGCGTGTTAAGCAGGGCTCATGGCTGGCGGAAGGGAAGGAAGTCGGGGGGCTCGTGTAGTCGCCAGTTATTAAGTTGGCGTGCT
>Ga0123342_1008354_pt1 | contig 13088 bp, 8 predicted proteins | sample Turbeawhitnodule_FD_89960 | JGI IMG/M metagenome (GOLD analysis project Ga0123342, IMG submission 89960) | Root nodule microbial communities of legume samples collected from Mexico - Turtle bean Mexico white nodule | ecosystem: Host-associated > Plants > Roots > Nodule | place: Mexico: Nepantla...
TAATGATTGATAAAAATTAAGTAATACGAAAAAATACTTTTACAGATTCTTAAAACATTAAATATTAAATAAAATTAGACACATTTTTTATTACCATATTTAAAATTATATATAATAATGATTTATAGAAATTAAGTAACACGAACAAATATTTTTACAAATTCTTAAAATATTAAATATTAAATAAAATTAGACACATTTTTTTATTATCATATATAAAATTATATATAATAATGCTTGATAGAAATTAAGTAATACGAAAAAACATTGTGTCACGTCTTTCCATAAATAATTTACTTCGAGTTCAACTTTATAGTTTTATTTTATATCTTGAAATGAATCTTACTAATTTGTTTAATTCTAATTAATCTCTTATCATCATTACGTGTTCTGTAAAATCATTACTTCTCAAGCTATTTATTTTTGCAAATTCTCAACAATAATTCTCTATTTATTTTCCAAATACAATAAATTTTCATTTATGTATTTATTTCCAAATTCAATAACATTTTTCTTCATTTTTTAATTAATCAAATAATCAAGTTATTGTATTACATTACCGTCAAACATGATCCATACACGATTATCCAATTTTTTGTTCCTTAAAACTAATACTCTTAGAAAATTATGTATAAAATTAATTTTTAACATTACAGAACTTACTACCCAATATATAAACAGTAAAATTAAAAAAAAAATTATGACGTGGCAGAAGTCGTGCCATATGACGTGACACGACTTCTGTATGACAGGGCATAAGTCGTGCGAAGTTGGTACGACTTCAGTATGACGGGGCATAAGTCGTGCCAAGTTGGCACGACTTCAGTATGACAGGGCAGAAGTCGTGCCAAGTTGGCACGACTTTAGTATGACAGGGCAGAAGTCGTGCCAAGTTGGCACGACTTTAGTATGACATGGCAGAAGTCATGCCTAATTGGTACGACTTCTACATATGAAGTCGTCCCAATTAGGCACGACTTGCCTAAATTTATAATTTTTTTAAAACGGACACCATTTTGGTAAAAACAAAAAAAAAACTTCATTATGGTCGATAAACCTAATAATTAGATTAAAAAATAATATCATAATAAAAATATTAAAAAGTTTTTTATTAAAACATATACATATATTATAACTTAAATATCAAATTCTTATATTTAAAATCAAATTAGTTTATAGATATGAATTAGATTTTAAAAATACATTTTATTTATTATTTTTAAATGAATAAAAATGACTCATTATAACAAATCAACCAACTTTTTTAACATATTTAAAATATAAACCAATATAAATATATTAAGCGACGACTTCTCCTTCTTTCCCCCGTCTTTAAGTCCACTTTTGTTTTTGGAAGTCAGAAAACGCATATTTGAAAAACCAAAGCAAAAAAGTTTAAAAAAACACAAAAATGGAAAACTTTTTGCACTCAACATTCTTCGCAGATGTGGGAAAATAGTCATATATATATATATATATAATTAATTAATTAATTAATATTAATATCCTTTTTTATTCTTTTATTTTAAATTCAAATTATTTTTATTTTTATTTAAAACAGAATTACAATTTAATTATAAAAATAATAATTACTATAAATAACATAATTAATCATATTATATATACTAGCGGGAACACAGTGCCTGTGTATCCGTATTTTTTATTTTTTTAGTATTTTTTTTATTTTTCAAAAACAATTTCTCTTAATAACATTAAAAATGAGAAGTTAAAGAGTAGTGGAGAGAGAAAGTAGGAAGTAGGTACCTATATAGGAGAGAGAAAGTGGAAAGTAGGATATGTGAGTTATGTGCAGTGGAGAATCATAAAATCTGTTTCTTAATTCAATTTTAATAAAAAAAATATCAGTTTAAATCAGAAAAGTAACTAATCAATCTCTCCACTCTCTCCACTTTCCAGTTAAATAATAACAAATAAAATAAATTTGAAAATTAAAAAAATATTTTATTAATTTTTGAAATTATAAAATGTCCAAATAACCAAAATAAATTAATACAATAAATTATTAAGTAAGGATAAAATGGAAAAAAAAGTAAGAGCAGTTAAGAGGGGAATAAGAAATGACACAATGACCATAATACAATAATAAAATTAAATATTAATATAAGGATAAAATAAGAAAAAAAAGTTAAGAGCAGTTAAGATGGGAATCCCCTTTATATATAGGTATAGATAATAAATTATAAAAATAAATAAATATTTTTTAATAATAAGGAAATAAATTTATATAATTATATTAATTACAAAAGAGTAAAGATAAAAACAACTATTATTTAATGTAAAAATAAGTTTTTTATCAAATATTTATAATTATAAATATTTAAATAATATTTTAATTAAAAATAATTATAATATATAAATTAATTAATTAATTAATTTTTTAACAATTTTTAAATATAAGAATAAATTTGTAAATTTACATTTTTATCAATTAAAAAAATACAATTTCAATCACACTCATTACATCACTCATAAATTTTCATAAACTTTTCCTACATTTTTCACTCTATTTACAGTTATTTGTAAAAAAGGTTATATATATATATAATTGTTTATAATTTATTCTGTTACCTTTTTTTACTTTAAACTGAAACTATTATTTATTTAAAATAAAATTACATATTTAAATATAATATAATAATATTTAAAAATAAAAATATTAAATATTATAAAATTTATGTTATAAAAATATATAATAATTATAAATTATAATGATTAATAATAAAAAAATATTTTATAATAAAAAATAAAGATAAAAATAATAATTTTATTTAATATAAAAATAATAATTTTATTTAATATAAAATACAATTTTCTCAAATATTTATAATTATAATATTTAATTTTTTTTATTAAATTTATGTCATTTTGTATTTTTTTATAAATAGTTCTAATATATTATCGAAAATAATATTTTAATTAAAAATAATTATAATTTATAAATAAAATAAATTTAATTAATTTAATTTTTAAAAAAAATTTAAATATAAGAGTAATTTTTAAATTTATATTTTTATCAATTAAAAAAGTACAATTTTAATTATATACATATCATTCACAAATTTTTATAAATTTTTCCTACACTTTCTATCTATTTATCTTAATTCAAACAACATAACTTTCTTCACACTTTTTCTTCAAATCATCTCAAATTCACTCCCTAATCCAAACAAAGCAGTCATGTTGTAGCTACGAACCAAGGTACATCTCAAGCAAAGTAAGTTCATTTTACTCTACAGGTAAGTGAAGTTAACTATGTTTGTTTTAATAAAACCTTAGATAGTAGATTTAAATAATAAGTTAATGTAGTAATTGTATGCATGTTAGGTTATAAAGTTATGAAATTTGATTATGAGTATAAATTTGAGATATATATATATATATATATATATATATATATATATATATTTGTGTGTGTGATTGATATGAATTATATGTGATGTATGTGATTGATGTACATTATGTATGAAAAGCCTACAAGAAGAGATCCTCTGACTTTATTGATGATCTAAGTCACATAGACTAAGGTATTAGTTGGTGAGAAGTTGAAGAGGGAGTTCATACACACTGTGACCGCTTGTAGTCACACGGTATGGATGTTTGGACTTACCATGATCCGATTAAAGTGTGTACCAACCAGTCCTCGGGCGTCGTTGACCATTGGTAATATTGGTGCCACGTAAGCAGGGTCCCACGAGCGGCGTGGGCCAGTATCTCGCGAAGCACGTGCGCCAAGGAGCCAAAGAGTGGTCAGACATCGGTCACAAGGATGTACCAACGTGCCACTAGACAGTGTGGAGAGGTCCGACATCGGGACTCAAACAGTAGAGTTAGGCCACGAGAGGTGGATCCTAGACCACACACCAGTTATTAGAAAGGGAGAAGCCTAGGTCACGAGGGTTCATGGATGACGCGTTAGGCATAACACAAGTACAAAGCCACTGGAAAGATGCGACCTGTGAGGGTCACATCCCAGGGGTAAGCTGCATGCATGACACATGAACAACTAGGGCACTCCCAAGGCAGGTGACCCCAGAGATCAGGTGCACGAGGAGGTACCCAGGTGGTCACCCCGTCAGAGGTTGCACTCCGGTTAGGGAACTCGCGCGCTAGGTTATCCTAAGAGTAGGTAACAACAGTGCTGGGCCCACCCCCTCAGAAAGCCCATTTTGGGTAAAAAGGAAACCCTAGTTTCAGTCTATATAAAGGAAAGTAACAAACTTAGCAAGGTACGCTATTCACTTGCGCCATTTAACACACACAGTGACACAGAGCTTTTACGCTTACAGTTTTGGTGTTTCCTGGCCCTAAGATTGACTTGAGCGTTGGAGTGCAAACGACCTCTAGGGCACCCTTTTGTCTTTGTGTTTTTAGGCATTCATCAAAGGGAAGCACGTGCAAGCACATGGATTCTGGACGTGAGAGTGACATAAGCGCTTGAAGACGTTTTTGGTCAACCGGCAGGAACATAGTGGATTATATGTTAGTCTCTTGTAAGGACATACTTAATGAGTCTTCTGGAAGAGAATAAATCCATGTGCTGTCACTGATTGAAATAAAATAAAAAAAGGTACTAGGGATTGAAAGGAAATCAAGGTACCGTGAGACAAATGGATTTATGTGGCCACAATATGATTAATGAGTCTTTCGCAAGACGATAGATTCATATGCAATCACTATGATTGACATGAAATCAAAGGTACCGAGGGTTGAAAGGAAATCAATGTACTGTGAGACAAAGGAATCTATGTCAAGTCAGTATGATTAAAATGAAATCAAAGTATTGTGAATTGAAATGAAATCAAATTATTGTGATTGATATTTGGATTTTGTATGATTGTATTTGAGTAAAAAGGAAACTAAATTAATTATGAATTGCTAATCAAATTAGTTCTCTTACTTATATTTTTAATATTGTAAAAATCTTAAGTACTTGTTTGATCATAAGAGACTAAACACAAGACAAAAGAGATTGGTGAAGTTATTAAAGGAGTAAGATTTCATGTTTGTGTATCATCTAGGGAAGAAAAATTTGGTTGAAACTGTCATGAGAAATGATACATTTCTAGTGTAAGATGTAATGGTTAAATACTCAAATTAACAGTGTTAAGAACTAAGTGGACTAAGAATTTCATGATGGAAGTAAAGGGGGAATTATGATGTTTAGGATAAGTTGTTTGCATTTGCAAATAGGAAGTTAGAGAATATAGTCTAGTGTATGAGTTATAAGAATGATTTAATTGTGCATCATGCATAAATAAGATAATATTTGAAGAAGCTTTTTTTCTTTTTATGGTTCAACATAAAGAGGAAATGACTCCACATGTCCTTGTTTGTCTAACTTGTTAGAGATTCGATTGGAGTATCAATGATCTAGCAGAATGTTATAACAATTGGACGTGATCAATTAGAAATGGAGTAGTATTGTTATACAAGTGTCTCCTTTCCTTAGGCATTGAGAATACATAATAGAATTTTGAATGTGGTAGACCGAGTAATCAATGATGCATAATTTTTCGAAGAAGATTGATGAAGTTCTAAAAGATTATGATCTTTTGTTGAAGTACTATCTTGGAAAAGGAAATGCTATTGTAGATGCTTCAAGTCATAAAGAGATATAACTATCAACACTTAAGATTAAATGGTTGAAGTTGAGTGGAAGTTTCAACAGTTTGAATTTGGAAGTTGTAGTACATTTGTGATAACTAACAAGATTTTAGAAAAAGGAGAGTAAGGAAATTGGTGAAATTGAATTTGATTTTTATTCTAAGATTATTGTATTGGTGAAACTAAAGAATTCTCTATGGAAAGTGAATGTTATTTTAACATTTAGAACAAAATATGTATGCTAGAGGATGATAGATTGAAGCACATGATCTAAGAGTCATGAAACTCAACTCAGTTTACATATAAGTATGACCCAAGGATATCGAGATTTTCGAAAGTTTAATTGGTGACATGGTATGAAGGAAGACATAGTTAAGTATGTAGTTACTCGTTTATATGTCAAAAAAATCAAAGGCCGAACAAATAACGACTAGGAAGTATGTTAACATAGTTTGATATTCCCCGGTTAAAAGTGAAATAATATTTTCATGAGTTTTATCACCTACTTGTCACATACAGTGAAAAAAAAAAGTGAATCAGTATGAGTAATAAGGGATAGATTAATGAAGACTACACACTTTTATCTATGAAAGGGAATTATATACTTGATGTTATGCAGATAATTGGGTGATCTAAGAGATCTTAGTTTAAAAAAATGGTGAAGAGGTGGTAGTAGGTATTGTAACTAATGTTATGGAAGTTTGTGCTTGGTTGAATTATGCTTATCTTTTCATAAAGGTGAAAATGAATCATTTAACCTCAGGTATTGGGTGGAGTGAGATGGTGGTAGATCCTAATCTTAGTTATAAGCATAGGTCTCTAGTAATTGATCTTGCACATCCTTTTGAATATGAGAATATTATTGCTTGAGATGAAGCAAAAAAAGAGGTAATGATGTTGACACCCATATCATGATCATTAGAAAGTAAAAATGGCTCTTTCAGTAAACATGAAAAAATTTATATTTCGATTTAGTTGTACATATCTCCAGGTTTTATGGATTTAAATTTGTTGGTATTTGATGTTGCCTATATTAGTTTAAACTTGGATCAGGGTAACATGAGTGTTGTTAGAGATATGTTTACGAAAAGACAACTGGATGAGCTCTTCTTGGTCTCCCTTCTAGTACTTGGTTGGCCAACTGGATGAGGCGTTGATAGCTACCTCCAAGCTTTAGCGAACCAATCTTCTGGGACGAGGGGAGCTCCACCTGCGATTACACTCCGACGCTCAAGTTAGTGAGAGCACAAAATATAATGTATATAGTGGAATATATTGCAAAGATGCAAGTTGAGATACTCCCTGTGATTGTCTATTTATAAACCTTCATGGGCTTGAATTTTTGACTCTGGTTCCTCCAGGAATCAATGTGTCATATTATGGTAACTTTGCATAAAATCTGAATATCATGTAATATAATCAAATCATTTATGTAATATAATAAGGGATATTAGGCAAATAAATTAAGGCATTTATGCGATATAATCAAGGAATATTTGTAGCGTAATTGGGAATATTGCGTCATCATTTATAATGTAATAAGGAATATTGTGTTTAGCATTTATGGCGTGACCAAGACGTACTCTGATGAGCCTTTCGGTCGGTATGGAGACCCAGGTTCCTCGGCCGAATTCCTGGCCATTTATCGGGACGGTACACAACCCCCTAGCCTTGAGCCAAGCTTGCTAGGCACAAAGGGTGAGTGCATTCTTCATGGTCAGGTCGGTCATCCTCATGAGGCAAGACTGCTTCGGGTCTGAGGGGTCGGCTTATTGCCCATGTCAACAGCTCGTGTTGTTGCTCTTCCTGCATGGGCCTTTAGGGAGCTCGGCAAAATGCTCTGATGAGACTCTCAGTCGTTATGGAGACATAGGTTCCTCGGCCGAATTCCTGGCAATTTATCGAGACTGTACACAACCCCCCCAGCCTTGAATCGAGTCAACGAGGCGCAAAGGCTTAAGTACTTTTTTTTCTTTTCCGAGCGAACTTCCTTAGCGACATGCGTCGGCACACGTCGACACTTGTTTCCGAGCGAACTTCCTTGGTGGCTGATAGCTGTCATTTTGCTGTCAAATTAATATAATTCTAGTGTAGGCTTGTCTAACACTAGAGAGATGATAGTATAATTGTGATCAGATGACCCCAAGTCGTCTCCCAACGAATCCAATAGTGAAATTAACAGATTGGTGTTTAGAATCTATCTACAATAATAAGAGTTAGTAATAACAATAATAATAAAAAAAGGGTTGAGATAGTTGTGCATAAAATATTAAAGAGTTTAAAATAAAGAATAAAAAGTGGTTGATCCCCAAGTTCATCCACCATTGGATTCTTCACAGGTTCTCTAAAGATTAATCGTTTATCAATCCTCCAACAAAGTTAAACTAGATTGAACATGCGCTGATCTGATTCAACTGAAACTCACCAGTAAAACATGCATCTACTGGTTTAATCAATACCCACTTTGTTCCATGTGTATACTCCATGAGAATGCTTACCTCCCCTCTCTTGAATCATGCGCCCAATAAATTAATTAGAACAATGCGAACTAACTAAGAAACCAAAGTTTAAGATAAGGAAGACTCTCAATCATGTGTTCAAGTACAACCTCTCACAAAAACCAGTTTTCCAGGAGATTACACTATTAAAACAACTGTTATAGAGAATTAAAAATCGAAACTTTTATTAAAAAAAACCTCATAACTCAATGGGGAATTACAAAGGAATCAACCAAAAAGGTTTAGCCTTCCATGCGGAGGCAAAAGAAAAGAATTACAAAGAAGAAAAGAAACTAAGAAAACCCTATAAAGCTCTCCCCTTTTCTCCTTGAGCCTTGTGTCTTTTTATAGGCTTTTCTGCTCCAAAGATATTTGGGAAAATATTGTAGTTTAGATTTTGTAAACAGTTTTCAACTTTCCATAATTCTTTTTATTTTGCAGAAGATTTGCTTCCAATTATGTTTCTAGGATCTTATGGCTTTTATTTTCTCTTTCTTCTCCTCAGAATTTGTTTTTTGTTTCGATTCAAAGAAGCAACTTGGACTTTTGCATATTTGGCCCATTGACAAAGGTAGACAACTTCAGATCATTTACCCTAAAAACACAAAATTACCAAAAATAATAGTTAAGGTCCAAATAAACCCAATTATATGAATATTAATTAAAACAATTATTATTATAGTCCAATAATCCATGATTAAAGCTATTGTTTTGAATAAATATATGCTCATCAGTGGCACACATCGGTCAAGCACCGACTTAGGTTAGGTTTTTGGGACTTCGCTTTAGGTGTCAGCTCATGGCCAAGCTGTGTGAAAGTTAACGCTGATTGACCTTGACGTGTATTCCTTCTCCCAATCCCCTTGGCGCGTATTAACAATGTTGAGCTTGACCCACCATGTCTTGGGCCATCAGGTCGGTTGTCCTAGTTGCTAGATTGGCTAAGCAGGTTGGCCTAATTCCTACCAACCTATCAGAGCGCTACACAGCCCCCCAGCCTTGAGCCGAACGATCGAGGTGAAAAGGCTGACCTTTAATTAGCTCATGTGTGCGAGCATTTGTTGAATTCATTTGCTGTTAAGCTCGATCGCTTGTTGGATCTACCTTTGAAAAATATTATATTTTTAAGAAATAAATGGCTTATCCTTTGGCGAGGGTGTGGGTTCGGTCGGGTAGTTCGGTTCTGAGATGATTCTGAGTTGCTTCGAAGCTATTGTTGATCGTGGACTCCCAAATCCGATATAAGGGCAACTGGTTTTTGTTCCAAGTTGCTTGTCGATCGCGAACTTCTCCGGTCTGACCAAAGACAACCAGATTTAAAACTTTAGGTTGTTTTTTTATCGAACTACTCAAGTTCGAAATGATGGCAACCAGATTTAAAACTTTGGGTTGGTGTCGACCGAACTGCTCAAGTTCGTTATTGTAGTGGCCAGATTAAGAAACTTTGGCTTGGTGCTGACCGAACTGCTCAGGTTCGTTATTGTAGTGACTAGATTTAAAAACGATGGTTTAGTGCCGACCGAACTGCTCAAGTTCATTATTGTAGTGACCAAATTAAGAAACTTTGGCTTGGTGCCGACCGAACTGCTCAAGTTCGTTATTTTAGTGACCAGATTTAAAAACATTGGTTTAGTGCTGATTGAACTACTCAGGTTCGTTATTGTAGTGACCAGATTAAGAAACTATGGTTTGTTTCCCACCGAACTGCTCAGGTTCGTTATTGTAGTGACTAGATTAAGAAAGTCTGGTTCGTTAGGATATCTGCAAAAATTTGGAAAATGAACAGCTTTTATTAGGATAAAGACAACCTTATTAAAAACCCTTGAGAAAAATTCCAAAAAACTCAAGGGAAAAGAGTGTCGAACTACTATTACACGAGTGTATATAGATGGAAATCATTAAACAATTAACTGAAGTAAATTTTAGATTTGAAGCATTCCAAGTCCGTGGGATGACTTCACCGTCTATAGTAGGAAACGTGGAGGCGATGGTAATTGCGGTGTATCTCTTTGTCTGTCCTCCTTTTGGGCCACATAGGGCACGTACCTATTATTCGACTGCTTGACAGAGTTCTTGAACGATCTCGGCTGAGCTTCTCGAATTCGCTCCTTGTATCTCCCTTTGTCCTGCCGTTCGTTTGACTTCTTTTGTCGGATGGCCTCTTCGGTTACTGTGTGAACTAAGACTCGTTCCCTGATTTCCGTCATTGACATCGGTCTCTCTCTGAGTAGGGAGTTGCTGAAAGGATTCGCCCGCAAACCTTTTACGAACGCGTCCACCACCATCTCGTCTCGAGGGTTCTGGAGGCAATACTAATACTTCGCAAAAACGATTTAGGTACTCCTTCAGCGGCTCGCCCTTCTTTTGCTTAACGTCAAAAAGGTCGGAAATCCTCGGTGGTCTGATGATGTTGGCCATGAATTGCTCCTCGAACAGCTGGGAAAACTCTTGGAATGAGCTTATCGCTCCGTTCGGGATCCCAGTAAACCATCGCAAAGCCGTTCCAGTAAAGGTGGCCTACAACAACTTACATCTGACTGCGTCTGAGCCCCCCGAGATCAGCATATGGGCTTGGAAAGCCTTGAGGTGTGTTTTCGGGTCCTCTACCCCTGAGAACGGGGGCATTTTGGGCATCACGATGTTCGGCATAATAGGCTCCTCCATGATGGCCTGGCTGAAAGGCGGGGGATCCGCCCTCTTTCTCCTTCCCGCCTGGTCACCAAACTCCTGCATCGGTCGTTCCCGAATTGTTCTTCTCATATCTTCATTTGCCCTTTGTAATTCTTCGTTTGCTCCGAGGGCTTATTCCATCAATCTTCTTGACGCCTCGACATCATCCCTCATCCTTTGTTGTTCGTCTTGGGACTCCGCATGAAGGCGCTCCTGTTCGACTTGGAATTCTTGGGCTCGCCTTCTAGACTCCTCGTTTTCATGTTGCAGAGTCTGCATAGCCTCTACTATCTGTTGCAAGGTGAGAGTTTCGCCATTCTCCGATATTGGTGTTTGTTTGGTCCTCATGACGAGAGTGCTAGTTCTCTTCTATAGAAATATCTGGGTTGTGGGGACAGTTTTAATGGGCCCCACAGTGGACGCCAAATGTTCTCGCCTGCTCGAAGTCGGTCGGATTACGAATGAGCTCTTCTTGGTATCCCTTTTGGTACTCGGTCGGCCAACTAGATGAGATCTTCTTGGTCTCCCTTCTGGTACTCGGTCGGCCAACTGGATGAGGCGTTGGTAGCTACCTCCAAGCTTTAGCCAACCGATGTTCTAGGACGAGGAGAGCTCCACCTGCGATTACACTCCGATGCTCAAGTCAATGAGAGCACAACATATATTGTATATAGTGGAATACATTGCAAAGATGCAAGTCGAGATACTCCCTGTGGATGGTTGTCTATTTATAAACCTTTTTGGGCTTGGATTTTTTACTCTGGTTCCTCCAGGCATCAATGTGTCATATTATGGTAACTTTGCATAAAATTTGAATATCATGTAATATAATCGGAGCATTTATGTAATACAATAAGGGATATTAGGCAAATAAATTAAGGCATTTATGCGATATAATCAAGAAATATTTGTAGCGTAATAGGGAATATTGCATCAACATTTATAATGTAATCAGGAATATTGCGTTTAACATTTATGGTGTGACCTGGACGTACTCTGATGAGCCTCTTGGTCGGTATGGAGACCCAGGTTCCTCAGCCGAATTCCTGGCCATTTATCGGGACGATATAGGATCAATCGGTAAAAATGTTTCTCTCAACTTGATTAAACTCATACTAAAATTTGGTAATGTTTGGATAACTTGTTGTAGGTCCCATATGTGATAGTGGTTCCCCTAGCTGAATAGAAATTTCCTCGGGATAAGAAATTACAGGTAAGTGAAGTTATCTATGTGCTTTTTAATAGAACCTTAGATAATTAATTTAAATAATAAGTTGATCTAGTAATTGTATGCATGTTAGGTTATAAAGTTAGTTAAACTAAATTTGATTATGAGTTTATATGAGTATGAATTTGAGATATATATATATATATATATATATATGTAATTAATTTGAGACATCTTAAATGTTGCATGTGTTAGAATATGTGGCCTTAAACAACAGGGGGTGAATTGTTTATAAGAGATTTTCGAAAACTTTTGAAGGTTTAATGAAACTCTGTGAAGAAATCCAAAAGAGGAATCAAGTTAACCAAGAACACAAACTGTTTCAAAGCAAAACACAGAAAAACAATCAATTGTTTATACCAGTTAAAACTTAAACAACTTAAAAACAAAATTTAAAGGAGTTTAGAGAAAGAGAAATGCACACAAGCAGTTTATACTGGTTCACTCTTACAACAAGAGCTACATCCAGTTCCCATAAACCATTAGGTAATCCACTAAGCAATCAAACCAGATTACAAACACCACACACCAAAGTAGTGACCTTGAACCCCTCAAGAAACACACTACCTTTGGCAAACCACACCAAGATTATTGATCTTGAACACCTCAAGAACACACAACACTCCTTGAAAATACAACAACAGAAATACAGAAGATTGAGAAAGGATTACACCTGATCAAAGTACAATCTGAAAAGAATATAATTGCAATCCTATTCCACTCTCACTTGAAAATCCAAAGCTTGATATGAATCTTGAAAACTTGAGATCAAATATGTCAAACTGAATTTCTCAAAACTGTTTCTTACTCTTTAGAAACATATAACAAACTATTTATATTTTCTAAAGATTGGTCAAAACATTTAATGAAGGAGCATATTCAGTTAGAAATCAAGACAAATTCACCATTCAAAACAAAATTCTGTTAGAATTTTCAAAGAAGCAATCGGTTGAAACCATGAAACAACCGATTGATTTGGTTTGACAGTTAAGTCAACCAAGTCAAACAACTTTCAACCTTTTTCAAAACATCTAAGAACAAAACAACCGGTTGATTCGACAAAACAA
>Ga0123342_1008356_pt1 | contig 13082 bp, 3 predicted proteins | sample Turbeawhitnodule_FD_89960 | JGI IMG/M metagenome (GOLD analysis project Ga0123342, IMG submission 89960) | Root nodule microbial communities of legume samples collected from Mexico - Turtle bean Mexico white nodule | ecosystem: Host-associated > Plants > Roots > Nodule | place: Mexico: Nepantla...
TTATAGACCCATTAATAGTGATTATATTCCTATAATTAAGTCTAATTATAGACTCATTAATAGTGATTATATTCCTGTAATTAAGTCTAATTAAGTCTAATAATGATTTTGTCCGGTAATATATATATTTATTTAATTAATTAATTTTAATTTACTTTTTATCTTTTTTCATTTTAAATTCAAATTTTTATTTAAAGTAGAATTACAATTTAAATATAAAAAATATAATTAAAATTATAAAAAATAATTATTATATAATAAAATAATTAATTATATTATATATATAATAAATTATAAATATAAATAATAATAATGATAATAAAGAAATAAATTTATATAATAATTATTAATTAAAATAAATAAAGATAAAAATAATAATTTTATTTAATATAAAAATAAGTTATTATCAAATATTTATAATTATAAATATTTAAGTAAATTTTAATTAAAATAATTATAATTTATAAATAAATAAATAAATAAAATTAATTTTTGAAAATATAAGGATAAATTTATAAATTTATATTTTTTCAATTAAAAAAAAAAATTCAATCACATTCATCATATCACTCACAAACTTTCATAAATTTTCCTCACACTTTTCACTCTATTTACCTTAATCCAAACATCCTAATATTTTTTATATTTTCTCTTCGAATCATCTCAAATTCACTCTCTCATTTCTCCTCTCTAATTCAAACAAAACATAAATAAATAAATAAACACTATAAGAAAAATTCAAAAACATCTCACACAAACACTATCCAAAAAAAATACTCAGACACTCAACCAAATCTACCCGCAACAAAAACAATTCACCGACTAAAAAATTAACCAACAAACTAAATTAAATACAAACCTACCAAAATAAAATAAGATACCGATAAAATGGAGAAAGAAACTGATTGAACTTTGGACACCATTTGATTTCTGAAATCAGCACAATGTTTTGGTATTTTTTTTTTTAATTGTTGCCACCTTTACCAAAGCACGAATATAAATCTAATGAAGCAGTGATTCTTGCTTTGGACTTATTTATTTTTTATCTGGATGAAGTACGATCTTATTAAACTATTAACAATTTCTAACTTACTTTAATAAAGCTTTCATGTTGGGAGATACGCAGAGAATCGGACAAAAAATTAGTACGAATGAGTTATGATATGAGAGATTACAATACCATTAATGAGTCTCTGGGTTTTTGCTTCATATGTTTTATGTTTTAAATTTTATTTAATGGATAAATCAAATAACCTCAAATTTGCCTGTGTTAATAAATTAATTGAAGGCGTCATTTTTATTTTGAAATTAAATAATTGATCAGTGGATAGAAGTTAATTGACTCTAAAATATCAAATAAAACTATAGATACTTTGTCTTCCTAAAATTAAAATTTGTTCATTTTTATTTGTTATTTTTTAAACTTTAAGATAATATACTTTTTTAATTATATACTCTTATTTTGATTTTATATATTAAAAATGTTTTGAAGGCAATTATTTTTAAAAATCATAATAAATATTTTATTTAAAATTACCTTAAAAATTGAAAATATGAATATTTTTATTGATTTAAATTTCCTTTAAAATTATTTTACGAAATCCTTTTAAATTTCCACACATGTGAAAGTGAAAAAAATCAATTTTCATATATTTTTAAATGAATATAAAAAAATTCAATACTTTTATATTTATAATCTTTTTATTCTCATACTAAGATGTGAGAAGTTCATTTTTTTAATAAACTTTCACGTATATATTTTATTTTAGTTCATTTAAATTTAAGAAATAATATTTAAACACTTCAAGAAAATCATAAAATAAAAATCCATTTTTAGATACCAAAATAATTAGTTGCAATAGATCATTTTAGAAATTAAAAAAAAAATTCTAAATTAGTTTCTATTATTGTGAAATAGTTTTTAAATTGGTATCTAATTAGCAACCAATGTTTTTGCTAACAAATTTAGAAACTAAATAATTGGTAGTTAAAACCTTGCACTACAAGAAAATCATGAAATAGAAACCAATTTTTAGAGACCAAAATAATTAGTTGCAATAGTAACTAAATTAGAGAACATTTTAGAAACTAACAAAAAAAATTGGTTTTTATATTAGTTTTTATTATTGTTAAATAGTTTTTAAATTGGTATCTAATTAACAACCAAGTTTTAGGGACCAAATTTAGAAACTAATAATTGGTAGTTTAAAGATTGGTGGCTAATTAGATACCAATTTATAAACTATTTAACAATAATAGAAACTAATTTAGAAACCAATTTTTTTTAGTTTCTAAAATTGTCTCTAATTTAGTTATTATTGCAATTAGTCTCTAAAAATTGGTTTCTATTTCATGTTTTTCTTGTAGTGTTGGTTGCTAATTAGATACCAATTTAAAAACTATTTAACAATAATATAAACTAATTTAGAAACCAATTTATTTTTTAGTTTCTAAAATGATATCTAATCTAGTTACTATTGCAACTAATTATTTTAGTCTCTAAAATTTTGTTTCTATTTCATGATTTTCTTGTAGTGAAATATCAAAAGATAATCAAACATGATTTTAACATGTTTAAAAGATAATTATTTTTTTCTCTAAAATTGGTTTGTATTTTATGATTTTCTTGTAATAATGTATAAAGACAATTAAAAATATTATTTTGAGAACTAAATATAAAAACACTCAATAATTTTTTTTTATTTTTTCAAAAAAGTACAAAATGAGTGATCAGATCACCTTTAACTGTCAGCAGTGAAATAAATATTTTTAATCGTTAATTATTTAAATTATAAATAAAGTTTATTTTAAATAAGTAGGAAAACTATTAAAACACTAACAAACCGTTCCTTTCAAAATTAATGCAATTAAATATAACTAAAGGACGTAAGTAGTATTCTTTATGTGTATAAATTATGTTTGGCAAATATAGTTCAACTAAAATCTTAATTAACAGGGAAAACTATGACATGTCTCAATTTTCTAAAACTGTCGGAAAGTTAACTGATAGCTACAGCATAGTGACTAATACAGTAAAATATAAATATAAACAGATGATAAATATAAATAAAAAATTAAACAAATTTAAATTATATTTTCATATCAAATTTTAACTTTATAATGTATTAATGAAAATATATTTTGAGTATTTATAATTTCATTTGTAATTAATTCAGTTAATTGTATCTATACTTTATTTTTCACCTGTATCAGACTATTTTCTATAGTTTTGTTGAATTGGATAATTTTAATTTCTATATTATTTTGAACTATTTTTATTTATTTTCTTGAGTTGTATTTATCTAGGGTTATAAAATGAATTGAATTGAATTGAGGAGAGTGATGGGAGAGAAGAAAGTAACCTAACTAGCCACTTGTATGGGGCTGTCAACATTCCCGGGATTTTCAATATCTACTTCACTGTCCACTTGTAACTCATACAACCAACCATAGAAAACTACAATTCAATTTAATTAATTAATTATTTTTTATATGTACAAGTCTATTTACTTTTTTGACTTTTAATTTTTAACATATATATTGCACCCATCTTTTCAAAAACACTATTTTGTATTAGTCATAATAGATTAAAAATCACGCTTTTTTATTTATTTCTATATCATATTTAATGATTATTTGTTAATTTTAATCAAAACAAGTATAAAATGTGTTAATAAATATATTAAGTAAAGTGTTGAGTTCAGTGTGGGTGTGAACGAACCTTTGATATGTATTAATTTTTTTAATCAAAACTTTGATACAGCATGCTATACATAAAAAATAATTTTAAATTATAAGTAATATAATTAAAATTATATTTAAATATTTTATTATTAAAGTAAAAATATACATAAATAGAATAATTATTTAGAACATTTTATCTAAAATCTATTCATATTTTTTCTTTTCTTCTGGTTATTTTCTTCATTAAATTAATGATCTAGGTCACCATTAAATTCATGGAAGTGAATAGAATAAAACTATTTTACTATAATTTTTTCTTTAGAAATGGAAGGCATTGAAGTTATCTGTGAGTACGCCTATATTTAATTGGGTAAGAGAAACTAATTATACTTTTCAATAAAATCATATGATAGAAGATTTGGATGTGAAGATGATCTAGTCACAAACTTCAATTTTATTGCAGGATTTGTTATTGAATAAATTAGAGTGTTTGATTTAGAATGGATGTGAAAGTATTAAGGTGATAGATTTATTGATTTGGTAAATTACAAGTTGAATGTGATATGAACAAGATTTTCAATATGTTTGAATTATATTATGAATACTTTGAAATGTAAACATTGATTAATATTGGTTGTTTGAAGTTGGATGTTAAATTTGAATGGTTAGAAATCATAAATGTATATAGGGACTGACATAAGAGTTTAAGGAGAATAACTCAACTCTAGACAGGATGGTATCATTTTGGTATGATATATTTATGAAAATACATATTTGGTATTAAATTTTGAGAAAAAACTTGAAAGATAATAGTTTTGTGATATTTTTATTTTTGTTAATTTTGCTAAAGCGAGAGATTTTCACTTAAGTGAAAGATTCTCACTTAAGTTAAATTAGGACAAAGAAAATTCACCTTGCTCTCAGATTTGTTCTCGAGTTTATTTTCGCTCAAACGAGGAGTTTACAAAAACAATACTAAAATTGAACTTGCTATTGGTCTAATTTTTGCTAAAAAAAGGAAATTTTCGTTCAAATAAGATCAATTTTTGTTCAAGCGAAATTATTTTCGCTTAAAAAAAAAGTTGAAATTTACTTTCAAAATACTACTTTATAATTGTTTATTACTTTAATATTTTTTATGTAAATTTTTATTTATATATGTAGCTGAAAATAATTAGTTATGTTGAGATTTAGGGTTTAGTGTGATTGAATGGTATATACATTTGGAACCTTAATAAACGTGTCATGATTTTATTTAGAAAATTGATTTTTGCATCATTTTAATGTATTTTTTATTATAAAAATGGTTCAAAAAGATTGTTTACAATTTTGGATAAGTTGTGTTCAGTTTATACAATTTTTTATTGAATAAGTAATGTTAATGACTCACGACTTAAATAAAATTTAAAATGTGCACAAAATTGTGTTTATACAAGACAACTATTATAACAGGTTTTTTTTAAATAAAATCGTGTCGACTAAACATATCTTATTCAAAATTGTAAATTTTTTATCCATTTTTATAATTTTTTTTTTTACTAAAATCGTGAAAAAACCTATGAAAACATCTTACTAAATTTTAAAAATTACAAAGTATCATTAATTTCTTCATTTTTAAGCAATTAAATTATTTGTTAATGTGTAACAACTCTTCTAAAAATAATTGTCAGACTGAGATGTCAAGTTGCATAATGTTAACATGAAAATTTTTATAAAAAAAAAGACTTGTAATTATTCTAAATATATTTCTCACAATTCACTTAAATATGGAATAACTTTTGCAATTCTTATAAATGTATTAAATAAAATGTATATAATATATATTACATCATACTCCGAATATCATTCTATAAAACAAGAAAAAAAAAAAAATCAGTTGGTGAGAGGCTTGTGGTACGAGGTCTGAGTCGTTTCGCTTTCTCAATGTTTTGTCTGGGAAACAATTCCATATTTATGATTGAAATATATTTAAAATGCTAAAATATCTTTGTTTCTTTTCTTATAAAAACACATGACTTAGGAGCTAAATGAATGAAATGTTTTATTTGAAGTTAGATTTTATTTATTCTGATATCTTTAGTTCTTTGTATTCGGTTTCTTACGGATGAACTTTTGATGTACAGTGTGATTAGAGTTGAAAATATAAACTTCTATTAGTTTAGGCATGTGGTGATTTGTTTATGTATAGGTGAGAGTCCTAAAAGTGATCTAAGTCTTTTAATCTGAACCAATAAGAAATGTCTATTAAAATAATATAAATAGTACAAATTTCAAGAACCAGATACGTCATCATACAGTGCTCTGACTACCGAGTGATCATACAGTACTCTGACTACCGGGTGTCGAATACTAAAACTGAGTTGAGCGTCGAAGTGCCTTATGCAGATATCATCCGAGTCTGGACTACGAGAAGACCGAGAGGTGGAGTGAGTAGAGGGAAGGAAGAAGCTTGCTTGGAGAGAAAGTGAAGTGTTATTCAACCAACTGACCAATGAAGGAGAGAAACAGTCTCAATAGTTCTCTGGGTCTAAATCCCATTCGAGAAGAGTTTATTTGTTTAAACATGTATCTTATTAGCAAATTAGAGTTAGAGATTTTTAATGCCATTTAAATGTGATTTTGTGTCAGAATTAGGAAAATTAGTAAATGTAAGTAGATAATCATATTAGATTTCAATCAATATAAAAACAAAGTTAATAAGATTAATATACCTTAAAAGAATCTTGTATATAAGTTCTACAAATATCATATAAGTATAAAGGATTTGTGAATTAAAAAGCTAAGTTAACAACTTTGGTTAATGTTTTAATGTAAATAAATTAATATTTTGATATTTAGAATTTATGAGATTTTTAGTGTGTAATGAGAAATAGTGATGAAATATACATGTGTGTGAAAGTTGTATAAATAATTAATGATAAGAAATATCCATATTCTACTCCTATTTACGTTGTGTAGATTAAGGTATTAAAGGTGAGAAGTCAAAATATTTTTGGATAATTCAATAGTTTGTGAGACAATGGATCCAATTAACCTTACTAGTGGAGATGTATATGTTAATGTCTAGCCAACACTCTCGATTTGTAAACAATATTCATTCAAATCCCAATTCAAACAATAAATATTCATTATTGTTTGCACTTCAAACAATTCATTAATTACTTTTTTCAACATCAAAATGAACTATAACTTATTAAATAATCAAAATCTACTATTTCTATACTTTCAAAATCAAATAAATCAATCAACATGTATTTTACTCAACAACAAATATTACAAGAGAAAATTTGAAATTTGTTATCACGTCACTTTCACATCCGAATCGTCCAATTTATGATCTTATTGGAAAGTAAAACTAGTTTCTTTTATTCAATCAGAAGTATGCGTACTCACAAACAGCTCAAACCCCTAAGTAAAATAAGGATAATCTAACATGCACCACATAGTTCTGATCAATTATCCAAACATATCATTAGAACTTTGAACTAACATAGATTCATTCTCAGGTACCACATGCAAACACATCTACCGAGACAAACATTACAACTCAAAACTGAATCAAAGGAAAAAAAAGTAAGAATGAACTTACTTTAATCAAAATTTTCATCGAATAATTTTACTGCACTTACTATTAAGAGTTCAAAGTTGACCTTCGATCATCGGTCTGAATAATGAGAGAGTTACAAAGTTAAAGAATATGTAAATGAGAAAAAAAATTATAAAGAGATGAAGTTTATATTAAAATAAAACTTAATTAACTTATTTTTCTATTTATATAATTTTGTACTCTAATAATAAAATATTTTCATCTTATTGTACCACTTATATTCCTCCAAAATTGTTTTACAGGTTCTTATGCAAGTAATATTTTTTTTATTAAATGTATGATGCAAATGAAACAGTAATTGTGAATGGGTAAAACTATCAAGAAAACTTATAACATTCAACATAAGCTTTATTACAACTAAATGAAAATAAGAGAAAATGAATGATTAACATCTCTCACAATATATAAGTCACTAAATTAACACTGTGATTTTTTTTTACTACTTTGTGACCGTTCAAAAATAAAGGTGAATAGTTAAAAACAACAGGTCTCGAAAAATAATCTGAGAACATGAATAATAATTGAAATGCACGCATCTAGATTAGATATTTAATTATTGCAAATCAGACTTTGCCTTTGGATGTAATAACCTTTCACATGTTGCATGCCCATATCAAGGTTGGCCTTTGCTTTTTGTCAAATCAAATACACAAAATTCAAGGTCAATTTTTTTTAAGTGTTTATAATGTTTCTCTTTTTTGCTTCGTTTTTTTTCTTTCGATAATTGGTTTTATCTTTTAATATAATTAAAAAACAGTCATTACTTGACACAAGTTTGTTAAAAGTATGAAGATTTTGTAATTATCAAATTCATGATTCTCTTAAGAATAATTTTGAATTCCAGTGTATTATTTGGTTTGATGAATTGCATAGTCTTCAAAGAGAAACATACATCTCTTATGATAGAAATGTACAGAGTATATGGGAAGTGAAAAATAATCAAAATATTAAAAGTTAAAATAATATAAATAAATGATAGAATAAAATAATATTGTATCAAAATCTAATAAATAAATTTTAAATATAAAAAATATAGTGCAAAAAGTAAAATCTAATGCATTATAAATAGGTAGGTGATTTGTTTAATAGGTAAGTAGAGTATTTTTTATTTGAGAATTAAGGTGATTATGTCCCTTGTAGGTATACAAGTGATCTTAGACCTAAAAATAGAGAGTTGACCTAGATCTAATAGCTGAACACAAGTCCAAATTCACATAACAGAGTACAAGTTAGTTGATTCAGTAACCGAAAGTCCAAATCATCAATAAAAGGCCGAAAAATTGAGAGGAAGAAAATAAGAGTTTAATTGTTTTTAACATAGTGTAAAAAAAAACACTGAAATTTTTTGTGAAGAAATAATAAATAAATGCAATAAAATTTATGAATATTTTTATTTATGTATTATCCATATTATTTATTTTTAAATAACCTGAGATTTTGAATTCATCTTAAAATGATAATTATGTATTATATAAATATAAATCTCATACTTTCCTCTCGGGAAAACATTTATAATCTAAGCTTGCAACATTGAAAGAGAAACGAAACGACAATACAATAGCCAATCTTATCCAATTATGTTCTGTTAACAGATCATGCGCAATAATCACTCATTATATATATGAGATATTTAAAATTTTGAACTGTTATTGGAAGATGAACTTCAACTTCAATAGTTCAATACTGTGTAAATGGTTAGGAAAATGAAAAGCAGAGTCCAGTTAGAGAAAAGTTTTGGCAAAATTCAATAACATTTTAATTGGTTGGAACAAAAATGAAATTTCTGAAAATAAAACAATTAAAAATTGTAAAATAAAACATGAATAATAAAGAAAGAAAAAAAGTCTGGATAATGGAATTGAAAAAATTGAAATCTAAAAGCTACCAAACTGAACCTGAATAATAATAATTTGGCAAGAACTGTTATTCTGATGAAACTCCATCATAGACTTCAGCCTAAAGGTGCACTGGGTCCACTTGTGTCCATGCCTATCCAATTAGTTCTAACAAATCATATTTGGTGATTTTATTAAGTTGATAGGTTTTAATATATATTATTTAGCCCTAAATCCTAAATTTATTATATAATTTTGTTCACAAAATATTTTAGTGTTTTTTTTTTCTTACAGGAATATTAGAAACAATTAAAACTTTATTATCCTTCGAATTGATAAATAATTAAGTGGTTATATAACTTATATTCACGGTTAATATATCAGTATCTTTATTAGAGGAAAACTTCTATTAGAAATTATACGAAGTATAAATGTTATTTTATTAAAAGATAAATAAATGTGTATTTCAAATTATAAAGAATGTAGGGGAAATTTAGTATAAGAGGTTAAAGCAAATTTTCCTTTGTATTATTATTATTATATAATTTTTTATTTTTAAATAATGTCCTAAAGGGAAACAAAAGAAAAAGATTGAAAAAAACTTGTAGACGGGCTGAGGCCCATCATGACAGTCTTTAGAAAAAATCTGACTGCACCCCTATAGTTTTTTCTGGTACCCCATAATTTTGTTAATTTAAAAATATCCTTCTGTAAATAGTTTAGTGTTTTTTTTAAAAAAAAAATCAGGATTGTATAATCTAGAGTATAGTAAAATGGATTTAATGTATTTTAGATTCTACAAGAATACAAATCAAAATTTATATTTCAAATCTCAAATTTGAATTTCAATACTACTGAAATGTAAATTTTGTATTTATAATTTTATAATCCAGAATATAAATTTTTTTTATTTTATATAATATAATTCGAAATATAAAATTTTCATTTCATATTGTAAAATCAGGAATTAACAGTTTTTATTTTTTAAAATATGGGGTGCTAGAAAAAACTAAGGAGGTGCAGGAAGAATTTATCCAGTTTTCAACTTTGATAGGTCCAAAAGTTGGATAAAAAAAGAGGGAAAAAAACGAAAATAAATAAATAAAATAAAAGCAAACAAAGTTCTACTTAAACCCACTTAAACCCTAAATCACCCCTCCCCTTCTAATTTTGGATAACATTTATTATTCAATTTAGGTTTGTTTGATTTGCTCTTTATTTTCGAGTTCAATTTAGGTTCCAACTTTATTTCATTACTAACTTAACATTGGGCCACTTTTTTCCTATTTTTTTCCCTCCACATTATTTTTTTTTCCATTTTTTTTAATATATTTCTTTCAATCCTTTATCAATAATAGTGTTTTATTTATAATAAAGAAAAAATATATTTTATATGATAAATTATTTTTATTTCACATAAAATTTAAATGAATAAAAAAAAGTTTATAAATAATTAAATAGATGGTTATTCATTATTTTATTTATAAGTTTTTTCTAATACTAATATTTATGAAATTTATTTAAAGTTGAAGAATAATTAGAAATCTCTAGAAAAGAGAAATAAGTGATATTTCCTCCAATAAATATAATAATAAAAAGTATAATCACAAAAAAAATGAAATGGAACTAATTTTATATGAAAAAAATAATTAGTTTCTATATTGACTAAATTAGGGATATTTTAGAGACTAAAAAAATTTTTGGTTTCTAAATTAGTCAATAGTTTGGTATCTAATTAGCAATGTTTTAACTACCAATTATTTAGAAACTTTTTATCAATAATATAAATTAATTTAAAAACTAATAATTTTTTAATTTATAAAATAGTCTCTTATTTAGTATTATAAGAACAAATTATTTTTATCTTTAAAATTAGTTTTTATTTTATGTTTTTCTTACAGTGAGTGAATGTAAATAAATCAATAAAATATAATAATCCCATATAACAACCAAAGAAGAAGAAGAAAATAGAATGAAAAAGATAACTAATAACAATAAAAATAACCAATAAAAAGATAAAGTTGAAGGTGTTTTGTGACCTTTCATTTATTTCTTTGAACTCGAATTCAGTTAAATAAATATCTATGGATAAAAAAGTTAAATTAAATATTTAAATGTGATTTAAAAGCTTTTCATATATGTGTATATATGAATTTATATACATATAATTAGTGTAGTAGATATTGTCATTTGTACTACGAGATATTTATTTAAGTTTGTTTCTCTTTGTTCATCAATTCTTAAATAACATTTGAAGTCTAACGGACTTAGATGCTATTTTTTTTTCAACAATGAAATAAAATGAATTTTATTCTATAATTCTAATTTTTTTTTAGGTTATGAATTTGAAACATTTGTCTTTAATATTTAAAAATAAAGAGAACATTTTTTTAAAAAATGGTACAAATTTATAGTTTTAATTATATTATGATATACATTGAACTATAACTTGAATTATACTTTATAATACATAATTTCATACTATATAACAACTCAATAATAACCTAGCATAATAATAATATATATATATATTAATAAACTCATTTGTGAAAATCGATATAGTTATTATAATCTTGTAAATATTAATTATAAAAACTAATAAAGATGCTATTATTTTTTAATGAAATTGTTAGTTCTTATAATATTGTAGATATTAATTATAAAAGTTAATAAAAATATTGTTATTCGTTAACTAGGGAAGGTGTTGTAACATACAATACAATGTAAAATATTAAAAAAGGAAAGAAAAATTTTATACAATATTTTGAGATTGGTTATCTTATAGTAGTTATTAAAATATTGATCCATCAATCAAGTTTGACTAGACATATTACTTTTGTAAAGTATAAATTAAATATTCTTTGAACCAAGTCAATCTTAACTAAATATAAATATTATTTAATACTCGATCATAGCTAAAAAAAATTATAAGATGAAGAAATCTTTTGTAAACATAAATAAGATTTTCGTATGTCATTTACTGCATCCAAATTAATTTTTATTAATTATATTATAATCGAGTACTAATTTATACATATAAAATAATTAATTATTTTATGATAATAGATAAAAGAAACTGTACCTATATATCAATCACATTACAACTTAACACATATTTTTATTTACAATATATTGTAATTGATTATAATAATTTAATATGGTCTGGTATAATTAAAAAGCAAAATAAAAGTTAATGCATATACATACACGTGAAAGGAAAGGTTCTAGAAAGATATGAAAGAAAAGATTCTAGAAAGATTTGAAAGAGCATGTGATGAAATAATTAAGATTTAGTCCCCACCAACATACCACTAGGGGTGTTTTCACTGGATTCGCTCATGGTCCACAAAAAATTAAATAAATTTTTGATTATATTGAAATTTGCAATTCGATTTAGTATTAACACGGATTAACGAGTTGACTTGTTACTTTTTATTATTTTTATTTTTAAATAATCTCTTATTTTTACCGTTTTAGACTTACTTATTTTATTATAATTATTTATATTGTTTTTTAGATGCAAAACACAACAACAAAATTCTTTGAATAATAAAATAAAATAAATATCAATAATATTCCAATAAATTAATAATATATACAAAATTAATGTAAATAATTTTTTTATAAAATATTGATAATTATAAATTTTAATTAGATGAATTAAACAATACGAATTGATGAGTTAACCTATCTCACTAAAATTATGACATTTTAGGAGATGAGTCGTGAAGTTTTTTTTTTTATAAAGTTTTTGTGTTAGGCATCATTATGCAACTTGACATCTCAGCTAAGTTGACACCTCAAGTAACAACAATCATCTGCCATCACATGAAAAAAAAAATATTATTAAAAAAAAGAAAAAAAAGAAAGAAAATACAAAAATATGGGGGGACTAGACCAAAACCCATATGTTAACACAAACGATACATAGGTAGATTATACCTATTCATAAAGAA
>Ga0123342_1008357_pt1 | contig 13082 bp, 7 predicted proteins | sample Turbeawhitnodule_FD_89960 | JGI IMG/M metagenome (GOLD analysis project Ga0123342, IMG submission 89960) | Root nodule microbial communities of legume samples collected from Mexico - Turtle bean Mexico white nodule | ecosystem: Host-associated > Plants > Roots > Nodule | place: Mexico: Nepantla...
AAAGAGAGTTTATTGGTAAAGCCATCATGAAAAACTTTTCTATCATATTGCCAAGGCCTTCCCAAAAGAACATGTGTTGCTTCCATGGGCACAACATCACATAATACCTCATCTTTGTATTTTATTTATCATTTTTTTTGTACTTTGAATTTTTAAGTACTTCTTTTTTCTACTCTTTTATAACACTTTAAATAACACAAATCCAGAATTTCATAAATTTCCAGTAAGTAAATCAACTGCAATAAATCGAAACAGTTAGCACATTTTCAGAAAAGTAGAGGAATCCTAACAGGAATGAAAAACAAAATTAAGAACTAGCAAAGACATAATAGAAATGATGTATAGGAACTTGTATAGGTCTAAAATACAAGTATGAACTCAATACTAAAAAGAAAAAAGCATCAAAGGATCAAGAATCAAACTCAGAAAACTGTATTACACAAAAGCAAGAAACAAAAAATTACAATAAAAGGACCACAAAGAATTGATAACATTCTTGGAAAAACATGACTATGACAAAACTTGTATGGATTCAAAAAGGAAAACACACAAACACATGATAGGCACAATTAAGAAAACAGCAATAAAACTCAAAATTAAGCCTAAAAACAGAAAGATAAACAACAAGAATATAGAGCTCTTGAATTAAAAGTGCAACACAACTCAAAATCAAACAAGAATAAACCTAAACTCTAAATACCACATGATATGATTCCAATAGCAAGATATAGATGATTCTTTGACATTTTATGGAATCAACTTGAGTTGGAGAATGAATAGGCACTTTTAATAGAAATGGATCAAAGTTCTATGTTTCAAGAACTCACCAAAACTTGCACCAAACACCAAACTCACATGGAAGACTCATTTCTTGCCTGTTGAACCGATTAAAAGAGATAAGGAAGCAAAAGAACCGATTAAAATGCTTAGAAAAAGAAAAGCACTGAACAAATCAGTAAGAAATGAAGAAGAAACACTTGAATCCAGCAAAAGAGAATAAGAACCGAACACTATATGAAATTAAGCTCAAAACACTGAATAGAAGGAACCTAAACATGTTTTTGAATTCGTATGAACTTGGAAATGAAATGAAAAGATGGAGAAGAGAGGAACTTATGAGAATGAAGAGCTTGGTTGATGGTCACGCCACTTGAAGTGTGAAGGCTCCAAGATAAGCGAGCAGTGCTGCCACTTGAGAGAACCAAGGCACTCAAGATGAGACTAGGAAGAGGAGAAGACAAGTTCTCACACACTCAATCACCAATTTGGGAGAGTTTTGCTACTTCAATTATCAAATCTGAATTATGAAAGACCTAAGCCCTCCTTTTATAGGAGCAAGGGCCGGTCATTTACAAAGCTTATTCTATAAGCTACCCAAAAGACTCCTACACTCACACCCCTACTAAGCTCACTCCCCAAGCTTCTAGAATTTCCTAAACTAAGACCTAAAGATGCTTTTACAAAAGAGGTGTCTAATGTTTCCCTCTAAGCACCTTTTAATACAAAAGATATTACAAAAAGAGAAAACAACCTTCCACTATTTCCTAATTCCTTGAACTTGCTCCTTGTAAGCCTATGAGGTGGGCTAATGACTTCTTGAGCATCTACAACTTGGGCCTCGACCTCTTCTTGTCCTTGATTATTGGCTTCTATTTCTTCTTGATCTTGATCTCCATCAGTACAATTCTCCGTTTAGCTATGCTTTCTATCAAAATAAAGGTGTCACACAAGGTGATCCTTTGTCTCCTTTACTTTTTTCTCTTGCAGAGGAAGTTCTTTGTAGATGTATCTCTAAGCTTGTGAATGTTAAGAAAATTCTACATATGGATAGTCCGTGAGGTTATCTCACTCCCTCGAATATTTTGTATGATGATGACATATTTGTTTTCTATAGGGGGAAAATAAGTCTCTTAGAAATTTGAGTATTTTTCTTCAAACATATGGTGATTTTCCTGGTCAATATGTTAATATTTGTAAGAGTAGTATTTTCACCATGGATAATTCTGCAAGATCTGTCACCAAAATTCAACGTCTTTTTTCTTGTAGTCATGGTTGTTTGCCTTTCAATTATTTAGGAGTTCCTATCTTTGTTGGTGCTCCAAAGTGTCGATTTCTTCAACCTTTGGCTGATAAAGTCAAATTGAAGTTGGCATCTTGGAAAGGTAAATCTCTTAGCATGATGGGTCAGATTCAATTGGCCAATATGGTGATTACTGGATTTCTAGCTTTAATATGTATAAATCGCCTATTTCACTTCTTAAGCAAGTTGAGCATTGGTGTCGAAATTTTATTTGGACAGGTGATATTCTGTAAAAGGGCATAGTTAGCGTTAATTGGGATACGATTTTTTCTCCTTTTGAGAATGGAGGTTTGAAGATTATTAATCTTCATCATGAAAATAATGCATATCTTTTTAAGCTTGCTTGGAACTTTGCTTATAGCAACAGACTTTGATCTTTTCTCCTGAAAGTCAGGGTTGTTAAATCAAAATACGAGTTTAGAATGGTTTATAAATCCTCATATCTTTGGCCTAGAATGATAAATGGTGTTCTACTACTTCTTGGACGGTTGGTACAAGTACATTTATTAATTTCTGGAATGATAAATGGTGTTCTACTACTTCTTTAGCGAATATTGCAGGGTTATCTGATGGTGCTAGCATTTCGAATACAGTCTGTAAGTTTTGGACAGGCTGTGATTGGAATATTCCCTTGTCTTCACAGCAGATGTCTCATTTTTTATTCATATCATGGTTAGGGAGGAACACGATATTCCTAATTCGATTCTATATGAGTCTGGTCGTTTCACTCTTAAATCGGCTAGGATTCTTTTCTTCGAACCAGGAGTTCCCTGTGGTTGGGGTAAATTCATTTGGTCTTCATCTATTCCGCCTTCCAAAACTCTACTACCCTAGAAATTTTTCATGGGTGGCTTCCTACAGATCAGCATATTCAGAATAACGATTTGCATTTATGTTCTATGTGTATGCTTTGTGAAAAGCACAAGGAATCTATTCAGCATTTTTTTTAATGTTCTAATACTTTGCATATTTTGAGTTGGTTTCGACAGATTTTTCTTACTTCTCATTTCTCTAATAAGGATTATCTTCTTTCTTTTATTAAGAGTGATGGTAGTCCTTTGGTTAAATTGATTAAGCTTGTTGTGATAACTTTTTCTATTTGGATGATATGGCGTATGAGGAATTGTACTAGATTTTAGGATAAGATTGATGTTTCTAGGGCTATTTCGGTAATTAAATATTTAACTTGTCTAGTGGGAAATTCGTCTAAAGCTTCAATGAAAAATGATATGTATGATTTCAACGTGATTAATTTTTTTGTATTAATACTCGTACTAGTAAAGTTCTTCATCCTCTTCCTGTTAGATGAGATTTCTCTTCACTATGTTGGGCTAAAATTAACATTGATGGGGCTGCTAGGGGATATCCTGGTCTTGCTACTTGTGGAAGTATTTTCTGTGGGAGTATGAGGGAGTTTATTGGTGTTTTCTCTATATTTCTTGGAGTTCAAACTGCTATGGTTGTTGAGTTTTATGTAGTTATACATGCTATGAAGGAAACTCAAAAGATGGGGCTTACTAATGTCTGGCTTGAATGTGATTTTGCCTTGGTTTGTGTTGCGTTTACTGTTAGGACCAATGTTCCATGGATGTTTCATAATCTATGGAATACTTTTCTTAATTACTGTGAAAAAATCAGATTTAGGGTTACTCATATTTTTCGTGAAGGGAATGATGTGTTGATAAGTTGGCTAATTTAGGATTTATTCATAGAGAATCATTTCATTGGTATAATAGGCTTCCATTTAGTTTGTTCTTCGAATTCGTTATGAATAGGTATAGTCTACCTATGTATCATTTTTGTTAACATATGGGTTTTCGGTCTAGTCCCCCCATATATTTTTTGTGTTTTCTTTCTTTTTTCTTTTTTTTAATAATATTTTTTTCATGTGATGGCAGATGACTATTGTTACTTGAGGTGTCAGCCTAGTTGAGATGTCAAGTGGTATAGTGATATCTAACATGAAAGCTTTTATAAAAAAAATTAGGATCATTTTATAAACTAAAAAGTTATTAGTATCTAAAATAGTTTTTATTATTAATAAAAATTTACAAAGTAGTTTCTAAATTGGTATTTAACCATTAGCTACCAAAATTTTATCTACTAATTATTTTATACTCTAAATTAATCTTTAATCTTTAGTCTTTTAAAGACTAATTTAGAATCTAGAAAATTAGTACCTAATACTAGTTTACAAACTATTTTATAAATTTTTTATTAATAATAGAAATCACTTTAGATATTAATAGTTTTTTAGACTCTAAAATAGTATTTAACTTAGTCGTGACTAATTAATTTTTATTTCCAAATTTAATAATTATTTAATAATTTAATTACTAATTATTTTAAAGTGTAATAAAAAAGAAGACAATTATGTAATGCATTAGATGCTGAGCATAATTATTGTTCATGTTACCAATTCTTCATCCAAAATAAAGTCACAGTTTTTTTAAATTAAGTTTTTTTTATTGGCAAAGAAATAATTAAATAAATGAACATAGAATACTTAAGGAGTGTTCCTACCCTTATACAATTGAGATAGATAGGTTGTCTAGACTCCAACCATAATCCTTATAAACCGTCAGAGAATGTGAAATCTACATTCAATTGTTGAAGTCATCCGAAAAGCAAAACTCACCAATGACATACACAGTAAAGCTAACCCTCAAACATTTCCACTCACAATTATAAAATGCATACATCGAAATGAAACACAACAATCATGCAAAATAGTTTCATCAATAGCATGTTTAACACATGTGTTTGTCACTGCCTCTGTTCCAAAACCTATGTGGATTCACTTAGACTCTTCTCTGTTCTGTGTATGTACGACATTGCCCATACACATTCACAAAACTGCTAATATTATACCAACCACTTGCATTGAAACCCTTGAAACTAAAATTGCATCAAGGTTCTATGCAGCTGCATCAATTTCTTCCACACGGTAGAGTGTTGCATTCCTATTCTCGTGTGTTGCACGAGCTTGCCTCCTAAAAATCATTCCCTCTAAACCAATAAACCGACCTTAAATTAAGTTTAAGTGTATGTTGTTTATTTTTCTCATAAATTAACTGCATTCGTACAAATAGTGTATATATTTAGAGATCCCATCCATTTCCTTTTAAAAGAGTTGAACAAATACATCACCAACAAGTACAATTTTTTAGAAATTAGAGATTATATATATATATATATATATATATATATATATATATATATATATATATTTTGTGGATTCTCTGTGCGCTTTATGCGGGAGCAAAGAGCAAGGAGAAAACGACTTCCCATCTCCTGATATCTTGTTCGATTGCGAATGTTGTTTGTAATTCATGCAGTAAATCGATAAGAGTTACATCTGTAAACCATTTTTCTTTGAAGGAACATTTCGAACAATTTCATTGTACTTGGTTCAGCAGGAAAGGTAATAAGTTGTAGAAAGGAGTGTGGGTGTCCATCATTTGGTGCATTTGGAAACATAGGAATGGGATAGTGTTTAACCAAGCGAAAGTGGATGCAAGCAAAATTTTCTGTTTGGCTCAAGTGCAGTCGTGGGCTTGGTTAAACAACAAGGTTCCAAGGGTGTCTTTCTCTTTCTCTGATTGGGTCGAATGTCCAACTACTTGTATTAACATGGTAGCAAATCGTTGATTTTTTGTATAGTTTGAGAAGTCAGGCATCTATCCCAAAAGCTTGTCTCATTAAAAGTGTTGGAACACCCCTCTATGTTCCCTTTTTATTCAATTTATTGATTGTCAATTAAAAAAATAAACTAATTTTAGATACCAAAAAAGTTAGTTACTATTTGACTAAATTAAAGACCATTTTATAAACTAAAACAATTATTGGTATATAAAATAGATTTTATTATTAATAAAAATTTATAAAGTAGTTTCTAAATTGGTATCTAACTATTATTATATATATGGTATAAATTTACATATACACTACCTGAGTATACCTCGGCTGAGTAAAGCCTTGACCCTTGATAAGGTCACAAAGCTTTGACCTTTAAGATGGTTATGAAAATACATCCTCAAAAATAGTTACTTTAAGTGGATACTAAAACTCGTTCATCCACCAAGTCAGTCCACCTGCACCTTATTTATGAATTCGAACTTAGGGGTTTGTGTACTACTCGACTCTGCAATATTTGGAGATACACTACCCACCTCTAAGATACTTGCATAATTCATTTACAATGTGAGTAATAATAATATGGATAACTAATTTGATTGTAACCAAATGATCTCAAATACCTCTGGATATTATAATTAAGCCCAAAAGCTTATAAATATAAACTTGATCTCAACTAAATTACTCACTTAATTATCTCCTTCTTTATCCATACTCTAATACTTTAAAACTAGTTCTTACTGAGTCATAAAGAAATCTTATGCACGTGGATCTTCATTCTATATTTCTTAAAAGCTTGATAATCATTCTTTAAAGGATTCAAATAGATGAATTATGTAACAAAAATGCCTAAATATCCTAAACATATACATAAAATTCGTATTAAAATGTTATATGATGATCCTTATTTTACAGATTTCACTTTATTTATTTTCTATTTTTTAAAAAAAGTGGTTGGTTCATCCAATTAATTCATTAATCATGCACATTGGATCAAGCACTTTTGTAGGTCAATTTCTGTCCCAAACTAATTTGAGTGAATTAACCTACGAGCTGTCCATTCTATAAAATAGGTTTCAGAACCCTAAATTTTTTTCTTTTTCATGTTACAATATTTGGTTGGAGATGCACATGGATTATAAATATGAAGGTTAATTGGGATAAATGTTACCCTTGTGGAATATAAAATAAAAACCAAATAACTTTTATGTAAAGTATTTAAATTCATGTAATATCATAAAATTTACAAAACTAACATAAATTACTTATTAAAAAAAATCATTGTGAAATAAAACATGTGTTTAAGTGGTAATTCTTTGATAGATTGATCAATTTAGGGCAAGTTTATATACAAATTACTAAAATTGAGTTGTTTAGAAATATACTATCAAAATGAATTTGTTTTGTCGTGTCACCATCAAAATCCATGTTAGCAACAATTTGTAGTGTCGTGTGAATTTCTTGAAAAGCTCATATATATTGCTTCTCGTGTAAAGAAAAAAATAACATGGACATGTTAGTCCACGTGATGAGTTATTCCAAAATTAAACTTTAAAACAATTCAAAATGAATAAATTTAAATAAAATATAAATTAGAATAAATATTAATTTAAATAGCTAAAGGTGGAAGGCAATAAAAAAAATCATTAAATAATAAATAAATTTAAAAATAAAAAATAATTACTCACTATATTAACTAAATTAGATACTAGTTTAGAAATAAAAAAATTATTAATATCTAATATGGTTTCTATTATTAATAAAATATCATAAAATAATTTTTAAATTTATATTTAAATTATCTACCAAAGTTTTAGCTACTAATATTTTAGATTCTAAACTAGTCTCTGAAAAATTAATAGAAACTAATTTAGAACATATGTAGTTAGTAGCTAATGATTAAATATATTTATAAATTACTTTATAAATTTTTATTAATAATAGAAATTAGTTTAGATACCAATAAATTTTTAGTTTATAAAATAGTTTCTAATTTAGTTAATATAGTAACTAATTATTTTGGTCTATAAAATTAGTTTTTATTTAATGATTTTCTTGTAATAGAATCAAATAAAATGAGATAAATATTTAAGATAATCATCATTATTTTTTTTTTGTGGGATTTTGTGAATATATTTTGTGATTTTATAAATTTTTGTGGAAAACTCAATTTTTTATTTTATTTTTGTATAAATACTCAGAAAAATCTGAATGTAACAAATTCTAGTAATGAATTAATGCTGTAAAATTACTTTTAGTTGAATCTATCTTTTATTTTACAATTTCTTTTATCTCTTCCATTTTTCGTGATAATGTTTATGACATCTTTTACTTGTTGAATTTTCTTTGTCTTGCTCTTTATAGTTATGGTGAATGGACATTTTACTTTCTCCAAATTTATTAGGTTGGTTGAGGCAAATTCCCCCATTATGAATGTGAAATTGAATTGATTATTGTATTAATTTTAAAAAAATCTATGTAATTTTTAAAAAAAAAGGCCTTCTAAGATTAAACATACATGAATGAAATTAATTTTTTTCAGATTAGTAATTTAATTATTATTTTAATACAAATGCATCCATTTCACTAAATATTTTGATGAAATCTTAGGGTTTAGGGTTTATATATATATATATATATATATATATATATATATATATATTGCCTTCGTAAAGTAAAATGTTCCAAAAATTAGTATAATTTAAAAAAAAATCATGATGTTATTAAAACTTTATGGAAAACGTTCTTCTTTTTAATATTTTGAACATTATTTTTATAAGTGAATGGGCGAACAGGACTATTCTTATTCTATTTTAAATCAGATCTATTTTTTTTCATCTATAAATACAATATATTTATAAATAATTAATTACTATATTAATTAACTTATATATTATTTTATAAACTAAAAAATTATTGGTATTTAATTAGCTAATTGGTATCTAATTAGATATCAATGTTAAAACGTTGATAGTTAATTAGATATCAATTTAGAAACTAATTTATAAAACTTATTAATAATATAAATTATTTTAGATACAAATAATGTTCTTAGTTTCTAAAATAGTATCTAACTTAGTTAATGTAATGACTAATAATTTTTTATTTTTAAAATTAATTTTTATTTAATAATTTTTTTTAAGTATAAGTTGTTGTTGCATATCTTTTTTGGGTGTGATTTACTGTATATTTTCATATAATCATATAGAATTTCTTACTTGGAAGAAATTTGACTCTTAAGTTTAGTTTGGGTGATTTGTGTATATGATTTTTCTTTTAAGAGACCGGTTAGCTTTTTTTTGGGGTCAATAAGAGAATACAAAGAGGAGGAGGATAACTATATGGATCAGGAACAAATAAAACATCATGCAAATGCTAATGATGTGGTAAAGTATAAAGAAAAGAATTAAACTGAAATAAATTTTATATATAAAAAGTAATCAATTGTTATTAATTAAATTAAATATTAATGTAAAAGTTAAATAAATTATAACTAGTTATAAAGCTTTTAGTTACCAACTTTAGAATCTTGGTAGCTAAAACATTAATAGTTAGTTAAATATAAATTAGAAACTATTTATTAATAATATAAACTAATTTAGATGTCAATAATTTTATAATTTTTAAAATAATATTTAATTTTGTTAATATAGTAATAAATTATTTTTTGTTTTTAAAATTGATTTTTATTTAATATTTTTTAGGAGTGTATTCTCACTTTTTTTATACCAATTTAAACATTTATAAAATATATAATTAATTTTTTATTGATAAAAAAATTAAACATAAAAGAAAAAAAAAATTAGTTTTGTTGACTAAGTTGAAGGTAGTGTGATGTTAGGGCAAGAAAATGAGTCGTGCCATGAACACCCGTGATTTGAAAAGTAAGAAAATTGTTATGATGATTTAAAAGTGAGCTAAATCAATTAAACAGGCTTGGCATGCGCATCAGGGTGGGCCAATCAGAAGTACTAGGTAAACAAATGATTCATACCTTACTTACGTAATTCCGTACAAATCTAACTGCAAATTTATTAGATAGGGGTCGCCTGATGTAACAATATAATAAATAAATAAAATAATAATAATAATAATAATAGTTATAAAATTATATCCCTTGCCTTGTTGCAATAGTTAATGAAATTTAATTTAAACAAATTTAAAATTTATGTTTGTTAATTTGTGTCACTTTCATTATATATCGATCCGTACCAGACGAGCTAGTCATTTGACTTTGGTGACTGACTAATTATGTCAAAATGTCAAAATACATTTAAGATACTTAATAAATGACAAAAACGATAGTTATGAGAATTATTTAAGAATCATGATCATGTCCCACTTAACTCGGATGACATCTCCACTAACTCGAGTGACATCTCCGAGAGATCAGCTAAACATTAATTAAATGAAATATATTGAAGATATTCTCTAAATATAAAATATACATATATACTAATATATCTCTCTATAAATAAGGGATTATGCTATAAATCAGTTAATAAGTGATATTTGATAGATTCAACCCATCATAGCAAGGATCCATGACTAAACACTATAAATAAACCATTTACACATGTGTAAGGTACGCTTTAACCAGATTTCACTATACACTCTTTACACAGAGTACTTACTTGCTTGATCGTCGGATTACCTTTTTCAGGTCAACCTCGACCGAGCACCAACAATTAAAGGAGAAGGCTTGAAGGAATGAGCGAGGAGACAACCAGCACGACAACAAATGTACAACTAGTTTCAGGTACTATTTAGATCCACTTTGCCTATACAGTACATCCATCATGATGATGATAATTTCACTTGGTAAATCCAATAACAAAGTTAAAAACTAATTTTTTGCTAAATTTTTCTATTTCGAACAAAAATATTATTAATTAGCTACCACAAAATAGATTTGGAGATGCTACTACAGTAAGTCAAATTGATTTCAATGGAACACTAAATAGAATAAGAAATATTGAGTCCATTAAGAGGATGTTAACGTAACACTAAAAATTGAAAAATAAAACATAATAAATAAGTTGTTAATGTTAGTTTCATGAACATAAAAGTGGATATTAAAATAATATTTTACATTAATTAATATAAGCATAGTATCGACCTAACTGACATAAAAATTAATTTAAAATAAGAATTTAAAAAAATATATAAAAGTGCAAGTGGACTTAACCACACAAAAATAGTAATACATAGGATCATTGATATTCTTTCAATATGAGTTGAATCCTCAACCTTTATAACTAAGCCACTCTTTGGGGTGGCTTTTGGACCTTTCCCAATTGTCCTTCTACTCTTGTTTCTGGTTTTGTTCAAGCAAGTTTTGTGCTACTTATGACCACATGAATGGATCTAAAGTTTCTAAAATGAATCAATGGATGTCAATTCTTCAACCAACAATTTAGGATACATAGGCTTGTCTAAAGAAACTTCTCCTCAAGCCCTTCCAAAAAATTAAATCAATCCTACATAAGCTTAAACAAAAATATGGATAAGCTAATTTTGTAATTATGTTAAATATTTATTGAGTTTTCTTGTGTGCAATAATTCTACTAAATTCAAGTTTCCAATTAGGATTGTCATTCATGAAAAATATTTGAATTTTTTAAGTAAAAAGTTAGAATAAATATTTGGTGTAGTCATATTTGAAGTATTTTAAATTTGATTATCAATCGGTTTATCGTCTTCACTTAATGATTCCTCCTTATTCATCTATTCAGCCAGAACTTAGAGATGGATTGACTTCTTCTAAAAAAATATCAGCCCAGGTATATTCAACTTATATTCGCTGCCAATATGGTTGGACATGACTTTTGAACCTCTTGTTCATCACGTGAAAGATATTCAAAATAATATTTTAAGGCTAGATCATGAGAAATAGATTTAGAAGTAAACCATTTTCCAGCAACAAATTTAGAACTTGTTTCATTAGTTGCATATTTTAGATGAGAGAAACCTTCTAAAAGTCTTGAATTTTCATTAGGCAAGGAATCCTTTTTATGTAGCAAATCAATTGATTCATGGAATTTCTCCAAAGAGGGCATATCAACAAAAATATCATCATGAGATCATAAACCAACCACTTTATCAACAACTGCAACAATAGATACATTATCAACAACAAATATTTTTTTAGCAGATTTCTTAAACTTTTGACCAAGATACAATCTCCACTTCCCCAACAAGATACAATCTCCACTTCCCCAACAACAACTTTAACAAGAGTATAAAGATCAATAACAACTCCCTCAACTTCCACCACCCCTACCTTATGTGCAGGTACATCATATATTTGTACATCTACCACATAATTATGTTTCTATTTGACACCAACTACTTCCTTTTGAGGGACGCCATTAGTTTCTTTGGGCTAGACAATCACATGTTTATATTGTACAACAAGTTTTGATAAAACAGTAGGCAATTTAGTTGTATTATTGAGGTTATCAAGATATGGTTTGGATATAGAAATATCATTCCCTATCCTTTTGCATGAAGAGAAAAATGAAGGCAATTTCTAAAACTTAATATCTGCAATAAAAGCAAAATTAGGTTTTTTTACAAAAATTTGATTAGGCAAAGCAGATAGCATGTCAATATCAACCAACACTCTAGCAAAAAACACTTCTACATTTATTCATGATGTAATCATCAAGAGAAATAGGAGTATCAATCCCTCTTGATGTAGAGAAAATTGCTTTTAGTTGCCAATATTTCATAGGAAAACTGTGTATCCTAACCCAATGTTGAGCTTTGGTAAGCTTCAAGGAAGATGACACAAAGTCTTTTGGTCCAAGCAAAGACTCCCAAGATACCCTAATTGAGATTCAAATACCCCATTGTTAGGACTTTTCTCATGTCTTCAAGGGAAGAAAAACAAAATTCATAAAACCATTTTTCCAAAGGATAACTCTCTAGTTTCCCATAGATTTCTAGGCAAGATCTAGCTTTTTGCACATGTACATATAAGTAAGAGATTTTCACCTTTGGATAGTATTATTCTTTCATGAAGGTGATTTTTACAATCTTCAAGACATGGTTGATACACATCTTTATTAATCTGAACAGATATCAAATCTCCTTTTATACACTACAAAAAAAACTTTTATTAGATTGGGCCAAAGGCGGACACTAATCACAAAAAGCCCACGCAAAGATGCAATTAACGTGGGCTTTGCCTTCACACAACTTTGAAGGCTGGTGGAATGAGTGATGGTGGTGGTGGTGGTGGAATGAAATGTAAGTTAGGAGGTGGTGGTGGCTGGTAAAGGCTGCTTTCAAACGTTCCAATTATGGTAGAAGGTGTAGCCAGTGGAGATGATGGAATGAGTGATATGGGCTTCACCTTAAA